>Ga0224497_10001104_pt1 | contig 17606 bp, 21 predicted proteins | sample SF_Jul11_sed_USG_4_FD_167970 | JGI IMG/M metagenome (GOLD analysis project Ga0224497, IMG submission 167970) | Sediment microbial communities from San Francisco Bay, California, United States - SF_Jul11_sed_USGS_13 | ecosystem: Environmental > Aquatic > Marine > Sediment | place: USA... | reverse complement strand
TGCAGCGCCAAAAGCCGTGTTTTGATGCCGAAATGCGATAGCAATCGCCCGGTGTGGCGGGTATCCTCGGCGGCAATGAGATCCACGGCCGCGAGCGTCTGGCGAGCTCGGGGCGTCAAGTCTTCGAGGTTGCCAATCGGCGTTGCCACAACGAATAGTGTGCCGCTCATTGAGCACCTTGATCCCTGGATATGCTTAAACGTATGACGAAATCCTCGAGACATCCTGCCCGTGACAGAACCCCCGTGGCAAGCCTACTCGCGCTGCTGCTGCTGACATTGACTCTGGCGGGTTGCGGAACATCGGGTTTTGGCGGCTTTGGTGGCAAGCCTGGCGAGAGTCGAGCAGAGAGGCTGTCGAGAAACGGCCAACACGACGACGCCGCACGGGTCTATATCGGCCTCGCGGCCAGCGCCGTAGGCAATGAGCGCGACAGGCTAACACTGCTGGCCGTCGAGCAGTGGCTTGATGCTGGTGACGCGATACGTGCCCGCAACGCGTTTCGTGACGTCGCAAAGCCGGGCGGCTCCGAGCTGCGCTGGCTGTGGAGCACAAATTCGGCGGCACTGTCCTTGTACGCCGGCGAAGCGGATGCCGCGCTCAGCATTCTCGAACCTATGGGCCGCGAACCTCTGTCGGAAAGGCATCGTTTGCGTGTCGAAGCTCTGCGTGCCGATGCCTACATCCAGAAAGGTGATCCGATTCGGGCCGTGGAGTTGATGACGCAACGCGAGTTGTGGCTGCGCGACCGGCGTAGCATCGAACAGAACCGGTGGCGTCTGTGGCAAGGACTGCTCGTCAGTGATGCGGCGGCGCTCCGTGCGAGCGCCGAGTTGGCGTTGGATCCGGAGGTCAAAGCCTGGCTGCAACTCGGCTCGCTCGCAGCATCAACCGGACAACAGGGGATCGGCTGGATCAACGGGGCCGTGCGCTGGCGCGAGGTGAATACGCAGCACCCGGCAATGGCAATCATCGACAGGCTGCAACTACCGGACCAACTGAGTCTCGATTACCCTCGCCAAATCGCACTGCTGTTGCCACTGTCGGGCCGCACTTCGCCCGCAGGACATGCCGTACAGAACGGTTTTTTCGGCGCATACTTTTCAACGGCAACCGGCCTCGATGAACAGCAAATCGTTCGTGTCTACGACGTCAACAACGAGGGCGGCGCCAGTGCCGCCTATGCGACAGCCGTCGATGACGGCGCCGAGTTTGTCATCGGCCCGCTGCTCAGAAGTAGCGTTATCGAACTGGCGAACGACATTCTGGTCCCGGTGCCGGTTCTTACGCTGAATTACCTGCCCGACGATACGCTTGCTCCGCCGGGCCTGTTCCAGTTCGCTTTGGCTCCTGAAGACGAAGCGAGGTCTGCTGCAAAACGCGCCCTCGCTGACGGCCATAGCAGAGCCGTGGCCTTGGTGCCGAATAACGACTGGGGACGGCGCCTGATGAGCAGTTTCACAACGGAGTTCGAAGCGTTCGGCGGTACTCTGCTCGACTATCGGACATACACGCCAGGCAACCAGGATTTCTCCAACACGATTGAAGACCTGATGGGATTGTCAGGCAGTGTACGCCGCTATCAGCGCCTGCGCGCCAATATCGGCGGACCGTTACAGTTCGATCCGCGACGCCGGCAAGACACCGAATTGATCTTTCTCGCGGCCGATGCGCCGGCGGGCCGGCTACTGAAATCGCAGCTGAAGTTCCACTATTCGGGCGACCTGCCGGTCTATTCGACTTCGTCGATTAACGCATTGGACGGCCGCTCGAATTCGGACCTGAACGGCATCATGTTCGCTGATACGCCATGGATGATTGCGCCGCAAAGCTGGATCGAAAGGCTGCCACCGCTGTACGGCAAGTACTGGCCTGAAGAACGCCGCCTGGGTCGCCTGCATGCCATGGGATATGACGCTTACCAGCTGATAGCCGCATTGTTCGCAGCCCGAACCGGACCCATGCAGGAGATCGACGGCGCCACCGGCAAACTCTTCCTCGATCATGATGGTCGTGTGCGACGACGCCTCGCGTGGGCACAGTTCCAGGGCGGTGAGCCCGTCGCGTTACCTGAATTTGAAGTCACCGGCGGACCGATCCGGGACATCAGCGATGGTCCGGAATTGCAGACGCCCGATGCTGCCGACGATGAATCATGGTACGAGCCGACGCCCGACTTGTAGGGTCTGACGCCGAGCGGCTTGCGCACGATTTCCTGCAACAAAAAGGGCTCGCATTTCTCGCGCGCAACTTCCGTTGTCGACTCGGTGAAATAGATTTGATCATGCGTGACGGCAGCTGCCTCGTCATCGTCGAAGTCCGGTATCGGACAGACAATCGATTCGCGCGTGCCCGCCTGTCAGTCGATATTCACAAACGACGCAAGATTATCCGGACAGCCGCAATGTTCCTGGCAAGAAATGCGCAATATGCGAACAACGTTGTCCGCTTCGACATCGTCGCAATCGACGCAAACAGACGGGATGGTACATCGATCGAGTGGATCAGGGATGCGTTTCGCCCCGAAGATGCCAATCTCTAGAGCTGCGGTCCGAGTATTTAGCGAAGGAAGTACGGTGCAGCGAGCTCCCGTCAAGCGGGATCGAGACATGGCCGAGATGAATGGTCGGACCGCAGCTTTACTTGACCACCTTCAGGTGCGGTCGCGAGCGCGTCGTCTCCACCTCGTTGTTGCGGACCTTCTGCTCCGCAGAATCCGAGTCGTGCGAGAAAATCATTCCTTGGCCCGTCTCTCTGGCGTAGATTCCCAGCACCGAGCGCATTGGCACCCAGACGTCAAATGGCACGCCCGAGAATCGCGCGCGGAAGCTAACGGAATCGTTGGTCAGTTTGAGATTATGCGCCGCCGTCTCACTGATATTCAGAATGATCCTGCCATCCTTGACATGCTTAGCCGGTACGTTGACACCATCGAAGGACGCGTCAACAACGATATGTGGCGTGTGTCCGTTGTCGCCCATCCATTCGTGCATGGCACGAATGAGATACGGTCTCTTTGAACGGCTTGGATTGCTCAACGTTTTCTATTCTCGAAATCGAGTCCCCGCGCGTAGCTTACCATTGTTTTTGCACGCCGCAGGTTTGGTGACATAACGTAGCGTTATAGTCTCATCTCTTGTTCCAGTTCCGTGAGACTCTGCTGGAAGGAGCGCCGCGCAAACACGCGCTTCATGTACTCCTCGATCGGTCCAGCCTGACTGCCGAGCTCGATGCCATAGACCGGCAGGCGCCATAGAATCGGCGCGATGCTAGCGTCGACCAGCGAGAACTCTTCGCTCAGGAAATACGGCCGCGCACCGAACAGTTCGGTGCTCTGCAGAATGCTCTCACGCAACAGCTTGCGCGACTTCGTGCTGAGCCTGCCATCGCCGCTGGCATCCGCCTCCTCGGCGAGCGAGTACCAGTCCGTCTCGATTCGAAACAGCGCGAGACGAAATTGCGCACGCATGACCGGATCAACCGGCATGAGCGGCGGGTGCGGGAAGCGCTCATCGAGATATTCAATGATGACGCGAGAGTCATAGAGAGTCAGATCGCGATCGACCAGTGTCGGAACGGTGTGGTACGGATTCAGGTCCATCAGGTCTTCAGGCAGATCAGCTCCAAGGACGTTCACAATTTCGATGTTGATATTCTTCTCAGCAAGAACCAGCCGGGTCCGATGACTGTGAATGTCAGTCGGGCGCGAAAACAGCGTCATTACCGAGCGTCTGTTAGCAATCACTGCCATCACTTGACGTCCTTCCAGATTTGTTTCTTTAGCATTGCCGCGATAACGAGAAACACAATGAGATACATCAGCACCCAAACGCCCAGCTTGCGGCGTTCGGATCGAATCGGTTCGGCAATGTACGCAAGGAAGTTGACGGTGTCGCGAACAAACTCATCATAATCTTCTTCGTCCAGCATGCCCGTTGTAACTTGCTCGAAACCGTCGAACTCCCGCGACGTGACACCGCCCTCAGTGTGCTCAGCGAAACTCGCTCGTTGATAGCCCTGCAATTCCCACAGCACGTGCGGCATGCTCGTGCCTGCAAGAACCAGATTGTCGACACCCGTCGGACTTTCCGGATCGAGATAAAAGCCTTTCAGAAAATTGTAGATGTGGTCAGACCCTTTGGCCCTTGCCATCAGAGACAAGTCGGGAGGCGCAACGCCATACCAGCGCGCCGCATCTGCAGCGGGCATCGATGACTGAATGGTCTCAAAGGTCTTCTCCGCATTGAACATCAGATTATCTACGAGTTGCTCTTCCGACAGTTCGAGATACTTGCCAATTGTGTTGTAACGGACGTACTGCGCGGAGTGACAGCCGGAACAATAGTTCATGAAGTTCCTCGCGCCACGCTGCAGCGACGAAATATTGCCCGGGTCGATGTTCGCCGGTTCCAGCTCAGCGCCAGCGCTCGAAGCGAAACCATCTGCGGAGATCACGAGCGCCAGGATCGCCGTAACGCCGCTGAGCAACCTTAACCTATCCATGATAGACCACCCTGTCCGGCACCGGCTTGGTCTTGTCGATGGTCGTGTAATACGGCATCAACAGGAAGAACGCGAAGTACAGCGCTGAGAAGATGCGTGCCGCGATCACGTAGATATTCTCGGCAGGCATCGTGCCCAGCCAACCCAGCGTAAGAAAGGTCACAACAAAAATGGCCAGCGCTGACTTGTAAATCCAGCCACGATAGCGGACCGATTTGACTCGCGCACGATCCAGCCACGGCAGAAAAACCGGCAACAGGACTGCGAACACGAACAGAATGAAGCCCCAGAGCTTGTCGGGAACGGCGCGCAGAATTGCGTAGAACGGCGTGAAGTACCAGACTGGCGCGATGTGCTCGGGAGTTGCCGTCAAATTAGCTGGCTCGAAATTTGCGTGCTCCAGGAAGTAGCCGCCCATGTCTGGCGCAAAGAAAACAACGGCTGAAAAAACCATCAGAAATATGATTATCGCAACAAGGTCCTTGCTCGTGTGGTACGGATGAAACGCAATACCGTCCAGCGGCACGCCATCAGGACCTTTATTCTGCTTGATCTCAATACCGTCAGGATTGTTCGACCCCACTTCATGCAGCGCAACGATGTGAACAAAGATCAAGCCGATCAATGCAAGTGGCAACACAATGACGTGCAATGCAAAGAAGCGGTTTAGTGTGATATCGGAAATCGAGTAGTCGCCGCGTATGATTTCGACCAGAGCTTCGCCAATTCCCGGTATCGCGCCGAAAAGGGAGATGATGACCTGCGCGCCCCAGTATGACATCTGTCCCCATGGCAGGAGGTAGCCGGCAAATCCTTCGGCCATAAGCACAAAGAAAATCAGCATGCCGATAATCCAGATCAGCTCGCGAGGTTTCTTGTACGAGCCATACAGCATCGCGCGGAACATGTGCAGGTACACGACGACGAAAAAGAACGACGCGCCAGTGGAATGCATGTACCGAATCAGCCAGCCCCACTCGACATCGCGCATGATGTATTCAACAGAGGCAAACGCGTCGGCGGCGGCCGGCTTGTAATTCATGGTCAGGAAAATCCCGGTCACCAACTGGATTGCGAGCACGACGAACGCCAATACACCGAAGACGTACCAAAAATTGAAATTCTTCGAGGCGTAGTACTCGGTTACGTGGTACTTGAGCGTCGCCGTAAACGGGAAACGATCATCAATCCACTTAAGGAATCCGCCTTGAGGTCTGCCGACCTCCGCTTCGATTCTCGCCATTATGCTGCTCCCGTATCCTGACCGATGAGGATCAGGTCATCTCGGACAAATCTGTACGGTGGAACACGCAGGTTTGTTGGCGCCGGCACACCTTTGTGTACCCGTCCGGCAAGATCGAACTTCGAACCGTGGCAGGGGCAGAAGAAGCCGCCATTCCAGCTTTCGGCGGGTCGAACCTCGAAATCCTCTAGCGGCGCACAGCCCAGATGAGTGCACGAACCTTCGACAACCAGGAATTCTGGCTTTACAGATCGGGTTGCATTCACTGCGTACTTGGGCTGCTGTTCGACAACCTCGGAGTTCGGATCCTTGAGATCGGCAACATCATCGGGCAGATGCGCCAGCATTTCCTGCGTACGCCGCAGCACGAAAACGAGCCTGCCACGCCAAAGGACACGAACCATCTCACCCGGTAACATCGATCCGATTGGTACCTCAACCGGCGCCCCCAAGGCCTGCGCTCTCGCGCTCGGTTTCAGCGACGACAGAAACGGAATCGCGGCAAGACCAACACCGGCTACGCCGGTCACGGCCGTTGCTACCGTAAGAAAATGACGTCTGTTGCGATCAATGCGATCAACGTCGTCTTCGTTCATCAGGCACTCCCATACGCCCGGCTGAATAAAGGATTGTTATGAGGCCCTTTGTCAGCGCGTTTTTATGCTTTGTATCGATACAGTTAGATTTGCAGCAGCCCTGGTTTGGCGTCAGGATGACGTCTGGCCGCGGGCTTCGTGCTAAGCAGTCGCGGATTATACACATCGCGCGCCGAAGTTGGCTAGCCAAGTCACTGAACACTATGATTCTCAAAGGAATTTAGTTTGGCTGGTTTAAAATCCGTAGTACTGTTCGTCGCGCAATCGATCGTTGTCGGTCTGGCGCTTGCATTTCTAGTCGTGCTCATACGGCCGGAGCTGCTGCCCATAATCAGCGGGGGTCGCAACGTTGCACCGGCAAGCTACGCGGACGCTGTCGATATCAGTGCACCTGCCGTCGCCAGTATCATTACGAAACGTCTTGTCGAATACAGGCTGTCACCTGACGAGCGAGCACGATTTCGCGTCGAGTCGAGCGTGGGTTCCGCTGTGATCATTGATCCAGAGGGCTATCTCGTCACGAACTACCATGTGGTAGGACAGGCAGCCGAGATTCTCGTCACGCTGTCCGACGGGCGATCTGCCAATCCGGAAATCGTCGGCGTCGACGCCGAAACCGATCTTGCTCTGCTCAAGGTGGACCTCGGGACCCTGCCGGCGGTACGCCTTGGCAATTCGGGAAAGCTGCGAATTGGCGACGTCGTGCTGGCGATCGGTAATCCCTATGAACTGAGCCAGTCCGTAACCCAAGGCATCGTTAGCGCGACCGGGCGCGGCCTGCTAAATCTGACCACATTCGAGAACTTTATTCAGACTGACGCGGCAATCAACGCCGGCAACTCTGGCGGTGCATTGATCAATGTCGACGGTGAGCTGGTCGGAATAAATACGGCTGTGCTCGCACAGGATTCAGGAACCGAGGGTATAAGCTTTGCCATTCCTGTCGACCTCGTACGCGGCGTTGTCGCGGAACTCAAAAAGCATGGTCGCGTCATTCGTGGCTGGATGGGCTTTACGCCCGACAACCTGACAAACGCAGAACGGATTGCGATGGGTCTCGAGGGAAACGTCGGAATATTGCTCAGCGATGTATTTGATGGTGGTCCTGCCGCCGCGGCCAATCTGCAGCGTGGCGATGTCATCATCGCAATCAATGGCGAGCCGATTCTCACTGACCGGCAGGCACGTTTGCTCGTGGCCGGTACAAGTCCCGGTGACGCGGTCGAACTGGTTGGCATAAAAGATGGCGAGCGGTTCACGACAACCGTTATCGTCGCAGAACGGCCAGGTTCACCGGACTAGGATGGAACGCGTCGAATTGTTGCGCCAAGCTGGTGCAACTTCTCTTCGATCCGCTCATAGCCGCGATCGACATGGTAGATACGATCGACGAGCGTTTCGCCTTCCGCAGCAAGCGCCGCCAGCACCAGGCTCGCAGATGCACGCAGGTCGGTAGCCATAACGGGAGCCGCGGTCAGCTGCCTGACTCCCGTGCAGATCGCGGTATTGCCTTCGAGCTGAATGTCGGCACCCATTCTTTGCAACTCGAGCACATGTTGAAAGCGGTTTTCGAAAACCGTTTCCGTGATCGTGCCGATGCCGTCCGCAACCGCATTCATCGCGCAGAACTGCGCTTGCATGTCGGTGGGAAATGCCGGGTACGGCGCCGTTCGTACGTCGACGGAATGCGGTCGCCTGCCGCTCATGTCAATCTCGATCCAATCCTTTCCGATCGTTATGGTCGCGCCGGCTTCGCGCAACTTGATCAGCACCGCCTCAAGCGTATCGGGCGCCGTATCCATGACCTTGATGTGTCCGCCTGTCATCGCGGCGGCTACGAGATACGTCCCTGTCTCGATGCGATCCGGCAAAACCGTATGGTCGGTTCCGCCAAGCCTGTCGACACCCTGAACCGTGATCGTGCCTGTTCCCACGCCTTCTATTTTTGCACCCATACCAATAAGGAATGTCGCGAGGTCTGTCACCTCAGGCTCGCGCGCAGCGTTTTCGAGCACGGTCTCGCCGTCGGCAAGTACCGCAGCCATGAGCAGATTCTCCGTGCCGGTCACCGTCACGGTGTCAAATACAATGTGCGCCCCTTGCAGCCGGTCAGAGCGGGCTTTGATAAATCCGTTTTCGATGACGACATGCGCGCCCATCGACTGCAGTCCGGCAACATGCAGATTGACCGGCCTCGCTCCGATCGCGCAGCCTCCCGGCAGTGACACGTCCGCCTCGCCAAATCTGGCGACGAGCGGCCCGAGTACCAGGATAGACGCGCGCATTGTCTTGACGAGTTCGTACGGCGCCTCACGCCGGTTAACCTGGCTCGCATCGACCTCAACGTTCAGCTGGTCATCGACCGTGACCTGCACACCCATCATCTGCAGCAGCGAAATCGTCGTTGTTACATCTTTGAGGTGCGGCACATTGCGCACAATCACGGGTTCGGTCGCAAGCAAGGTACCTGCAAGAATCGGCAAAGCGGCGTTCTTCGCGCCCGATATCGCGACCTTTCCGGACAGTTGCGCACCGCCCTGAATGAGAAGCTTATCCAACGGCCTTATCCACGCGCTTGCGCCTGCCACTCTTCCGGCGTCAATGCCCGAATGGAGAGTGCATGGATCTCATTGCCCACAAGTGCACCAAGACACTGATACACGAGTTGGTGCCGTGCCAATGGCCGCTTGCCCTCGAATTCGCTGGCGATCACAAGCACCTCGAAATGTGCGTTGTCGTCACTGAGAACCTTGACGGTTGCGTTATCGAATCCGGCCTCGATCAGGCCGCTTATCTCGACTGGGTCCATGCTGATCAGATGCTACGTTAGGCTCCGGGGCGCGCAGTGTACCCGGAAAGTGCAGGGCTTCCCAATGCGCCGCGGCGATTGTGTATGATAGCCGGCCCTATACGGCCCATTTCTAACTATATGCTCGGCAATACTCTCGAAGTCGTTGGCGGACTTTTACTCCTGATCTGGGGTGCCGACCGGTTCGTGCATGGGGCCGCCGCTACGGCGCGCAATATGGGCGTCGCACCAATATTGATCGGCCTGACTATTGTCGCGTTCGCAACTTCAGCCCCCGAAATCCTCGTTTCGGTGGTGGCGGCAATTCGTGGAGAGCCAGGGCTGGCTATTGGTAACGCGATCGGCTCAAACATCGTTAATATCGGACTAGTACTCGGCTGCGTTGTGATCGTCCGGCCGATACAGCTCCGGTCGGACACGCTAAGGCGCGAGATGCCGGCGCTGCTCGCGGTATCCCTGCTGACGGTTTCGTTGTTCCTCGACTCCTACCTGAGTCATATTGACGGCGTCGTGATGCTGACAGGACTCGTGATCGTTATGATCTGGCTTGCCCGATTGGGCATGCGATCCGCACCGAGTGACCCGATCAAAAAGGAGTATGAGGACGAGATTCCTGCCAACGTAACCACGCGCACGGCTATCATCTGGCTTTTGATCGGTCTAGCTTCTTTGCTGGTCGGCGCCCACTTGCTGGTCGATGGCTCGATAGAAATCGCCCGTTTTCTCGGTGTCAGCGAAGTGGTTATCGGCATACTGCTCGTCGCATTAGGCACGAGCCTGCCCGAACTTGCGGTCTCGCTGGTCAGCGCGCTGAGAGGAGAGTACGGGCTCGCTATCGGCAATATCGTCGGCTCGAATATCTTCAATCTTCTGGCTGTTATCGGCATAGCCGCGACGATTGCGCCTTCGGCCCTGGCACCGTCTGTGCTGTCGCTGCACATTTTTGTCATGGTCGCTTTCACGCTGGTGCTATTCGCCATGACCTACGAGTACGATGGCAAGAACGAGCTTTCGAGAATTGAGGGCGTTGCTTTGGTGATCGCTTTCATCGCCTACGATTCCTACGTCGTGCTGCAAAACGTTACAATGCCTGAATGACAAAGACCTGGGCTTTGAATTGCCGCAGAAGCTGACATCCGAAGAACTGCTGGCGCTAGCCGGCGAGGTGCTGGAAATCGAGTCCCGCGCTGTCGAATCCCTGCGCGTGAGACTCGACGCAAATTTCGTCGCCGCCTGTGAGTTGTGTCTCGACACACCCGGCCGCATAGTCGTTACCGGTATGGGTAAGTCCGGCCACATTGGCAGCAAGATTGCCGCAACACTTGCCAGCACCGGCACGCCTGGCTTCTTCATGCATCCGGCCGAGGCGAGTCATGGCGATCTGGGTATGATCACGGGCCAGGACGTATTGCTTGCGGTTTCCTATTCCGGTGAAACTGATGAAATCGTAACGATCCTGCCGCGCGTGAAGCGCATGGGCGCGAAGCTACTGTCAATGACCGGCAATCCGGCTTCGACGCTTGCGAAAGCCGCAGATGTACATCTCGATGTCAGCGTCACCGAAGAAGCCTGTCCACTGAACCTTGCGCCGACGGCGAGCACAACGGCTACCCTCGCGATGGGTGATGCGCTCGCGGTAGCGTTACTGAAGATCCGTGGCTTCACCGCTGAGGATTTCGCGATGTCCCATCCAAGTGGCAGCCTCGGCAAGCGATTGCTCACGCGCGTTGCTGATGTCATGCGCACGGCGGATGCATTACCGAAAGTCAGACCCGAGGTGCGGCTAAGGGACGGCCTGATGGAGATGACCGAAAAGGGCCTGGGCATGACGGCGATAGTCGATGAACAAGACAAAATTCTCGGCATTTTTACGGACGGTGATCTGCGACGGGCACTTGATGCCGGAGTGGATGTACACGGCACGCCGATGCGCGAAATCATGCATGAGAACTGCAAGACCACAACCAGCGGCGTTTTGGCTGCGGAAGCCGTGCATCTGATGGAAACGAACAAGATTACGTCGTTGCTGGTTGCTGATGATGATGGCTGCCTGATCGGCGCTCTGAACATTCATGATCTTTTTCGCGCAGGCATCATGTGAACGCTGCGATCACCGCGAACCAATTGCAGAAGATTCGGCTGGCCGCCTTTGATGTTGACGGCGTATTTACGGATGGTCGTTTCTACCTCTCTGACGACGGCATCGAGTCCAAAGCATTCAGCACTCAGGACGGCTTTGGAATTCGGCGGCTGATCAACGCCGGAATCAACGTCGCAGTGATCAGCGGCCGGCAGTCCGCCGCCGTCGAGCGACGGATGGCAGAACTTGGCGTCATCCACGTGCTGCAGGGTTGCAAGGACAAAGTTGCAGCCCTTGACCGACTGACAAAAGAACTTGGTATTGCGGCGACTGAGTGCGCATTCGTTGGCGACGACGTTCCGGACCTGCCTCTCTTGCGACATGTCGGCTTCTCGTTTGCCGTGGCCAATGCGGTGCGTGCGGTGCGCGAGCAATGTGACCATACGACGCTTGCCAAGGGCGGCTTCGGTGCGGTGCGCGAAGTGTGTGATCTGATATTGGCGGCGCATGACGGCTCGGAGTAAATGACCAGTCCACGCAACCTCGTTGTTTTTGCGCTACTCGCGGCCGGGGCAGTGGCAAGTTGGTATCTCGCGCGTACTGGACGCGGCGACGACGCCGATGCGCCTCCGTTCGAGGCCGCGCATCGCGGCTACTATCTGAAATCTGCAAGAATTCTCGGCACGGGCCCGGACGGCGAACTTCTTTATGAGATTCGCGCCGCGCAAGCCGAACAGCAGGACGATAATCGGGTCACGTTCACCGACGTACGCATCGACTACTCGCCGCAAAGCGAGGTTCCGTGGACGGTCAATGCGGATTCCGCGACGATCAACCAGGACGAACAACGTGTGTTGCTACGGGGCCACGTTCGGGCAGTCAGCGCCGAAGGTTTTTCCGGCAACGACACAGAGATTCGAACCCGGTATCTCGAGTTCGACCCCGAGAACTATCTGGCAGAGACTGACGAGCGAGTGCAAATACGAATCGGCGCCCGCAGTCTGACTGCAACAGGCATGCTAGCATCGCTCAAGGACAACCACGTGGAACTCAAGTCTAACGTTAGCGGCAAGTTTGCTCCATGAAGACCTTACACACGATGACCGCCCGTAGCCTCGCAATTCTGTCCGTGTTGCCATGCCTGGTTTTCGCGCAGACCGCTGGCGATCTGAGGCTCCCTATCTCGCTCGACGCCGAATCGACGGACTATGACGGCAAGAGCTCGATGTTGATGTTTCGGGGTCTGCGATTGTCGCAGGGCAATACCAACATCGAGGCTGACGTTGGCCAAGCGAGCAAGCTCGATTTCAAGGACAGTGTCTGGCGTTTCTCAGGCAACGTAATAATCGACGTCGACGCCGGCCACATCGAATGTGAGTCTGCCGATCTGACATTTACCGACACGCAACTTCGACACGCTGCGATCGAGGGGTCCCCCGCTACTTTCGAGCTGCGTCGTCTCGGCAGCGACGAGATCACCTATGCAAAGGCGGGAAAACTGCAGTACGACTTCGATACCGGTGTCGTTGAGTTCTCGGAAGAGGCGGTCATCACCGAGGGCGGTAATCAGATTTCGTCGAGCTTCCTTGTTTACAATATAAACGAGCAAAGCATCAAAGCTCAGTCTTCGGCCGACGGCGACAAAAAAGTAAAGATCACAGTCACCCCTGAGACGGCAACAGAAACGGACGCCGAGGAACCCGGCAACGGTGAAAACCCGAGCGTGGAGGACGAGGATCCATGAGCATCCTCAGTGCCCAGGATATCTCCAAAAGTTTCAAACTTCGCAAAGTCGTCAAGAGCCTGTCATTGGAAATCAGAAGCGGCGAAGTCGTTGGGCTGCTCGGCCCCAACGGCGCTGGCAAGACGACGGCGTTCTATATGATCGTCGGTTTGATCTCCGCAGACAGCGGCACAATACTACTTGACGGGCAGGATCTAACAGCGCAACCGATGCATCGTCGCGCAAAGCTCGGCCTCGGCTACCTGCCACAGGAGGCGTCGATTTTTCGCAAACTAACCGTCGAACAAAACATCCTTGCGATCCTGGAAACCCGCGACGATCTTGACCGGGCCGGTCGCGAGGAGGAACTCGAGACCCTGCTTGACGAACTGCACGTCGGTCACGTCCGGACCAGCCTCGGCATTAGCCTGTCCGGCGGCGAACGTCGCCGTGTCGAGATCGCCCGGGCGCTTGCCGCAAGCCCGTTGTTTGTATTGCTCGACGAACCTTTCGCCGGCGTTGACCCGATTTCGGTGCTCGATATTCAGCGAATAATCAAGCACTTGTGCGAACGGGAAATCGGTGTCCTGATCACTGACCATAATGTTCGGGAAACGCTCGGAATTTGCGGAAGAGCCTATATACTGAGTGATGGGAGCCTGATTGCTTCCGGCTCACCAGAAGAAATATTGGAAAATCATCACGTACGAGAAGTGTATCTCGGACAGGAGTTCAAACTCTGAGGCAAACTGACCACAACACAAACGTCAACCGAATGCTCGCCTCTACGGCGCATGCCAATTAATGTTAAAACCGTCGCTACAGTTAAAACTCGGACAGACGCTGACGATGACGCCGCAACTGCAGCAAGCCATCAGGCTTTTGCAATTGCCGGTCCTGGATCTCAACGCACAGATTCAGGACGCGCTTGAAGAAAACATCATGCTCGAGATGGAGGACCTGCCGGACGCCCCGCGGACGAGCGCCGAGACGACTGCCGAAGTCGAGACCATTCGCGCCGAAGACACCTGGCAAGCGCAATCCGCTGAGCGCATTCAGGATGGCGGCTGGAATGGCGAAGGCCGACCGATCACCGAGTTTGCTGACGAATCCGGCCAGACGCTGCGAGAGCACTTGCTCTGGCAACTGGAGATGGAACACTTTTCACCGCGGCAGCTTGTGATCGGAGAGGCAATTGTCGACTCAATCAATGACGATGGCTACCTTACCGCCGACCTCGACGAAATAGCCGCGAGCCTCGACCGCGAATCAGAGATCACCGCGGCCGAGATCAGGGAGACGCTCGAAAAAGTTCAGCGCCTGGATCCTGTCGGTGTCGGCGCCCGCTCGATTTCTGAATGCATCATCTTGCAGTTGCAACAGCTTGACGCGTCGACACCCGGATTGCCGCTCGCGATCGAGCTTGCCGAGAGTCATCTGGACCTGATTGCGAGCCGAGACTACGGCGAGCTGCGGCGCGCACTGCGAACCTCCGATGAGAACCTTCACGACGCGCTGGCGCTTGTCAAAAGCTGCAACCCCAAGCCCGGCCTGGCGGTCAGTCCAGCTGCCACCGAATATGTGATTCCCGACGTATTTGTCCGCAAAGTCGACAACCGCTGGCAGGTCGAGATCAGCCCTACCGGCGTGCCACGGCTTTCTGTCAATCAGCAATATGCCCGACTGCTGCGCGGCAACGGCGATCATGCGGTACTGCGCTCGCAGTTGCAGGAAGCCCGCTGGCTGATTCGCAGCCTCGAGATTCGCAACGAGACTCTGATGAAAGTGGCGACCTGCATCGTGACCCGACAAACAGAGTTTCTCGAGCACGGCGACGAGTCAATGAAACCTATGGTGCTCAGAGACGTTGCGGATGAGATCGGTATGCACGAATCGACGATTTCGCGAGTCACCACGAATAAGTACATGCATACGCCACGTGGCGTTTTCGAATTCAAGTATTTCTTCTCGTCTCATCTGTCAACAACTGATGGCGAGGACCGCTCATCGACGTCGGTACGCGCCAAGATTCGCAAGCTGATCGGCGCCGAGAATCCGGCAAAGCCGCTTAGCGACAGCAAAATCGCCAAAATGCTGGCGGAGGAAGGCATTTCGGTTGCCAGGCGCACGGTGGCAAAGTACCGTGAGTCTATGAATATTGTGTCGTCGAGTGACCGCAGGAAGCGCCCGGCATAACCCAGGAATATCGCAACGAGAGTAGTCGATATACGTATCTGACCCTACAGAAGGAGGTGCACCGGAACTGTAATCTGAAGCTGTGACAAACGTGCGAGTTCCGTTCTATCTTCGCGTGGGATGCTGAGGGCCGGACGCGTACGACACCACAAGTATGGGAGACAACTATGCAATTGAATATTTCAGGCCATCATGTCGAGGTAACCGACGCCCTAAGAGGTTATGTCGAATCCAAAATTGAAAAGATCGAGCGTCATTTTGATCTGGTGTCTGACGTAAACTGTATCCTTACGGTGGAAAAATTGCGGCATAAAGCGGAAGCCACAATCAAAGTGAATGGTGGTACGATTTACGCTGATAACACCGAAGAAGATATGTACGCCGCCATTGATGGTCTGGTGGACAAACTGGATCGACGGGTAAAAAAATATAAAGAAAAGCTTGTCGACCACCGCGCAAGGGAAGTACGCAGGATAAAATACTGATCCGCCGTCGGCCCGTGCGGCTCGCCGTCGCACGGACCTTAACCTCGCCTTGAAGCTCATTCCAAATGTTGCTCAAACAACTTATCAGGCCAGACAACGTGCTGTGCAACGCACATGCCCGCAGCAAAAAGCATTGCCTTGAAATACTAAGCGAGCTGTTGGTCCGTTCGTTGCCCGGCATATCAAGTGACGACATTTTTGCGAGCTTGATTGAACGCGAGCGCCTTGGCTGCACGAGTCTCGATCAAGGTGTCGCGTTTCCGCATTGTCGAGTTGAAGACCTCGATACCAGCGTTGCTGCCCTGATTAAGCTCAGCGAGGCTGTTGAATTTGATTCGCCGGATGGTGAGGCGGTAGACTTGGTCTTTGGCCTCCTGGTGCCCGCCGAGGTGGGCGACGAGGATCACGCCAACATCTCCGGTATTGCCGAACTGCTAGGCGATAACGATTTGCGCACCAGACTGCGCGAAGCTACCTCGAGCAGCGATCTTTACGAGGCGCTATGCGCCTGATAATTGTCAGCGGTCTGTCTGGTTCGGGCAAGACCGTAGCTCTGCATGTGCTGGAAGACCTTGGCTACTACTGCATAGACAACATGCCGGCCGCCCTGCTCAGGTCCGTAATCGACGAGATCGGGTCAGGAGAGAACGGTTCGACGAGCTTGCTGGCTGTCGGCGTCGATGCGCGTAATCGACGCCAGAACCTGGAAGCGCTGCCGCAGCTGATTGAAGATCTTCGCCAACAGAAGGTCCAGACCGAACTGCTTTTTTTGCAATCGAGTGATGACGTCCTGCTCAAGCGCTACAGCGAGACACGTCGGCGGCATCCGCTCGCCAAGCACGGCACCGCGTTGCGCGCCGCTATTGCGAGCGAACGCGAGATTCTGGCTGAAGTGCTCAATTCCGCAGATTTGATTATCGATACATCGCGCACCAGCATTTATGAATTGGCCGACATGATCCGCGCGCGCATCGATCGGCGCAAGACGAACGCTCTTTCGGTTCTGATCGAATCCTTTGGCTTCAAGCATGGCATTCCCGCCGACGCAGACTTCGTATTCGACCTGCGTTGCTTGCCAAATCCTTACTGGACCGTCGAGCTCCGGGGATTGACAGGCCGTGATCAGGAGGTTGTGGATTTTCTTGATGCACAGCCGGCATTTGTAGCGATGTTCGATGACGTTTTCGCGTTTCTGAAGCGCTGGATTCCCAAGTACAATGAGTCGCAGCGAGGCTATCTCACTGTTGCACTCGGTTGCACAGGGGGCCAGCACCGCTCCGTGTACATGACCGATAAGCTTGCTGCGGCCCTGCACGACATTCATGATCCTATCCTCACTCGCCATAATGAGCTTGCTACTCACCCGTTAAGCAAGACGTAGAGGGCCGACCTGCGGTTGAGTACAAGGTGATGGTCGCGGACCGACCGCAGCCTCGCCGTGCGTGTCGCGGTTAAGACGGTTAAACTCCCGCTACCTTTCTGAGGCCAGCGTCCATGGAAGCGAGAGAACACACTCAGGCCAATCTGCAGCTGCTGCGCGAGCAGCTAGACAGCGGTGGCATGCGTTCTGCGCGCCTGATGATCCATAGTCTGCATCCAGCTGAGATCGCCCGCCTGCTCGAGTCCCTGCCCCTGCGCGAGCGCACCGTGCTCTGGGAAATGGTTAGTTCGGACGACGAGGGTGACGTCCTCGTCGAGGTTGCCGACGAGGTTCGCGACGGCCTGATCAAGGGCATGAAGACCGAACAACTCATTGCCGCAACCGAAGGCATGCAGCTGGACGACCTGGCCGACCTGCTGATCGACTTGCCGGAGACTGTTACGCAGAAGGTTTTGCAGTCGCTCGACGACCAGGATGAGGAGCGTCTGCGACAGGTCCTTGCTTATGACGAGGACAGTGCCGGTGGCCTGATGAACGTTGACATCGTGACGGTTCGTCCCGATGTGACGTTGGAGGTAGTTTGCCGATAC
>Ga0224497_10001103_pt1 | contig 17617 bp, 13 predicted proteins | sample SF_Jul11_sed_USG_4_FD_167970 | JGI IMG/M metagenome (GOLD analysis project Ga0224497, IMG submission 167970) | Sediment microbial communities from San Francisco Bay, California, United States - SF_Jul11_sed_USGS_13 | ecosystem: Environmental > Aquatic > Marine > Sediment | place: USA... | reverse complement strand
CGCTCAAAACACCTGCCAGCGCGCCCGCCACCACCTCATCGTGGGGCGTGGCTTTGCCGAGCTTGCGGAAACCATCCACCGCCATCTTCATGGCCGCGTTTGCCGTCGGGCCCGGCAATGAGAGCTCGACAGATTCGGGGGGCGTGTAATTTTCAGCCAGCTTCAGCGCTCGGTCTTTTGCCGCCGCCAGCACTCGGTCGCGGTTCATCACCACGCCGTCGTCCGGACGCAGGTAAAGGTGATCTTTGGCCTCCACCGCCGACTTCGCCACCGTGGCCATGCTTATGGTCTCGAAGGCTTTGATCACCGGCGGCATGGGCCCTCCCGGACGTTTCGGATCGGCGCTGGCGCGCACCAGCAGCTCCTTGCAGCCGCCCCAGCCCGGCACCAGCCCGACGCCCACTTCCACCAGGCCCATGTAGGTCTCGGCGTGGGCTTCCACCGCGTCGCAATGCAGCAGCACTTCGCATCCGCCGCCCAGGGCCATCCCCGACGGCGCGCCGACCACGGGAAACGGCGCGTGCTTGAGCGCCCGGTACGCCTCTTGTCCCAAGCGCACCATGTTCTCGATGTCGTTCCATGCGGCGATGTTGGCCGCGTAAAGGGCGAGACCAATATTGGCCCCGACGGAAAAATTGCTGCCTTCGTTATAAATGACCAGCGCTTTGTAGCCCCCGGGAATGATTTCCACGGCGTTTTTAATCATCGCCATGGTGTCGGGTTCCAGGGCATTCATCTTGCTGCGGAATTCGAGACAGAGCACGCCGTCGCCGATGTCCCACAGGCTGGCGGAAGCGTTCTTTGCCACCGGCTCGCCGGCGAGCTTGATGTCGGAGAGCAGCAACACGCCCGGAGCGCGCTTCAGCGCCTGGTGTTTACCATCGACACCGAGAAACTCGAGCCGGCCGTCGGCGACACGATAAAAGCTGCCGTCGCCGGCGCGTTCGACCAGCGCCGGCACGCCCATGCCGTCTGCTTTGAGGCGATCCGCGAACCAGGCCGCGCCGAGCTGGTCGATAAGCTCGAAGGGACCTTGTTTCCAGTTATAGCCAAGCTTCATGGCCTCATCGACGGCGACGATGTCGTCGGCGATCTCGGGCACCAGACTCGCTGCGTAGTGCAAAGTTTTGGCCAGCACACGCCAGGCGTAGCGCCCGGTGTTGTCGTCGTGGGTGACCAGCGCGCGCAGACCGCCGCTCTTGGAGGCTTCGACGCTCGCTGGAGTAACCTTTTGCGCCTCCCGGTATTCGCCGGATGTCAGATCAAGGGCTTCTTTCACCCGCTTGCCGCCGTCACGCTTGAGGCGGTAGAAGCCGCCCTTGCCCTTTCGTCCGGTGTAGCCGTCAGCGATCATCTTTTCGATCAGCGGCGGGGTGCCGGCGTATTCGCGAAACGCGTCTTTTTCTGACAGCGTTTCGTCCAGACTCTTCAAGATATGCGGCATCAAATCGATGCCCACCAGATCCAGCAGCCCGAAGACCCCGGTGCGCGGAATGCCCATGGGCCGGCCCACCACGGCGTCGGCTTCTTCCACACTGACGCCGAGCGCCATGGCCTCGGCCACCGCCACCTGCAGCCAGTAAATGCCGATGCGGTTGCCGATGAACCCGGGCGTGTCCTTACACTCCACCACGCCCTTGCCGAGCATGCGATCGCAGAACTCGCGCACTGTCTGCGCTGTTTCGGAATTTGTCTCCGGAGCCGTCACCAGCTCCAGCAAACGCATGTATCGCGGCGGATTGAAAAAGTGGGTAATGAGAAAATCCCGGCGGAACGCTTCCGGCATGTCTTCAGTGAGCCTCGCCATGGGAATAGTGGAGGTGTTGGACGAGACCACCGCGCCGGGTTTACGCACCGCGTCCACCTTCTTATAAAGGTCCCGCTTGACGTCGAGACGCTCGATCACCGCTTCGATGATCCAGTCGGCGTCCGCGAGCTTGTCCAGGTCGTCTTCCAGGTTGCCCACGGTGACTAAAGATGCGTTCTTTCGATGCATGAACGCCGCGGGCTCCGTTTTGAGCATGCGCGCCACCGCGCCGGCGGCGACGGTGTTTCTATCATTGGCGCCTTCCGGAACGATGTCCAGAAGCAACACCGGAATGCCCGCGTTGGTGACGTGGGCGGCGATCCCGGAGCCCATGACGCCGGCGCCGAGCACAGCGACTTTCTTAATCGACATCAAACTGCCTCCAGCACCGTAGCGATGCCCTGTCCGCCGCCGATGCACTGGGTCGAGAGCGCATAACGACCGCCCTCGCGTTTGAGGATTTGCGCCGCCTTACCGGTAATGCGCGCGCCCGTGGCCCCCAGCGGGTGGCCAAGCGCAATGGCGCCGCCGTCCATATTGACCTTGTCGTGATCGAGGCCTAAGTCGCGCATACAGGCGATGGCCTGGGAGGCAAAAGCTTCGTTGAGCTCGATAACGTCCAGTTTCGCAACATCGATGCCGGCGCGATCCAGCGCCTTGCGACTCGCCCCCACCGGGCCGATGCCCATGATCTCCGGGGCGCATCCCGCAACCGCAATGCTGCGAATTCGCGCCATGGCATCGAGGCCGTTCTTCTCCGCGTACTCGGCGCTGCAGACCAATACGGCGGAGGCGCCGTCGGTGAGCGGCGAAGAGGTGCCCGCGGTCACCGAGCCGTTTTCCAAAAACGCCGGTTTGAGATCGGCCAGCGTCGAGGCGTCGGTTTCGGGCCGAATGCAGCCATCTTTGGAAACGTGGCCGCCTTTGTCTTCGATGGACACGATTTCGCCTTCCAGCCGCCCGTCCTGCTGCGCCTTGGCCGCCCGCTGCTGGCTCACCACGGCAAAAGCTTCCTGGTCCTTACGCGTGATCTGATATTTCTCAGCGACGTTCTCGGCGGTCTCGCCCATACCCATGTAAACCGCCGGGAAAGATTCGTACAGGCCCGGGTGCGGCATGGGATTGAAACCCATCATGGGCACCCGGCTCATGGACTCGACGCCGGCGCAAATGAATACCTCGCCGGCGTTCATCTGGATGGCGCCGGCGGCGGAATGAATGGCCTGCATAGAAGAGCCGCAGAAACGGTTGATGGTGACGCCGGCAACGGAGAGCGGCAGCTTCTCCGACAGAATGCCGATGATCCGCGCCGCGTTCAGCCCCTGCTCTCCCTCCGGAAAGGCGCAGCCCAGGAGAAGGTCCTCGATGTCCTCCACCTTGACCCCGGTGCGCTCCACCAGCCCGCGGATGACCTGCGCCGCCAGTTCGTCCGGGCGCACCTTGGTGAGTTCTCCCTTGCGGGCGAAGGTGAAGGGGGAACGGGCATAACCCGCAATGACAACGTCTTTCATCAATTATCTCCTTGGCTGCCATCCGCGGTGGTGCCGCGGTCATTGGCGTACTTGGCTCGGATCTTCGGCAGGACGTGGCGCTCTGCCTCGGGCGGAGGCGGGGCCAGCGTGACCCCGCGCTGCTTCAATGCATCGGTGACCTGGAGGCGAATTTCACCCAGCTCGTCCAGGGTCGTTTCCAGCGCGCCCCGCTGCTGCTCCAGCGCCTCCACACGCTGGTCCACCATAGATTCCAGGCGCTTGAGCTGCTCCACCTGGGCCGTATCGGCCTGGTAAAGCTCCAAGTACCCGGCGATTTCGGCCAGGCTGAATCCTAAGCGCTTGCCCCTGAGGATGAGCTGCAGCCGCGCCCGGTCTCGGTGATCGTACACCCGCCGTGCGCCCATCCGTCGCGGGCTCAACAGCCCCTTGGTCTCATAGAAACGCAGTGCCCGCGCAGTCACGCCGAAGGCCTCGGCGAATTCCGGCGCAGTGAACAAGCGATCGACGGCGTCATTCATGGGCGCAGACATTAATTTAAACTGACGTTAACGTCAATTACATTACGTATACGTTAGTTTATGCAAACCAATTTTTCATCACATGACCACTCCGGCCACCTGAACGACCCTGAGTAGAGAATAATTATTCAGAGAAAACAATGGGTTAAAACCACCTGGTGGTGGCATCCCGGTCTCGGTCAGCAGCCTCCTGCTTGACGCTATCGGCGCCAACATGTCGGAAAAAATTGCCGCGGATGTAATCAATCGCATACCCGCAGATGTTGCGGGTTTGGATCAGGTTGGGCACCGGCGTGACGTCCCCGTCAAGCCGTGAATTGCGCAAGGCGTTGGCCTTACCGCCCGGGCACAGCGAATCGCTTCACAGCGTTACGCCAACCTTAGGATCCGCCGTAAGTAGTCACGTGTAAATTTTTTTTCACTACGTTACGGACTCACGCGCGCCCACTGCCGGTCTAGGCGCTGTTGCGAGACCGGATGAGCAGTACCCACTTCCTGGGCAAACAGAGACACTCGATACTCTTCGATCATCCAGCGATACCGTTCTCGCTCGACATCCGCTCGCCCCCGCGCGGCGTGGTCACCGGCGCGGGCAAGAAAGCGATCCCAGTGGGGCTTGATCGCAGCAACCTTATCCGCGTCCTTGGCGCCACCGAGACGAATCTTCTTGATCCGCGTATCGAGCGCCTCCAGGTATCGCGGATAGTCCGCAAGGTGATCGTGCGGCGTCGCCGCGATGAATCCGCGATAAATCAAAGAGTCCAAATGATGCTGGATGTCTTCGATGCTTTCATTACGCGCGGGCAGCGGGCTCTCCTCGATGGCCAGGCGGATCATTCTATTACGCTCGAGAATTTCGTCGCACAGCCTGCACAGTTCTGCGAGCAGATCAGGAAGTGCGGAGAAAGCACGCCGGCTGGCTTGGCGAAACTCGGCCTCGGAGTGTGCGTCGAGGCCAGTGTCTCCCAGCGCCCGAGTGACGGCCGTCTCCAGGATCTGATCAGCAACAGCGAAATCCGCGACTACTGTTTCGCCTGCACCCCCGTTGAGAATCTGCCAGCTCGGCGGGTCGGCGTGGACCGTTGCATAGCCGAGCTCAAGCCGCTCGATCCCGGGAAGATTCTTGCGCACGTTTCGTAGATCTCGCTGGCGCGTCAGCATAAACAGTCGGCGCACGCCCAGGCGGTGAAGCGCCAAGGCTCGCTCCCGGGACTCGCTCGTGGCCAAGGACACGTGATTGCCTTTGTCTTCCAGCATCGGATAGACGGTGACCATGCGCTCGCCTTGGCGCACCTCCATGGGCTCACTGATGTCGCCCACGGTCCAGTCTTTGAGGCCGCGCTGCTCCCTATCGGCGAGGCCTCTCGCCGCGGGCTGAGCCGCAGTGGCGAAGCGACGCTGTAGCTCGGCCAGGTCGCGGCCCGAAGCCAGTTCTTGACCGTCAACATCGACCACCGCGTAGTTCATGCGCAGATGATCCGGCAGCCGGTCCTCGCGCCAAGCGTCCGCCGGTATTTCGATTGCGTGCATGCGCCGCGCGTGAGCGGTCAGCGCGTCGATCAAGGCCTCGCCCTTTGCCCGCGGCTCATTGAGAAAGCGCGCGCCGAATTCGCTCAGCGGCACGATCTCCCGGCGAAGCGATTTGGGCAGTCCGCGCAGTAGCCCCTGTATTTTCTCTTCCAGATAGCCCGGCACCAGCCCATCAAATGACCTTTCGTCGATCTCGCTTAAAAGACTGATTGGAACGATCAGCGTGATCCCATCGTCCGCTGCACCGGGCGCAAAGCGATAGCGAAGCGCAAAACGATGCTCGCCCAGCTCGATGCTGTCGGGATAGCGCGCGTCGACATCTGCGATCAGCTTTTGACTGACGATTGCGTCTTCGTTCAGGCAGAGATCATCGATGTCGGCCTCATCCAGCTGCCTCACCCAGCCGTCGAAGCTCGCCAAGTCGCAAACGTGCGCGGGGATCCGATGCGCGTAGAAATCGAAAAGGAAGCCTTCAGAGATGAGCACATCCGGTTGCCGAACGCGATCTTCAAAAGCCCGAAGCCGCGCAACAACCGCGCGGTTTTGTTCGAGAAACGGCACGCTCCGGTCCATGCGTTCTTCCACCAGCGCCGCGCGAATGAAGATTCGATGCGCCTCTTCCGCGCTTATAGGGGCGTAACGGCGCCTGCGCTTAGGGATCACGGTGAGCCCATATAAGGCCGTCTGTTCGCAAACCATGGGCTCACCGCGCCTTTCATCCCAGTGGGCGTCAAAGTAGCTCTTGCGGACGAGATCTCCCGCGATCTCGTCAATCCATTCAGGTCTGACGCGCGCGGCGGTAAAGGCATAAAGCCTGGTGGTCTCTACCAGCTCGCTCGCCACGATCCATTTCGCCTGGGCGCCGTGCTGCGCGGACCCCGGAGCGACGCGAAAAGTCGCGCCGCGTACGCCGGTGTACTCGCGTTCAGCATTCAAAAAGCCGACGTTGCGCAGCAGCCCCGCGAGCAACGCCTTGTGAACCCGGGCGTAGCCCGCGCCAATGCGGCCGCGATGTATGCCGAGCTCGGCGGCCAGCTGGCGCAGCTGATCGTAGACGTCTCGCCACTCGCGCATGCGCGTCAGCGAAAGGAATCGCTTGCGGCAAAACGACCTGAGTGCCTTTTCGCCAAGCCCGCGGCTTTTGCTTTGGAAAAGCACCCAGAGATTTAGAAGCGTTAGAAAATCCGAGCGCTCGTCGGCGTAGCGCCGGTGGGCAGCGTTAGCCGCCGCTTCGCGCCCCGGAGGACGTTCTCGTGGGTCGGCGACGCTCAAGGCCGCGGCGATCACCAGAATGTCCGCCACGCAGTCGAGGGTCTCGGCGGCGAGCAGCATGCGCCCGAGACGGGGATCCAGCGGAAGCCGCGCCAGACGCCGGCCGGTTTCCGTGAGCGTATCATCGTTGTCGATTGCATCGAGCTCGCGCAAAAGGCGCAGGCCATCGTTGACATCGCGTCTCGCCGGCGGATCAAGAAAGGGAAACGCATCGAGATTCCGGATCCCAAGCGCGCGCATACGCAGCAGCACGGCGGCGAGGTTGGTGCGAAGAATTTCCGGTTCGGAAAACTCTGGCCGGCTTTCGTAATCGTCTTGGGAATAAAGGCGCACGCAAACGCCTGGACCGGTACGCCCGCAGCGGCCTTTGCGCTGTTCCGCGGAGGCCCGCGAGACTGGCTCAATCGGCAGGCGCTGTACACCGGCGTGGCGATTGTACCGGCTAACGCGGGCGAGGCCCGTATCTACGACACAGCGGACGTTGGGCACCGTAAGGGAGGTCTCGGCTACGTTGGTCGCCAGAATTACACGGCGCGAGGCAGCAGCCTCGATGGCTTTTCTTTGCCTCGCCAGCGGCAATCGAGCGTAGAGTGGCAGCACCTCGCAATTGTTCAAGCGCTCGTCCTTCAACGCGCGGGCGGCCTCGATGATGTCCCGTTCGCCGGGGAAAAACGCCAGGATGTCGCCCTGTTCTTCATTCCATAGAGTCTGAAGCTCGCCCACCGCCTGCGACACACGGTCGGGTGCCTCGCCATTTTCATTTTCTGGCGGGTGGTAGCGCAGCTCTATTGGGTACGTCCTTCCGGCTACCTCGATCACGGGCGCGTCATCGTAGAACTGGGAAAAGCGCTCGGTATCGATGGTCGCGGAGCTGATTATGACTTTCAAATCACGCCGCGAAACAAGCAGTGACTTGAGATAACCCAGGAGAAAATCGACGTTTAGCCCGCGCTCGTGCGCCTCGTCGATGATCAAGGTGTCGTAGGCGCTGAGCATGGGATCGGACTGTACTTCCGCCAGCAGGATGCCGTCGGTCATGACTTTGATGTAGCAGCCCTCTCCCACGTCACGATCGAAACGGACTTTGTGGCCAACCAGGCTCCCCGGAGCCGAACCAAGTTCCGAAGCGATGCGCGCGGCAACGCCGCGGGCGGCGATGCGCCGCGGCTGAGTATGTCCGATATAACCGGAGACGCCGCGCCCCATGGCGAGGCAGATCTTTGGCAGCTGGGTGGTCTTGCCGGATCCGGTATCGCCGCAGACGATAGTGACTGGATTAGCCTCGATTGCACTGGAAATCTGCTCGCGCGCGTCAGTAATGGGCAGATCTTCGGGAAACGCCGGTGCGGGACGCGCGGCCAGCCGTTTTTGACGCCGCTCCGTGGATTTGGCGATATCGGCGCGCAGGCGTGAGCGCGCCCGGCGGACACCGTTTTTGCCTCGCCCCTCGCCGCCAAGCCGCGCCAGGCGCTGCCTGAGACGCGGCTGGTCGGCCAGCATGCACCGCGAGATGGCGGCGTGAAAATCCATGCGTGTCAAGTTGTTGGAGAACGATTCGAGCTCGAGCCGATTTTAAAGGAAAAACCGCTGGAGCCGGAGTCGAGGGACACCGCTGCGCGTGAAACAGGTCCAGCGGAGCAACGGCCATGCCGGCGGCTGCCACCGCCATCATGTTCACAAAATCACGTCGTAATTGCTTTATCATCAGATCTTCTTCTGCAACCCGTTTGACGAATTTCGACGGTTTCGCAGAAGGCAGACACGGCGCGTCGCACGTGAATGAAAGTTATCTTGCAGGATTATTAAACCGGCCGCGCTTTGCCGTGCAGAGGAATGCACGAGAACAAAAAGATTCTAAGTGGATCTACTAGATGACCGGCCATAAGGTTCTTTTTCTTGCGCGACATGCCAAATCCAGCTGGAAGGAAACCGGCCTGAGTGACAGCGAGCGGCCGCTCAATAAGCGGGGCAGGCGCGACGCTCCCATGATGGGTAAACGTCTCGCTAGCCAGGCACTCCGGCCGGAGCATATTGTTTCAAGCCCAGCGATTCGCGCAATTCGAACGGCGGAAATCTTTGCGCGTTGTCTAAACTTCGACGCCGATGACGTGGAGGTGGATGCGGGAATCTATGACGCTGGTGCTGCAGATTTAGTCAACATCGTTAGAGGGTTTGACGATCGGTACCACACTGTCATGCTCGTGGGGCACAATCCTGCGCTAACCGACCTGTTGAACTTACTTTCCGGCGAACGCATTGACAACATGCCTACTTGCAGCATCGCCACCGTGAACCTGAATGTATCGAGCTGGCCGTGCGTGCGACCTGGCGAATCAAAGTTGGTGGCGTTCGATTATCCGAAGAGGTAGTCTCGTTTTTACAGGTAGCCCAAAAACAGTGAGGCCACCGCGCGAGATCGAACCGCGGCATTTCTAAGCTGGAAATGGACGCGGTTTAAACCGACACAATCGGCTGCTGGTTGGCGATCAGAAAGAGAAAGAAAAATGAGCTATTGCCTACGTCGAAACGAGGGCGTCGAGGAGAATATCAAGCGAATCGCTTTGGAGCAGATCGAGCATGCCATCGCTGAAATTCGCGATACTCGAAACGACCTTCACGATACCGTGCACCGGGTGCGAAAGCGCTGCAAAAAGATCCGCGCCCTTGTTCGTTTGATTCGACCTGAATTTGGAAAATTTTATCACCTCGAAAATGCCTGGTACCGAGACGCCGCGCGCGAGCTTTCACACGCCCGCGACGCGCAAGTGCTGGTGCTAACCCACGATAAGCTGATGCGTCATTACCATGACGCCGGCTACGATTTCTCGCCAGTTCGCGACCAACTGGTCAGATGCCGCCGCGGAGTAAGCGACAATCCTCGCAGGATGGCGAAGTGTTTCGAGGTCGTGCTTCAGCGCATGAAAAGCGGCAGGAAACGCGTGCCGCTCTGGTCACTCGACATGAATTCCCAGATGGCCATCTCGAAAGGGCTTAAGAAGACCTATAAGCGAGGCCAAAAGGCCATGAGTAAGGCGTTAGCTGCGCCTGCCGACGAAAACCTTCACGATTGGCGAAAGCAGGTGAAATATCACTGGTACCATTCCCAAATCTTGCGGCCGATTGCACAGGGGGAACTGCAAAAGCGGTGCGAACAGACGAACTTGCTTTCCGACCTGCTGGGTGACGAGCACGACCTTGGGGTATTGAGGCGCGCCCTCGCTGGCTCTTCCGAGGGTCATGATGCCCGCTTGAAACTCCGAAGCTACTTCGATCTGATCGATCGGCGAAGAATGGAATTGCGCACCCAGGCGGACACAGTTGGGCGGCGTATCTATGCCGAAAAAGCGAAAGACCTGAGCAATCGAATTCGGGCAAGGTTTCCCGTATGGGAAAGTAGGCACGAGTCTCGCGTGGATTCCAGGCGGGCTGGTTGAAAGAGGCTGTCTTCGTAGCGGCCGATCAATAACATTCAACCATGTGTGGCAGATATGCGTTAAAAACCTCCGTGCCGGAAATCGCGCGTATTTTGGGCGCCGAGGCTAACGCGAAATTTGCGCCGTCCTACAATGTGGCCCCGAGCCGCGATGTGCCGGTCTGCAGGACCTCCGCGAACGGCGGGCGGGAGCTTTCGCTGCTTCGCTGGGGGCTGGTGCCCCACTGGGCAAAAGCCGCCAACGACCGCTACCGCATGATCAACGCCCGGGCGGAAACGGTCGCCGACAAACCCGCCTTCCGCACCCCATTCCGAAGGCGTCGGTGCCTGGTGCCCGCTGACGGCTACTTCGAATGGAAAGCAGGACCCCACCGCAAGCAGCCCTATTTCATCCATCGCGACGATGAGTCGCCTATTTTTCTGGCGGGGCTTTGGGACCGGTGGGAGAAGGGTGAAGATGGGCCTTTGGACTCCTTCGCCATCGTAACCACGCCCGCCAGTGAGCACGTGGCCAACGTTCACGATCGTATGCCGGTGATCGTTGAGGCCGACAACCACGAGACCTGGCTCAATCCGGACACCGAGGATGTGCGAAGCCTGCTGCCGCTGTTAAAGCCGCACCCCGGAAAGGAACTATTGCTTACTCCAGTGAACACTTACGTGAATAACCCGAGAAATGACGATTCGCGTTGTCTGGACCCGATTACTGAACCTGGTGCGTGAGGGATAAAGATCTGCTGCTCGCGGAGTCGAGATTCAAACTTGAAATTAAAATTTCTGTCTGTCGGAACGCATTATCGAATCTTAGTCGTAGCGCTGTAGCAAACGAACCGGTCAACGAGGATCCCATCGGAAACGACGCGAACATCGCAAGAATTCTCAAATGCGGCGAACCGAGAACGTCTTATTCAACTGGCGTCAAAAACGTCGTGAGGACGAATAGGATCACTAGAAGCTGAACCAGATTGATTATCACGCTCACCCGGTGCAGACGTTTGAACTCTGCGCTGGTTTCGCCCGGCGCCGGCCTGATCTTGTTGATGCGCGGCAGCAGCACGAAGCGGCCGAGAAAAAAGCCCGCCGCGACGGCGGCAAGCAGATTTGCGTTGAGCGATGCCGGAGACACGTCTATCGAGTAAAGCACCGCTGCAGTCGCGGCGGCGCAGCCGAGCACCAAATAGTACGCCGGGAACAGCCGCCGGAGCGCTTCTCCCGCTGCCTCGCGGGATAGTTTTCGGAAAAGGACCGGGGTGACCACCGCGGCAAAGAACAGCATGGCGCCAAAAACGAAGGCTACGATGACGAGCACGATCAGCTGTATCGGCACCATCTAATCCTCCGCCGCGTCCGCGCCGGCGTTTTTATCACAAGCGAGTGACAATCGGCGGGCCCAGTCGTTAGGGGGCTGCAAAAAAATCATTGCCATATGCGCCATAAAGTTTACGACTCGCTGTATCTCTGCAACGGAAACTCTGCCCGAAACTTGACGGCTGAAGCGATTCAAAATGGGCGTGAGCCAGCGACAAATGCAGGTTGCGCGGCCTATCTGCCGTCGCCTTTCGACAACTTTGCCCAGGTATCGCGCAGGGTCACCGTTCTATTGAACACCAGCGCATCCGGCCGGCTTTCGACGCTGTCCACGCAAAAGTAACCCTGGCGCTCGAACTGAAACCGCGTCGGGGCCGTTGCATCTTTAACGCTCGGCTCGATCCGGGCCTGACTCAGTATCTCCACGGAATCCGGATTGAGAAGCGCCTCGAAGCCTTTGTCGTCCAGCGCCGCGAGCGGGTTCTCCATCTTGAAGAGCCTGTCGTAAAGGCGCACCTCAGCTTGCAATGAGTTTTGCCCGCAGACCCAGTGGATGGTGCCCTTCACTTTTCGGCCGTCCGGCGCGTTGCCGCCACGGGACTCGGGATCGTAGGTACAGTGGATCTCGCTCACCTCACCTGTCTTCGAATCGTGAATCACCTGGACGCAGGTCACCAGATAGGCGTAACGAAGACGCACCTCACGGCCCGGAGCCAGGCGAAAGAACTTTGACGGCGGCGACTCCATGAAATCGTCCCGCTCGATGTAAATGGTTTTGGAAAACGGCACCTGGCGCACGCCCACATCGGGGTTCTTGGGATGGTTCTGGGCTTCCAGCATCTCCCCCGCGCCGTCGGGGTAATTGGTGATCACCAGCTTCAACGGATTCAGAACGCACATCACCCGCTGCACTTTCGGGTCCAGGTCCTCCCGGACGCAGTTTTCCAGCACGCCCATCTCCACCACGTTGTCCTTTTTGGTCACGCCGATGCGTTCGCAGAAGTCGCGGATGGATTCAGGCGTGAACCCGCGCCGCCTCATGCCTTTGAGCGTCGGCATGCGCGGATCGTCCCAGCCGCTCACGTGGCCGTCGTTTACTAGAGTATTGAGCAGGCGCTTGCTCATCACCGTGTAGCTCAAGTTGAGGCGCGAGAACTCGATCTGCTGCGGACGTGGATTAACTTCCGCCGCCTCTAGATACCAGTCGTACAGCGGACGATGGTCCTCGAACTCCAGCGTGCAAAGGGAATGCGTCACCCCTTCGATGTAATCGGAGAGGCAGTGGGTGAAATCGTACATGGGATAGATGCACCACTTGTCCCTGGTCATGGGGTGCGCCGCATGCATGATCCGGTACATCACCGGGTCGCGCATGTTGATGTTTGGCGACGCCATGTCGATTTTGGCACGCAGCACGTGGCTGCCGTTGGGAAACTCACCGGCGCGCATGCGCTGAAACAATTCCAGGTTCTCTCCCACGCCGCGCTCTCGGTACGGGCTCTCGCGCCCGGGTTCGGTAAGCGTTCCGCGATGCGCGCGGAGCTCATCGCCACTCAAGCTATCCACGTACGCCCTGCCACTTCGAATCATGCCGGCGGCGAATTCGTACAGCTGATCGAAATAGTCAGAGGCATGCCGAAGGCGATCACCCCAGTCAAAGCCGAGCCAGCGCACGTCTTCCTTGATGGCTTCAACGTATTCCACTTTCTCCTTGGTGGGGTTGGTGTCGTCGAACCGCAGCGAGCAGAGTCCGTCGTCGTACTCCTCGGCGATGCCGAAATTCAGGCACGCCGACTTGGCGTGACCGATGTGCAGATAGCCGTTGGGCTCCGGCGGAAACCGGGTGACAACGCGGCCATCGTTCTTTCCCGCGGCGAGATCCGCGTCGATGCGCTGGCGAATGAAGTCTCTGACTACCGGCGTTTCCTTATTCGACATCTCGTTCAATCGATTTCCTGTATGTCCATGTGATGCCTAGTCGCCAGTCGGGGGACACGCGGCGAGAACGCGATCGATCCGCTCGCTCAACGTGCCGGAACTGCTGCGTGCTGATTTCAGCGCCTCGCCCACGGCTGGCCGGATGCTCTGGGCAACGGCTTTGCCCATCTCAACGCCGAACTGGTCAAAGGGGTTGGTTTGCCACAGCACGCTCTCGACGAAGACTTTGTGCTCGTACATCGCGGCGAGGGCACCCAGGGTGCGCGGATCCAGGGTTTCGTACATCAGCAAGCTGCTCGGCTGATTGCCGGGCAGCACCCGGTGGGGCACCAGTGATGCCAGCTGATTGTCTTTCACACCTTGTTCCTTGAGCGCACCCTCGACTTCGGCCGCGGTGCGCCCGCGCATGAGTACCCGCATCTGCGCCAGGGCGCTGGCCACCACCGCTTCGTGGTGGCCCTCGAGCGGGCTCTGACTTCGAAGCGGAACGATAAAGTCTGACGGGATCAACGTCCCGCCCTGGTGCAGCAGCTGGAAAAATGCGTGCTGACCGTCGATTCCCGGTCCACCCCAGACCACCGGCGCCGCGGCCGTCTTCAAGGCCTCTCCGTCTCGGGTGACGCGCTTGCCGTTGCTCTCCATCTCCAGCTGCTGGAGATACTCGGAAAAGCGTCTCAAGGCATGGTCGTAGGGAAGCACGGCCCGACTCTCAGCGGCGAAGAAGTCCCGGTACCAAACCTCCAGCAGCGCCAGGATGACCGGCATGTTGACGGCATGCGGTGCAGAAACGAAATGCGCGTCCATCTCCGCCGCGCCGGAGAGCATGGCCTCGAACCCGTCCGTGCCGATTTGCAGCGCTACCGGAAGACCCACCGCCGACCAGAGCGAATATCGACCGCCCACCCAGTCCCAGATCTCGAACACGTTCGCAGGATCGATGCCGAACTCGACCGCTGCAGCGGAGTTCGCGGTCACGGCAACGAAGTGGCGCGCGGTGATGTTTTGGTCTTCTCCGAGACCGCCTCGGACCCAGTTCAGGGCGCTGCGCGCATTCGTCAGCGTTTCTTCGGTGCCAAAACTTTTGGAAGCGACGATGAACACAGTGCGCTCGGGTCCGCAGTCGGCCAGCACGCGGCTGAGGGCGGCGCCGTCCAAGTCCGAGACGAAGTGGATCTTCAGCCCGGCGTCGGCATAGGCCTCGAGCGCCGCACAGGCCATGGCCGGCCCGAGACTCGAGCCCCCGATTCCGAGGCAGACCACCGTATCCACCGGGCGTTCGGTGACTCCCCGCCATCGCCGCGTACGCAGGCGCTGGCAGAAGTTTCGCATTTTCTCTCGGGTCGCCCTGACCGCCCCCATGACGTCTCGTTCGGAGCCTGGAAACGGGGCTTTCCCCAGATGCCTCAGCGCCGGATGCAGCGCGGCGCGGCCCTCGGTGTTGTTGATCGCTTCCCCTGAAAACAGGCGCCCGATCCATTCCCCGAGCGCTGCCGCCGAGGCCAGCGCCATGAGTCCCGACAGAGTTGCCTCGGTGATCCGGTGCTTCGAATAATCGAGAAACAGTCCACAGGCTTCCAGCCGGTAGCGCTTGCTCCGATCGGGGTCGGCGGCAAACAAATCCCGCATATGCACCTTGCCGATCTCGGCATGGTGGGCGCGGAGCGAAGCCCATGCGGCCTGCAGGCGATCTCCTGACGCGTGCGTCATGAAAGAGCGGTACCCGTGAATTGCGCAAATCGAGGCAATGACATTATATGGTTATGAGCGCTCATTCGTGATTCGAATATCGTGTCCCGGACCGCGCCTGTGCGGCCAAAATGAAGAAGTTTACTGGAGAAAAATTCAAACCATGACATCGATCCCGGTCATATTTGTCGCCCACGGCGCGCCCACGCTGGCGACGAATCCGGTCAAGGGCGCCGATCTGGCCCGCTGGGCCAAATCCCTGCCCGCGCCGAAAGCAATTCTCGCCGTCTCGGCCCACTGGGAACAGACGCCTCCATGCACCGGCTCTGAGGAGTCTCGAGAGCTGATTTACGACTTCTCCGGCTTTCCCCAAAAGCTTTACCGGCTCGAGTATCCTGCGCCCGGCGCGCCGGAGCTGGCGGCGGAAGTTCGTGAGGTCCTCAACGGCCGCGGAACGAGAACCGGCCGCGATCTCTCGCGGGGCTGGGATCACGGCGTCTGGGTGCCTCTGCTTCACCTGTATCCAGGTGCCGATACGCCGGTGCTCCAGCTTGCCCTGCCAAGCGGATTTACTCCGAAACAGATCTATGCACTCGGTCAGGCGCTGGCGGAATTTCGCCATCGCGGTGTGCTCATCATGGCAAGCGGCGTGCTGGTACATAACCTTGGCACCATTGACTACCACGAACGCGAGGCCACGCCTGACTGGACGCGGGAATTCGACGCATGGTGCGCGCGCTGTCTTGAAGATGAAGACCATCAAGCGCTGATGGATTTTGAACGCGCGTCTCCCGGCTTTCAGCAGGCCCATCCAAGCTCGGAGCATTTCATCCCCATCTTGGTGGCGGCGGGTGCCGCCGGCGTGGACCATGCGCCGGCTACCTTCCCGGTGGAGGGCTTCGAGTACGGCTCCCTGAGCCGCCGCTGCGTGCAGTTCGGCTGAGGGCCGCCCGGACTTTTCGGTCTAGAGAACGACCGCTTGGCTCCCTTGGTCCCCCGGACACGAGCGGGTATACTGCGCCCGCACATTTGGGGGCCCCGGTTCGGCCAATCCGTAAACGCTGCGGAATTTGACTTGAGCGAAGCGATCATCGTCCCGCGCCGCTCGAGCGCGAGATCTCTCAAGGGAGCCATATGAACAGAAAAATCGTGCTTGGCACGCTGCTTTCGGTTGTCTGCACCGTTTTACCGACGGCGGCCGGCGCCCAGGAAGGCGACGCCAAAGCGGGTGAGGTCAAAGCCATTTCCTGTCTGGGATGCCACGGCATTCCCGGTTATTCCAACGTGTATCCCACCTATCACGTCCCCCGAGTGGGCGGGCAGCACGCGCAGTACATTATTGGCGCGCTCAATGCCTACAAGAAGGGCGACCGCAGCCACAAAACGATGCGGGCGCAAGCCGCGACGCTGAGCGACCAGGACATGGCGGACATCGCGGCTTACTTTTCAGCAGCGAAGTCCGAGTAGTGACCCGATACAGGACGGCCTGATGCGCACGGAGAAATTGATGAAGAAAGTGGTGATGACGATCGCCGGCTCGATGTTCCTGCTCGCGGGCGCTAACGCATGGGCGCAGGGTGACGCCGCCGCAGGTAAAGAGAAGTCGGCGTCGTGCGCCGCCTGTCACGGAGCCGACGGCAACAGTCAGGCCCCGAATTTTCCGATACTTGCCGGACAGCACGCCGATTATCTGGTCAAGGCGCTGGAAGATTACAAATCGGGAACGCGCAAGAACGCCATCATGCTGGGTTTTGCGACGGCGCTGAGCAAGAAGGACCGTGAGGATCTCGCGGCTTACTTCGCCAGTCAGAAAAGTGCCCTGACAATCATCGAATTGACCCAGTAACCCGCCAGCGTCCCTTTACCACTCTCTGCCGGCTCGGGTCAGCCCCGAGGACGGGGCCGTTGCTCGCGCCAGTGCGCGCGACTGAGTTAGCCCGCTCTGGCGACCTTACCGGGCGCCATGACAAGCGTGCGTGAGATGAATGTCCCGCCGGAAGACAAGTCCGTTACGCCCACCGGGCGCCCTTCTCGGATGTCAATAATCATGTGATCGCGCGACACTTCGGGATAGTTCGGATCAATAACCACGTCATTGTGCAGTGCACGGCCTACCATGTTACGGCCTTCCTTGAGTTTGGTGGACTGCCCGTGACTGTCGATGAACGAGGTTTTATCCCACATCTCGATGCGAAACCGGCTTCTGGCCATCCATATGTCCACGCTGGCCATATCGTCGGCGCGAATCGGCGTCGTCTTTCCCTTGGGAAGCTGAACTACATCGCGAATGATCGTCTCCGAGCTGCTCAGCTCCTGGGTAACACCGGGCTTTTGCACCACGAGCTCGGTGACGCTCTCCGCCTCCGAGTCTGCGGTGCAGTGGATCTGTGATTGCAGGCGGTTCGAGCCGATGTTGTTAAGTGCTTCGAGCCGCGCAAGCAGATAGCTGCGGTATTTGCTTAAGGCAAGTAGCTTTAGATCATCGCGCGTTGAAGGAAGCACGTGCAGGGACATGAAAAGCTTCCGCCAGGAGTGGTCTTCTGTAAAAAACGCGGTTCCGAGTTTTTTGAACAGCTCGTCCACCGCGTTTGAGTTCCCTACCGCCCTCCTTAGCACGCGTTGCAAGAGGTCA
>Ga0224497_10001102_pt1 | contig 17620 bp, 13 predicted proteins | sample SF_Jul11_sed_USG_4_FD_167970 | JGI IMG/M metagenome (GOLD analysis project Ga0224497, IMG submission 167970) | Sediment microbial communities from San Francisco Bay, California, United States - SF_Jul11_sed_USGS_13 | ecosystem: Environmental > Aquatic > Marine > Sediment | place: USA... | reverse complement strand
GTCGCGTGAGGGTTTCTTGGAGCAGTCGCTCAAGGAACTGACGGCCGCGCGGGAGCTTGATCCCGACGACGCGGAAATCATGTACGAGCTGGGCGTCGCCTACGCGTTGTCGGGCAAGGTGGACCGGGCCGCTGACGCGCTGGCGGATTCGGTGCGCCTGGACCCCGAGAACGGTTGGGTGCGCGTCGTATTCGGCCTCGTCCTGCTGGAGGAAGGCCGCACGGAGGAAGGGGCCGGAGAGCTTATCGCAGGGGCCCGTCGGCGTCCGGACGACTTGGACGCTCAGCTCGCCGCTGCGCTGGCCACGGCCGCCACCGGTCATGAGGGCGTTGCCTACGAGATGCTCGAGCGCGCGCGGCTCAACTCGTCCGACGTAGATGCTGCGCTCGTATCGGCCATCGAGGAGCGACTCGACGCGGGTCCGGAGTCCGCCGAGGCGGCGCTCGACGAGGATCTCGTGCCCGACCTGCTCCGCGCCAGACTTCAGGAGAGACCGTGAGCCTCCGCGTTCCCATTGAGCGCCATCGCCTGGACAACGGGCTGAAGGTCGTGCTGTCGCCCGACCGAACGGTCCCGGTGGTCGCCGTGAATCTTTGGTACGGAGTCGGCTCCCGGAACGAAGCACCGGGCAAGACCGGCTTCGCCCACCTCTTCGAGCACATGATGTTTCAGGGCTCCGCGCACGTGCCCAAGAACCGCCACTTCGAGCTGATCGAAAAGGCCGGGGGCACGCTGAACGCCACCACCTGGTTCGACCGGACCAACTACTTCGACACGGTCCCCTCCCACGAGCTCGACCTGGCGCTCTGGCTAGAGGCGGACCGGATGGGGTGGATGCTTCCTGCGATGAACCAGGAGAAGCTCGACAACCAGCGGGATGTGGTGAAGAACGAGAAGCGCCAGCGCTACGACAACCAGCCTTACGGCGATTGGGCGGAGCGCCTCCAGAGGTTGATGTACCCGGAGGACCATCCGTATCACCACACGGTGATCGGCTCCATGGAAGACATCGACGCGGCGACGCTGGAGGATGTCGAGCAGTTCTTCCAGACCTATTACATCCCCAACAACGCGGTACTCACGGTGGCCGGCGACTTCGATTCGAAGAGCGCCTTGGAGGCGGTGGAGCGCTACTTCGGAGAGATCGCATCGGGTCCGCCGATTCCGTCCATCCCGGGACGGGTGGACCTGGAGCCCAAGCTGGGCAAGACGGCGCGGGACCACGTCGTCGCTGAGGTGCCCTTGCCCCGGCTGATCATGGCCTTCAGGACGCCGCCTTTTTCCGCGGACGACTTCGCGGTGAGCGAGGTATGTCAGGCGTTGCTCGGGATGGGTCGCGCATCGCGACTACACCGGCGTCTGGTGCGGGAACGGCGCGTCGCGAAGAGCGTGGTCTCGTACCAGTACCCGCTGCTGACCGGGGCGTCCATGCTGCTGACGTGGGCGACCGGGTATCCCCACACGGATCTGGATATGCTCGAGTCGGCGCTGGCCGAGGAGATCGAAGGACTCCGTGATGCCGAGCAGACAGAGGTCGACCGCGCGATCGCGCTTGCCGAGACCGACTTCGTGCATGCGCTCGAGAACGGCGCCTCGCGGGCCGACCAGCTCTCGATGTTCGAACTGTTCTTCGACGACCCGGGCCGGGTGAACACACAGCTCGACCGGCTGCGCGCCGTGACAGTCGAGCAGATTCGGTCCTTCGCCCTGGATCATTTCGGCCCAGACAACCGTGCTGTGCTGACCTACGAGCCGGCCGCCCGGGGGGACCGATGAGCGCCTTCGACAGGACGTCGCCACCGCCGAGCGGATCGATCCGCGACTTCGACTTTCCTAAGGTCGACCGCCGACGGCTGTCCAACGGGCTCGATCTCAGGGTGGCCCGCGTGGCCCGGCTCCCTGTTGTCAGCGTGAGGCTGTTCATGCGCTCCGGCGAGTCCGCCTTGGGTGTCGACAGCGCGGGCTTGTGTGTGCTGACCGCGAACTCCCTGGACGGCGGGACGCAAAAGCGGAGTGGCACTGAACTAGCGGAATCGCTCGAACGGATCGGCGCGCGTTTCGGCGCAAACGGGGGATGGGAGGGCACGAGTGCCAGCCTGTACTGCCTCGCGGACAGGCTGGCAGAAGCGCTGCCTTTGCTGGCCGAAGCCGTGGTCGAACCCGGATTCCCCGACGATGAGGTCGCGCGGGCGAAGGACCAGCATCTAGCGGGTCTTCGCCAGCAAAAGATGGACCCTGGGTCCCTTGCACACGACGCGGCGCTCGCTCGCTACTTCGCTGAGGGCGTCCCGTACGCGAGGCCGGACGACGGGACAGAACAGACCATCGCCGGCGTCACTGCCGACCACCTGCGCGGGTACGCCGACGCGAACTACCGTCCCGAGAACGGCGGCCTGATCGTCGTCGGCGACGTCGACACGGCGGAGGTCGTCGAACTCGCGGAGCGATGCTTCAGCGGTTGGACCGGGAGTCCGGCCTCGGTCGCGGACTTCGAGGTCACGCCGGCAGCTCGGGAGCGCCGTGTGCTCGTCGTGCACCGGCCCGGGGCCGTGCAGTCCGAGGTCCGGGTAGGGCACGTCGGGACCCATCGACTGACGCCCGACTACTTCGCGCTGTCGGTAGCCAACATGGTTCTCGGCGGGACGTTCACGAGCAGGCTCAACCTCAACCTGCGTGAGCGCAACGGATTCACCTACGGGGTTCGTTCTCGCTTCGGGTTCCGCAGCCAGCCGGGCCCATTCGAGGTCGCTACGGCCGTCGGCAACGAGGTGACGCCCGCGGCCGTCCGGGAGATCCTGAACGAGCTGGAGGGCATCGCCTCACGGGGGCCGACCGAGGACGAAGTCGCCTCGGCCCGTGACTTCGCCGCCGGCATCTTCGGCCTTCAGCTCGAAACCGTAGGGCAGATCGCGTCCAGGGCGAGCCAACTCGTGGTGTTCGGGCTTGCCGAGGACTACTACCACGAATACCGGAACCGCATGCGGGCGGTAACGACCGAGGGCGCCGCTGAGGCGGCGGGTCGACACATGAGGCCGAACGAGGCACAAGTCGTGGTCGTGGGCGACGCAGATGTCGTCGGACCGCCGCTTGAAGCGCTGGGATTGGGGCCCTTCGAGGTGACTCGCGAGCAACCCGGAGCCTGACTCACGCGTCTTACCGACTGCCACCGTGTCCCATTTTGGCAGGTTCGTACGTCACACGTATAGGACGCAGGACCCCAGGCACATGGCCAAATCAGTGGCTTCGGGGTGTGGCACGGTGCCTGCAATATGGTCCTGCGGCATGGATCGCACGCCTGATGGGCGTGGGATCGCCCAAGAAATAGGAGGGTGGCGACGTGGCTAGGGCAAGGGAGAAAAAGGCTGTCGAGGCGCCGGTCGGGACTGGGGAAGCTCGGTCACACCGGCTGCACCTCGGCGAACTGAGCGATTCCGAGGTCGTGCAGGCGTCCCTCGATGGAGATACGAGGGCCTTCGGTGAGTTGGTTCACCGCTACGACCAGAGGCTGCTGAACTTCGTATACCGGACGATTGGTGACCGGGAGCGGGCCCAAGACCTGATCCAAGAAACGTTCGTCCGGGTGTACCGGCACCTCCACAGATTCGATCAGTCGAAGAAGTTTTCGACCTGGATCTATACGATCGCCAGCAACCTGGCCAAGAACGAGCTGCGTAACCGGTCCAGGAATCCGCTGGTCCTCTTCCAGACGCTCAAGAAGAACTGGGACGCGGACCATCGGCCGCTGGAGTGGGAGGATACTCAGTACAAGCCCGACGACCTGTTCCGTAAGCGGCACCTGAGGAGCAAGGTCGAAGAGGCCGTCAGTCAGCTTCCCGAGCATCACCGCGTCGTCTTCGTCCTCCGAGAGATGGAGGGCAAGACGTATGAAGAGATCGCCGACATCACGGGATGCAATCTGGGCACCGTGAAGAGTCGGCTGAATCGGGCGCGCAACAACTTTGCGAACATCATCGCGCCGATGATCGACTGACGTTCGACGTACGCACCGACAGTATGGGGTGGGGATGGGTGGAGGCCTCGCCGGGGTGACCCGGCGGGGCCGTCGTGCGTTAGGGAAACGCGCTCCCCACATCGCTTGATCGGTCAGCGATTCTGCCGGGAACCCTCTCGCGGACCGACAGTATCACAGCAGCAGACGTCCCGGGCCGCACCGCCCGGATCCCGCTTGGTGAGCCCAACGTGCATATGGATTGCTCTCAACTCATAGCGAGCTTCACGGACTACATCGACGGCTCGGCTCCGTCGGATGTCGTCCGCGCAATGGAAGCGCACCTGGTCGGGTGCGACTCGTGTCGTCGGTACAAGGCGGTACTGGAGCACGGTTCGTCGCTGCTCCAGACGCTTCCGTCGGCCGAACTGCGAGAGGATTTCGCGCCGAGGTTGCAGCATCGCCTCTATCACGTGCAGGAGGAACGCACGCTCTCCGATCACGTCACGTCAGGGGCGCCAGCGCTCACCGTGCTCGGAATCGCTGTCTTGCTGACGGTCGTCGCGTGGGCCCCGACGTTGCGGGCGACCGCACCTTTGGTTGAGCTCGAGCCCATCGTGGTCGACCGGGCTCCGTTGCGACTTCGGGTCGCTCCGGCGGGACTCCTTCAAGTGCCGAGACCGAGACCCGAGACCGAGGACAAGGAGTTGGACGCGGACCTGTGGGATGACGCCCGACTCTACGAGTACTCGCAGCTCCGCCGCCGGTATCCCGGCGATGCACAGGCGCGCCAGGTGGGCTTTGCGCCCACCTACTAGTCGCCTTCGCGACCACGGTTCGTCGTGACCCTCGAAGCGTTGGCCGGTCTCGACGCGAGCGGCGGCGCCTTCTACTTGCACGGCCAAGACCAGTTCCGGAAGGAAGCCGCGGTGCGTGCTCTCATCGATGCGCACGTGGATCCGGGGACCCGGGACTTCAATCTGGATCTACTTCGTGGCACCGACGTTTCCCCTGAGACGTTGGCCTCGGTCATGGCGACCCCGCCCATGATGGGCGAATGGCGTGTCGTCGTGGTCCGGGAGGTGGAGGCCCTCGCGTCGAGCAAGCATGCACGTGACGTGCTCTCCCGAGTTGTCGCCGACCCGCCACCAGGGCTCGCTCTGGTTCTGAGCTGTACGGTGCCGCAGGGTTCCAAGGCCAAGTTCTATAGCGAGCTGGCGCGGCGGGCGAAGTCGGTGGAGTTCAAGGAGATCGCCGGCGACGACGTTCCGGGCTGGTTGATGGACCGCGCGCAGAAGGTCCACCATGTCGAGCTGGAGGTCGACGCTGCTCGCGCCCTCGGGGCGGCCATCGGACCCAACCTGGGGGTTTTGGCGATGGAGCTCGAGAAGCTCACCGATTTCGTCGGCGGCCGAGACCGCATTACCGTCCAGGACGTGGATGCGGCCGGTACGAAGCTGCCCTCGCAGGATCGCTGGCAGTGGTTCGACCTCGTGGGAGGTCGCCGCTTCGAGGAAGCGCGCCGAGCACTCAGCGTGCTGCTGGGACAGGGTGAGAGCGGAGTTGGTCTCGTCATCGGCCTCGCTTCCCAACTGCTCCGGTTGGGCGTCGCGGTCGAGAGCGGCCAACGAGGACTCGAAAACGTCCTTCCGGTCCACCAGAAATGGTTGGCCCGGCGGCTCGGATCTCAGGCGAAGGCATGGACCATGGCGGAGATCGATTATGCGGTACGTGGACTGCTGGACGTGGATCGGATGCTCAAGGCCAGTCCCCATACCGACGAGCATTTCATCGAGACCTGGCTCCTGAGCCAGCGAGCCTACTCGGAGGCCGCATGAGGATCGTGCCATGGGGAGCGTCGGTCTGCGTCCTGGTGCTGTGCTTGGCCGTGCCGCTCGCAGCGCAGTCGCCGACCCTCGGGCGCGTGGAAGACCTCGCCCGCATGGGACGCTCCGAAGAGGCCAGGGTCGAGCTCATGGAATGGTGGTCGGGTGCCCGAGACAACTCGTCACAGCGCGACCTCCAACTAGGCCTTTGGCTCCGCGGTCGGCTCACCGTCGATCCGGCGCAGGCCGCGCTCGACTTCCAGAGGCTGGTGGTCCTTTATCCGAGCAGCCCGTATACGCCTCAGGCGCTGCTGCGGCTGGCGCAGGGGGGGCACGCTCAGGGAGATGCCGAGGCGGCGCGCCGGCACATCGCGACCCTCGTACGGGACTATCCGTCCTCGCAGAGTCGCACCGACGGAGAGGCCTGGCTGCGGACGGCGGGTGCTCCGCCGATGACGTCCGCGCAGTCGACGCGACCCCCCACGACGACGGACACCACGACCGTGACTCCGCCGTTCCGTCCGGCGCGGCCGGCGGACGTCCCGCAGGTGTGGTTCGTACAGTTCGGCGCGTTCGCCGATGAGGAGCGCGCGTTCGAGCTCCACCAGGAGCTGGTCGGAGCCGGACTCGCCGCGCGACTCGTCACGGTGCAGGGGAGCGCCTTTCTGCACGTGCGTATTGGCCGCTTCGGGACCCGCGAGGAGGCCAACGGCCAGCTGGAGCAGGTCGCGGCCCAGCGGTTCACGGCGTCGATCGTGCGAGATGAACGAGCGGAGACCGTGGTGCGGCGCTAGGAGACCGTTGTGTCGAGCGAGACGCCGCTCATGCGGCAGTGGCGAGAAGCGAAGGCCAAGCACCCCGACGCGTTGCTCTTTATGCGCGTGGGTGACTTCTACGAGCTCTTCCACGGAGACGCGGAGGAGGGCGCCCGACTCCTCGGGCTGACGCTGACGTCTCGCAACAACGGGGCCGCCGCCAAGGTGCCCCTGGCGGGCGTCCCCGCGAAGGCGCTCGACGACTATCTGTCTCGTCTGGTACGCCTGGGCCGAAGGGTCGCGATCTGTGACCAGGTGGAAGACCCGGCAGAGGCCAAAGGAATCGTCCGCCGCGAGGTGACGGAGACCGTCACGCCCGGCACGGTCCTCGCGGACAACCTGCTCAACGAACGCCGCAACAACTTTCTCGTGGCGCTCACGGCCGGGGGCCCACAAGGCTTCGGCCTGGCGGCATTAGACGTGTCTACGGGTGAAGTCACCGCGCGCCGAGTGCCCCGGGAGGAGTTGCGTGCCGAGCTCGGTCGCCTGGAGCCCTCGGAGCTGCTGATTCCCAGCGCGATCACCGGGCCCGGACAAGCGCTACCAGGCACGGAGGGTGTGCCCCTGACCGTACGGGATGACTGGCTGTTCGACGCGAAAAGCTGCGAGGCGGAGCTCCTGAACGTCTACGGCCTCCAGTCGCTGGACGGCTTGGGCTTCCAGCCAGGGGACGAGCCGCTGGTGAGTGCAGCCGGAGCTTTGATCCAATACCTGAAGGAGGTGCGGCCTGCAGGTGTGACGCACCTGCGACCCGTCTCCATTCAGCGGCCGGGCCGGGTGATGCTTCTCGACGAAATGACGAGGAGAAATCTGGAGCTCATCGAACCGCTGCGTGGGGGCGAAGAGGGGGGCACACTACTCGACGTGCTGGACCTGGCCGTTACCGCCATGGGGGGACGCCTGCTCAGGCGCTGGATCCTGGAGCCCCTGGTCGTCGCCGGCGACATCTGGGCACGACAGGAGGCCGTGACGGTTCTGGTAGACGACGTCGAGGCGAGGCGCCGCCTCCGTGAGGTCCTCGCGGAGGTCAGCGACCTCGGGCGCCTGGCCGGTAAGTTCGGAACTGGACGGGTGACCCCTCGAGACCTCGCTGCGCTGCGCAGGTCACTCCAGGCGCTGCCGGCCGTCCGCGCCGTCGCAGTGGATCTCGGCGGCTCGATCATTCACGACCTCGGGATGGACCTCGACTGTTTGGACGACGTCCACAGCCTCCTCTCCGAGGCGATCGCGGACGACCCACCCAACGCTCTGGCCGAGGGCGGCGTGATCCGGCCGGGCTGGTCCGAGGAGCTGGACGAGCTCAGGTCCATCCGGGACGGCGCGCGTGATTTCATCGCGGCGCTTCAAGTGCGCGAGCGGGAGCGGACGGGCATCGCTTCGGTGAAGGTCGGCTTCAACAAGGTGTTCGGGTATTACCTGGAGGTGACGAAGGCGAACCTCGACAAGGTGCCTGCCGAATACGTGCGCAAGCAGACCTTGTCGAACGGGGAGCGCTACTTCACCCCGGAGCTCAAAGAGTGGGAAGAGAAGGTGTTCGGTGCCGAGGACAGGATTGGGCGCCTCGAGTCCGAACTCTTCACGGCGCTGCGCGACAGAGCGGGTGCGGCGGTCGGCCGGCTACAGGACACGGGCTCGAAGGTCGCCACCTTCGACGTACTGAGCACGTTCGCCGAGGTCGCAGTGCGCCGGGGCTACGTGCGCCCCGAAGTGCACACCGGCTTCGATCTGGAGATTCGCGGAAGTCGCCACGCGGTCGTCGAGACGATGATGCCGCGGGAGGAGTTCATCCCGAACGACGTCACGTTGGACGAGGCGGGCCACATCGTCGTGCTGACCGGACCCAACATGGCGGGAAAGAGCACCGTCCTGCGCCAGGTCGGGCTGATTCAGCTGCTTGCCCAGATCGGCTCGCAGGTGCCGGCAGAGTCCGCCCGCTTGCCGGTGACCGACAGGATCTTCACGCGCGTGGGTGCGTCCGACAATCTCGCGAGAGGCCAGTCGACCTTCATGGTCGAGATGAGCGAAACGGCAGCCATCATGCACGGGGCCACCGACCGGAGTCTCGTGCTGCTGGACGAGATCGGACGTGGCACGTCCACGTACGACGGTGTCTCGATCGCCTGGGCCGTCACCGAGCATATTCACGAGCGCATCGGCGCCAAGACGATCTTCGCCACGCACTATCACGAGTTGACCCAGCTCGGTGACCAGCTCACCGGCGTGAAGAACATGAACGTCTCGGTGCGAGAGGTCGGAGACCGCATCGTATTCCTGCGAAGGCTCGTCGATGGGGGTGCGGACCGCTCGTACGGCATCCACGTGGCGCGCCTCGCCGGCCTGCCTCGGTCCGTCGTCGTGCGGGCTCGGGAACTTCTGGCCGAGCTCGAGGGAACACATAGCGGTGGAGGGGAAGGGCTAGGCAGGTACGGTCGGAATCGTCCGGCTTCAGAAGGGCCTCCCGACCAACTCTCCATGTTCGACATCGAGCACCCACTCGTTCGACGGTTCCGCGCGATCGATCCGGACGACCTGACCCCCAAGGAGGCACTCGAGCTCTTGTACGAAATGGGGAGCATTACGAGGCCTAAGGAAACCGAGTGACGAGAATGGCTCGCCTGGCGCGCCGGGGCGTGGGCCTTGCGGCCGTAATCGCGGCGGTGGGATGCACCACGGAGCGAGAGATCGAGCAGCCCACCCCCCTCTTTGGCGACGCCCCCATCGAGTACCCACTCCAGATGTGGGATCAAGACATGGAGGGCGAGACCGTCCTGCGCGTGCGAGTGGATGTTGTGGGGGATGTCGACAGCGTCGAGGTGCTGGAAAGCTCTGGGTACGCGTCATTCGACTCGGCTGCGGTGGCTGGCGCGCGCGAACTGCGCTTCACTCCGGCTCGGCGCGACGGCAAGCGCATCACCGTGTGGGCGGAGGTTCCGGTTCACTTTTCCAAGCGACCACGTCCGGATTCGACAGGCGTCCCCCGGGGATGAGGATCGGCGTCCTCATGGGCGGCGTATCCGACGAGCGAGCCGTATCGCTGTCATCCGGGGTCGAGGTCGCCCGCGCGCTCAGGGAAGCCGGCCACGAGGTAGTCGCCGTCGACACCGTGCGCGGCCTTCTGACGACGGAGGAGGAGCGCGCGCTACTGGAGGGCGGAGTCGGTGTCGATCCGCCGAGCGCGCAGGAACTAGAGTCGCTGGATCCGGGAAGCGTGGTCGCCCTGACCCGTAGCCCAGAGTTGAGCGACGTCGAAGTCTATTTCGTGGCGCTCCACGGTGGGAGCGGTGAAGACGGAACGATCCAGGCGCTCCTAGACGCATCAGGAGTCGCCTATACCGGGAGTGACCGTCTGGGCTGCTCCCTCGCCATGGACAAGGAAGTCAGCAAGCGACTGCTTCGCGAGGCGGGCATCCCAACGCCGGACTGGGTGAAAGGGCCTGCATCGGCCGACGACGTTGTGCGCGCGGTAGGACTTCCGGTGATCGTAAAGGCAGCTGCAGGTGGATCGTCTCTACGCCTCATCCTCGCGCACGACAGGCAGGAGCTCGATGATGCCATCGCAGAGAGTCTCGGTTGGCGCGACGTGGTACTGTTCGAGCGATACGTCCCCGGTCGGGAGTTGACGGTGGGAGTGGTGGGGACGGTGCCCTTGCCCGTCGGCGAGATTATCCCAGCCAACGAGATCTTCGACTACGAATGCAAGTACCAGCCCGGCATGGCAGAGGAGATCTTCCCTGCGGACATCCCGGAGGAACTCGAGCAGCGACTCAGGCGGCTCGCCGTCCGCGCCCATGACGCCCTTAGGCTGCGCGACTACTCGCGCATCGACTTCATCCTCGACGAGGGTGGAGTTCCGTGGTGCCTCGAGGCCAATGCCGCGCCGGGGATGACGCGGAACAGTCTGCTGCCGAAGGCGGGCAGGGCGGGGGGAATCTCGTTCGCGGCGTTGTGTGACCAGATCGCTGGGCTCGCGCGGACGCGCGTTCGGGGCCATTCTACCTGAGCTGGTCGGTCGGCTCCGGTACCAGAGCCGCGCACAGGAACCTGCCCTAGTACGGGGTGTTGGATAGGGCCCCGCGGGCTTCCAGGGTCGATATGGCTTTTGCAACCCGAAGTTTTGGTTTCAGCTACGTGCTCACCCCCGTGGTGAAGCGTCTGCTGATCGCGAACGTGGCCGTCTTCTTCGTGACCTACGTTCTTGGCCCTCAAGGACAACGCTTCGTTTTCGAGTGGTTCGCATTCCAGCCGACGCTCGAATTGCTCTCTCGTCCGTGGGTCCCAGTCACGTACATGTTCCTGCACGCGGGGCTGATGCACCTGCTCGTGAACATGCTGATCCTGTTCTTCTTCGGGCCTCCGCTCGAGGAACGCTGGGGAGGGCGCGAGTTCCTCACCTACTACATCATCTGTGGATTGGGTGGCGCGGCGCTCAGCTTCATCTTCCAGCCCGTCTCCATCGTGGGGGCGTCAGGCGCTCTGCTCGGCGTCATGCTGGCGTTCGCGATGAACTGGCCGAACGCGCCGATCTACGTGTGGGGAATTTTTCCCATTAAGGCGAAGTACCTCGTCGGTTTCTTTGTGATCATGGACATCCTCGGAGCGAGGAGCGGGGTGGAGGGGGGCAGCGTCGCTCATTTCGCGCACCTCGGTGGGGTGCTCACGGGCTTCTTGTATCTCAAGGCCGATTGGCGACCACGCGAGAAGCTTCGTCAGTTCCAGAGGGCCGCTTGGCGCGGGCGTCGGTTGGCCATCGTGCCTAGGGACGAGAACGGCGATGAGCTGCCAGGCGAGGCGTCCTCGGGGAAGTCCGGCCGAGACGAAGCAGCGCTCTACGACCGAGTCGATGAGGTCCTCGACAAGATTTCTGCCGAAGGCATGTCCGCGCTTACGCCCGCAGAGCTGAAGCTGTTGGACGAGGTATCCAAGCGGCACCGGAGCAACTGACAGCCGCCGTCGGCGTTCCGCCTTGTGAGGGGCTCGCACTTTTTCATCCCGAAGACTTGGTGAGGTAGCGATGCACAGGTCGGTCGCCAGCGGTCGCGTTTCCCTCCCCACCGCGTTGGGGGGACTCCTGTTCCTGGCCGCTTGCGGGGGCAGTCCGCCTGCACCGGCCGGTCCGGCACCCGTGCCCACCCCCGCGCCAGCTCCGACCACCGCTGCGCCGGTGCCGATACCCGAGCCGGCTCCGCCTGCTGCTCCGCGTCCCTTCGTCTACGGCGTCGATCTCGACACGGTGCGAGCGGGTCCGTTCGACCAGGGCAAGATGTGGACGTTCGATGCCGCGCCGGCGGCGTATTTCACCGATACGTACGGCTTCACGGCGGACGAGGCGTGGTTCGAGCGCGCTCGGTTGGGTGCGCTTCGCATTCCCAACTGCTCCGCCTCTTTTGTGTCCCCTAACGGGCTCGTGATGACCAATCATCACTGCTCTCGCGAGTTCCTCACCCAGGTGACGCGTGGCGGAGAGGCCCTTCTCGATGACGGTTTCGTGGCCCAGAATCTCGCGGACGAACGTCCCGTCGAGGACTTCGACGCCGATCAGCTCATCGAGATCGTCGACGTAACGGACGAAGTGAATGCCGCGCTCGACGCGCTTCCGGCGGACCAACGTGGCGAGGCCCGTGCCGCGCTTCTGGAGGAGATCGAGACGAGGCTCCTTGGAGAGCGGGGCGGCGAAGACTCCGGCTTCGTGGTCGAGATGGTGTCGCTCTACAACGGGGGGCGTACCTCGGCTTACGTATTCCGTCGTTATACCAACGCGAAGCTCGTCGTGGCTCCCGAGCTGCAGATGGGATACTTCGGCGGGGACCCCGACAACTTCACCTACCCGCGGTACGCGCTGGACTTCGCCTTCTTCCGCATCTATGGGGACGATGGTCAGCCGCTTTCTGACAACGCGTACTTCCCGGTCGATGCCGACGGTCTCCGCGAAGGAGAAGCGATCTTCATCGTAGGCAATCCGGGGTCGACGAGCCGTCTTCAGAGTCTTGCAGAGCTTGAATACCGTCGTGACATCGGGGACCGTGTTGTGACTGAGTTCTACCGTTCCCGCATGGAGGCCCTGGGTAACTACATCGAGGCGTTTCCGGCAGAGGCCGAGGAGCTCGACCTCAGGAACTCGTGGTTCAGCCTTTCCAACTCGTTGAAGGCGTTCCGGGGGCGCCTGGGCGGACTCGAGGATCCCATCATTCTCGCCCGCCGGGCCGACACGGATCGTCGATTCCAGGCCGCGATCGATGCACGGCCGGATCTGGCACCCCGATATGGAGCGCTCCTGGGACGCATGGCGGAGCTTCAGGAGCTCAAGCGCGAGTTGGCCGCGCCGTCGAGTACCTTTGTGGGCTTCGGGAGTCCAGACCTCGGCTCCACGACGCTCTTCAGGGCCTTCTTCGCCTTCCAAGTGATGAACGCCCGCCAGGGCGGGGCGCCTCCCGAGGCTCTTGAAGGCCTGATCGAACAGATAAGATCCGTTCCGGACCGGCCGCAGGAGCTCGACCAGCTACTCGTCGAAGCCCGGCTTCGCGACCTCGTGGCGGCGTACGGGCCCGACTCGGAAACGGCGAGGGCCGCCCTTGGCGGCATGAGCGTGGAGGAGCGGGCGCGGACAGTAGTGACACAGTCGCAGCTGCAGGACTCGGCCTCGGCGGTTGCCGCGGTGGAGGGTGGCACCCTATCCATGGCCGACCCCGCGATGGGGATCATGCGGGGCCTGATTCCGGCCTACATCGAATACCAGGACATCTTCCCCATCTTCGAGGAAGAGGAGGCGATCGCCGCCGACCTGGGCCGCGCCCGTTTTGAGGTCTACGGCACCGATGTTCCCCCGGACGCCACGTTCTCTCTCCGCATCGCGGATGGTGTCGTCGCCGGCTACGACTACAACGGGACCACGGCGCCGCCGTTCACCACCATCTACGGGCTCTACGATCGCCATTACTCCCATGACGGGAAGCAGGACTGGGCCTTGCCGGATCGCTGGCTGAACCCACCGGCGACGCTGGATCTGGCCACCCCGATGAACTTCATAGCCACGTCTGACATCATCGGCGGGAACTCGGGATCGCCGGCGCTCGATCAGGACCTCGAGGTGGTGGGACTGGTCTTCGACGGCAACATCGAGAGCCTCCCGGGCGACTACATTTATTTGCCGGAATTGAATCGCTCGGTCATGGTCGACATTCGGGCGATCATCGAGGCCCTAGACGAGATCTACGACCTCGACCGACTCGTCCTGGAGCTGACGACCGGGCGACTCACGACCACTGAGCAGGAGGCCGACCAGGCTCGTCGGTGAAGAAATTCCTTCCGTCCCGATGAAGGAAATCGCAACTTCGTGCGTAGCCCCGAAAGTTGAGATTGCCCGAGTCACGGAGGTGGGGAATGGCTGGTCGGTTCTCGAATAGCTTCGCGCTTGTGAAGGCCAGCGCCAACGTGCTGCGGCTGGACAAGGAGTTGATGGTCTTCCCGCTCATGTCCGGGATCGCCGCCATCTTGGTCACGGCGAGCTTCATCGCGCCAATCTTCTGGGCTGGTGGTCCGCAGATCTTCGCCGATGGCGAGAACGCGAGCTACTCCGCGTATGTCTTTGGATTTCTGTTCTATCTCGTTCAGTATACGGTGATCTTCTTCTTCAACGCCGCCCTCGTGGGCGCGGCGCTGATTCGTCTGGACGGCGGCGATCCGACGGTGAGCGACGGCCTGGCCATCGCATCGAAGCGGATCGGGTCGATCGTCGGGTACGCGGCCATCGCGGCCACGGTCGGCATGGTCTTGCGGGCCATCTCCGAGCGCTCGGGTCTCTTGGGCAAGATCGTCGCCGGCCTGCTTGGCATGGCGTGGACGCTCACGACTTACCTGACCGTGCCCATCTTGGTGACGAAGAACATCGGGCCGATCGACGCCATCAAAGAAAGCGCGATGATCTTCAAGCGCACCTGGGGCGAGCAAGTCATCGGGAACTTCGGGATGGGATGGGCGGTCGGGTTGGTCGGAATCGCTTGGACCGCTTTGAGCGTTGGCGTAATCATGGGGATGGCCTCGCTGGGGATGGAAATGGCGATCATCGCGGTGGTCGGGATCATGGTGCTCGGATACATCATGCTGGCCCTTTTCGCCTCGGCCTTGAACGGCATCTACACAGCGGCGCTCTATCGCTTCGCCATGACCGGCGAGACCGGCTCCTTCGACCCTCGGATCATGGGTAACGCCTTCCGCCCCAAGTAGTAACGGAGCGCTGTTCCGCCGCTTCGGCGGGCGGCGTGCCGCCGCTCGACGGGCGCCTTGCCGCCATCAGGCCCCCCCTCTACAATCCGGGTCCCTCAGCCGCCGGGTGACACGCCCGGCGGCATTGGATAAGGGCCCGCCGCCGCCGTTCTTCTTTCGGCCTAGCGGCGGGCTCGTTTCATCGGAGCTCTCGGAGGATTCCGGATGGCATCAGCCAAAGAGTACCGCACGGAGCACATCAGAAACGTCGCGGTGTTGGGTCACGGCGGAGCGGGCAAGACGAGCTTGATCGAGTCTTTGTGCTTCGTATCCGGCACGTCGAAACGCCACGGGAGCGTGGACGACGGCCAAGCTCTCACCATGCACGCTCCAGAGGAATTGAGTCACGGGATCTCGATCCAACTGACTCCGGCGTACGCGGAGCATAGGAACACGAAGATCAACTTGCTCGACACCCCTGGTTATCTCGATTTCACCGGCGAGACGCTGTCTGCGGTGAGGGTAGCCGATGCAGCGATCATCGTAGTCAGCGCCAATGCGGGCGTCGAGGTCGGGACCGAGCGCGTATGGGAGTACTGCGAGGCTCGCGGCATTCCGCGGTTCTTCTTCGTTTCGGCGATGGACAAAGAGCACGCCGACTTCGACAAGGTGTTCGACCAGATCAAGTCGCGCCTGACAGAGAAGGCCCTTCCGGTCGAGATCCCGGTGGGCCAGGGCGCCTCGTTCGGAGGCATCGTGAACCTGTTCAGCGAACGGGCCCACATGTACAAGAAGGGCACCACAACGGGCGAGTACGAGGACACGGATATCCCGGACTCGGTGAAGGACGTCGAGGATAAGTGGGAGACCGAGCTTCAAGAGACGCTCGCGACGACCGACGAAGCCTTTCTGGAGCGCTACCTGGAGGGGGGCAGGCTGTCGCGCGACGAGGCGATCGCGGCCATGGCCAAAGGTGTGGCCGACAGCGAGATCTTCCCATTGTTCTGCGGTGCCGCACCGCTCACCTACGGCATGCGGGCGCTTTTGGACAAGCTCGTGGAGCTCTGTCCGAATCCGGCTCAGGCGAAGCCTGAAGTGGTCGGAGACAAGGAGCTCGTGGCGGACGACAAAGGGCCGCTGGCCGCGCTCGTCTTCAAGACGGCCGCGGAGCCGCATGTCGGCGAGCTCTCGTTCTTCAAGATCTTCTCGGGAAGCGTCACCAACGGGGCCGAAGTCGTGAACGCCTCGGACGGCCAGAACGAGAAGCTGAACCACCTGAGCGTTCCGATGGGGAAGGAACGGCTCGAGGTCGCGACGCTACACGCGGGCGACATCGGCGTGATCGCGAAGCTCAAACACACGCACACGAATGACACCCTGTGCAACAAGGGAGCCAAGCTGGCGCTCGAGCCCATCGCGTTTCCGCCCGCCGACATCGCGGTCGCCATCAAGGGCGTCACGCGCGGCGACGAGGACAAGCTCGGGGAGGTCCTGCCGAAGCTTCACGAGGAGGATCCTACCTTCTCGGCGAGCTTCAATTCAGAGCTCCATCAGACCATCGCCCGGGGTGTCGGGGAGTTACACCTCGACATCCAGCTGGAGCGCATGGCGCGCAAGTACGGGGTCCACGTGGAGACCGAGCAACCGCGGATCGCGTACCGTGAGACGATCACGAAGGAGGCTGAAGGTCAGGGGCGCCACAAAAAGCAGTCGGGCGGACGCGGCCAGTTTGGAGACTGCCGGATCCGCTTGAAGCCGGGTCTGACCGGCTCGGGCTACGAGTTCGTGAATTCGATCAAAGGGGGCGTCATCCCCGGGAAGTACGTGCCGTCGGTCGACCGGGGGATTCGGGAGGCTTCGGAGCGAGGTGTCGTCGCGGGGTATCCCCTCGTGGACTTCGCCGCGGAGTGCTACGACGGATCCTACCACTCTGTGGACTCGTCCGATATCGCGTTCAAGCTGGCCGGTGCTCAGGCCTTCAAGACTGTAGCGCAGAAGTGCGGACCCATCCTGCTCGAGCCGATCGTCGAGGTCGCAGTCACCACGCCGGATGAGTACGTGGGAGACATCATGGGTGATCTCACGTCGCGGCGAGGCAAGGTACAGGGCATGGAGCCTGGAAACGGCCGTACGACCGTACGCGCCGCTGTCCCGGAGTCGGAGCTGTACAAGTATGCGGCGACGCTGCGGTCCATCACGCAGGGTCGGGGGCACCACACGCGCCGACTCGCCGGGTACGAGGCGGCGCCCGATCACGTGGCGCAAAAGGTCAAGCAAGAGCGGGAAGCCCACGAGGAATCCAAATCCGCATGAGCAAGCTCGCGATTCTAGGAGGTGGCAATCTCGGCCGTGCCTTGGCCCTGGGATGGGTCGGGGCCGGCAGGCTGTCCGCGTCGGATATCCACGTAACCCGGCGACAGGGCGAGAAGCTGTCAGACCTGGCGAAGCTCGGGTACCAGACCGGAGAGGACAATCTCGCCGCAGTCCGGGACAGCGAGCTGATCGTCCTCGCTGTACAGCCTCAGCAACTCGATTCGCTTCTCGCGGAGATCGCGGGCGAACTCGATCCGGCGAAGCATCGCCTGGTCTCCGTGGTGTCGGGAGTCTCGACCGCCCACATACGGGCAGCGGTGGGAGGCGACGTTCCGCTCGTGCTCGCTATGCCGAATACGGCTGTTGCGATCGGCGAGTCGATGACGTGCCTCTCCGCCCGGCCGGGCTCGGAGAAGACGCTCGAGGAAGCGGAGGAGCTCTTCAGCCTGGTGGGGAAGACCTTGGTGATCGCCGAAGACATGATGGCACCGGCGACGGCCCTATGTGCGTGTGGCGTG
>Ga0224497_10001100_pt1 | contig 17623 bp, 16 predicted proteins | sample SF_Jul11_sed_USG_4_FD_167970 | JGI IMG/M metagenome (GOLD analysis project Ga0224497, IMG submission 167970) | Sediment microbial communities from San Francisco Bay, California, United States - SF_Jul11_sed_USGS_13 | ecosystem: Environmental > Aquatic > Marine > Sediment | place: USA... | reverse complement strand
TTCACGGTGATAAGAGCTTGCTTGATAGTCCTGAAAAATGGACGGATAAGTCATTAGAAGACATTGTTAATTTTAGATTAAATTTGGTTCGTGGCATACAAAAAATCTCAATTGATCAAACTGATGGACGTTATATTGAAAATCTTCAAGAAGTTGCCATGTCTTCAAAACCCCTTGATTCTGACTTGATGTTTAAAAAATCTCCGTCATCTAATATTTTCATTGATGGTGAAAGCGCACCATTTGGTCCTATTGGAGAAATAAACTCTGCAAAATTTTCAGGAACAACTTCTGTGAAATCCATTGAAAAAATATACTATGACAAAGACTTGAAAGCCCAAGATGCGGTTTTAAATTTGTATCATTCTGGAATTGAAATTTCAAAAATTCAAAAATGTTTTAGCATTGGAATGCTGGGACAAAAAAGAAAACTAGTTCCGACTAAATGGAGTATAACTGCAACTGATGATATCATTTGCAAGTCTCTTACTGAAGAAATTTTAGACAATAGTTTGATTGATTCTTGTAGAGTTTTTTCTTATGCACACTTGGGGAATGTTTTCAGCATTGTTTTATTTCCTCATAGGTGGATCTATGAGATGATTGAAGCATGGTATTCCAATGGCGTTTTGGGGTTTGGTTCTGACTATGAAGATGCACGCGGTATTGATCATTCTCCTGCAATAGCTGGTGCTTATTTTGCTGCTAAGTTGGGAGTCTTGGAATACCTGGTTGAAAAGAAAATTCAAGCGGGAGTTGTTATTTTACGGGAAATTAGACCCGAATATGCTGTTCCTGTAGGTGTATGGCAAATTCGTGAAGGAATTCGTGAAGCTATGAAGCAAAATCCAATAATTTCTGATAATTTTGACGCTGCTTTGTTGTTAGCTTCAAGTAAAATGAGCATTAGTAAATCTGAATGGCTTGCGCACGGAAACATCCTTGGGTTGATGAGGCAAAAGGTACTCTCTGATTTCTTTTGATTATTTTTTAATTTTTTCAAATGAACGTAAATACATCCTAGATGTTTAACAAAAGAATGAAACTTTGGCCGATGAAATTTTGAAAAACAAGATTCTGTAATCATGTTGTTTGAAAATCTAAAGATTGACTCTTGCATTTTTTTCAATTTGTCTTTTTTGTTCTCTTTTTTTCTTAATTAGACTAAACATGATCATTCCAACATTTATGATTGAAATTATTTCAATCAAGTCGACTCCGTACAAGAACCAATCTATGACTGGGTGAACTCTGGATACAATTCCTGCTTCTAGCATAATGTCTGCATTCCATATCATGTGTGGAACTTGAATGAATTGTATTATTGCAATTAGTATTATACTTCCTAATATTTTATTTTCATACCAATCCCAAAATTTACTCCACGCGTTCATGTGTTTCATGTACTTTTAATTCTATTAAACACTGCGAAAATTAGATTCAACTAATTAGATTCACCTAATTTTTTTTAGGAACGATAATAGTTAGTGAATCCTAATTAGCATGTCCTAATTTTTAATTTTCAGCTTTGATTTTTTCTTTCCGCATCCAAATTGTTTTTTCTTTATGATCGATCAATTCAATGTTCATTTCGTTTAGGTTGTCTCGAATTTTATCCGCATCTTCAAATTGTTTTTCTTTTCTGAATTGTTCTCTGCTTGTAATTAATTCATCAATTTCTTGTTTTTCATCTTCAGTTATATCTGGAATTCTTAATCCCAAAATTTCCAGCATTCTTTTCAATTCTATTTTAATGGTATGGGCATTCTCTTTTCCAAGTTTTTCATCTGCTGCCAATCTATTAGTTTCTTTGACTAGTTGAAAAAAAGCTGATAATGCAAGATGTGTGTTTAAGTCGCTTTCTAATGCATTGTTAAATTCAGTACTTAGATTTTTGATGATTGATTTAATTTCTTCGTTGTTTTCATTGTCTGCATGAATTAGTTCATAATAACATGTTTCAACCTGCCTCCATTTTGTAAGATTCTCCTCTAACAATTCTTCAGAATAATCAATGGGCTTGGAATAATGTCCTGACAAACAGAATAGTCTGATCACGTTGGACCCCCAGTTTTCTATAACGTGTTTAATTGATTTTACATTTCCGATTGATTTTGACATTTTTTCACCATTTATTGTTACCATCCCTACATGCATCCAAATTTTGGCAAATTGAGCACCTGTACATGATTCTGATTGTGCGATTTCGTTTTCATGGTGAGGGAAAATGAGATCTCGTCCGCCTCCATGAATGTCAAAATTTTCTCCCAAATACTTTATGCTCATTGCTGAGCATTCGATATGCCATCCTGGTCTTCCTTTGCCCCATGGACTATTCCATATTGGTTCTGTATCTGAAAATTTCCATACTGCAAAATCTAATGGGTCTTTTTTCTCTTCATCTACTTCAATTCTTGATCCTGACTGAAGTTCATCTATTTTCTTTTTGGATAGTTTACCGTATCCTGAAAATCTTGATACTGAAAAATAAACTCCATTTTTTGTAGTGTATGCGCTTTTATTTTTGATTAATTTTTCAATAAATCTGATGATGTCTTCTATGTGTTCTGTTGCTTTTGGATAGTTTGTTGCTCGTTTAACATTTAATCCATCAAAATCCTTGAAATAATTGTCGATGTATTTGACGCTAATTTTTTCTGCAGACGTATTTTCCATCTTTGCTCGTTTAATGATTTTGTCATCTACATCAGTAAAGTTTTGAACCAATTCTACTTCAATATCTTTACTTTCCAAATATTTTCTTAAAACATCAAAAACTATGATTGTTCGGGCATGACCTATGTGAGATTCATCATAAACGGTTACTCCGCAGAGATAAATTTTCACTTTTTTTGAAACGTCTACCTCTTGTTCCAAATTTGATAACGTATCTTGCAGTTTCATGATTAATCTCTATTTGGTTTTTGTGGCAGTGATCTTTTATGTTCGCTGTTTGCCATTAATTGATTTATTTTTTTAATATCGGATTTATCTATTTGAGTAATTTTTTCAGTTTCATCAATGGTTAATTTTTTATCTAATAGACAATACAAGATAGAATCAATTTTTTCATATGGTATTCCTAATTCTTTTTCAGCTTCGTGTTGTTTCCATAGGTGTGGGCTGCTCTTTTTTGAAATTACATTTTCAGGCACTCCCAAATACTTTGCAATTTCTCTTACTTGAATCTTGTATAATGAAATAATTGGCGTGATGTCTGATGCCCCGTCTCCGAATTTAGTAAAATATCCTATCATATACTCACTTTTGTCACTTGAACCTAAGACGAGATAGTTTTTGGAGTTTGCATAGTAATACAAAATATTTGTCCTGACTCTTGCTCGAAGATTCCCGATGGATTTTTCATTTGGTTCAATATGTGTCGTGTATTCATTTATGATTGGATTGATGTCGATTAGCTTGTATTCTATTCCTGCCAATGCAATGATTTTGAGCGCATCCTGCGTTTCTGATTCAGGCGTGATTGTAGTGTCTGGCATTATTAGTGCAAGTGTTTTGTCTTTTAGTTTTCTTTTACAAATGTAAGATAATACTGCTGAATCTATGCCCCCACTTAATCCTAAAATGACTCCTTTTGCATGACTTTTTTCAATTTGTTCAGATACAAATTTTTCAATTGTTTCGGCAATTTCAGAATAATCTTGATTTGTGATTTCCTCTATTATGTCAGGATTCAACAATTAGTTTTTAGAATATGTGTGAATAAAACTTATGCCTAATATTGAATCAAAACCAATTAACTATGTACCTATATTATCATAATGCTAATTTGCTGTAATTTGATTCAAGAATAATTTCGTGGTAAATATGGTTGATGCTTAATCTCGAAATAGTTTGTACATTTCCATTGAATGTACAATTTTAAATTTTATCTATTGAATTATGATGAAATGCTAATCTATTTTGAGTAATTAAATATCGATATAGATGCCATCATCTCGTGCTTGTACAGAGTATGTTTCAAGTTTTACTTCTTTGAGATAATCCGTGAGCTCTCCAGTCTTGATATTGTAATGCCAAAAATGTAATGGACATTCCACTATGTCTCCTTCTAATTTACCTGGTGCAATTGATCCGTCTTGATGAACACAAAGATCATCCATTGCATGATATCCGTCTTGATTGAAAATCGCAATTTGTTTTCCATCAATTTTAAAGGCTTTGCCCTTACCTGCAGCAACTTGTCCTTTATCTGCAATTTTCTTCCAAGTCAATATTTTTCTAATATTCTTATCATTTATTTACATTCGCATGATAGAACTTTATAGTCTAATTCATGTGTCATATTATTGAGTAAAGTTAAGACTAGTCCGAAACTTATCAAAGAAGGCAAATTATCTTACGAGTGGGCTAGATCCCATATGCAAATTTTAGACAATACTATTAGTCGCTATAAAAAATCAAAACCCCTCAAAGGTGTCATACTTGGTTTTTGCTTACACATTACAAAAGAAACATCTGTTTTACTTATGGGTGCTAAAGAATTGGGTGCAACTGTCGCATGTTGTGGTGGAAATCCCTTAACTACTCAGGATGATATTGCTGCATATTTGGCATCTCAGGGAATTCATGTTTATTCATGGCATGGTCAATCTGTCAAAGATTATGATTGGTGTATTGATCAAGTATTGAAACACAAACCAACTATTCTAACTGATGATGGCGCTGATATGAATATCAAAGCCCATTTTGACAAAAGATTCAAAGATATGGAAGTTTTAGGGGCCACTGAAGAAACTACTGCAGGTGTTACTCGAATCAGGGCTGTGGAAAATCAAGGCAAGCTTCGTTATCCTGTAATTTTAGTTAATGAAGCTCAAACAAAACACATGTTCGATAATAGGTATGGTACTGGACAAAGTACCATTGATGGTTATTTGCGTGCAATGAATCTCCTTATGGCATCAAAACGAGTTGTTGTAGTTGGATATGGTTGGGTTGGACGTGGTGTTGCATCACGATTTCATGGAATGGGTTCAAAGGTAATTGTTACTGAGGTGGATCCAATCAAAGGACTTGAAGCTCATATGGATGGATTTGAAGTAATGCCAATGTCTCAGGCTGCAAAGATTGGTGACATGTTTGTAACGTGCACTGGAATGACCAGCGTGATTCGAAAAGAGCATATTTTACAAATGAAAAATGGTGCAATCATGGGCAATGTGGGTCACTTTGATGTAGAAATTGACAGTAAATTTTTACTAAAATCATCAAAATCTGTTAAAGAGGTAAGGCCTAATCTTGATGAATGTACTTTGAAAAATGGAAAAATAGTTTATCTGATTGGGCAAGGTCGCCTTGCAAATTTAGTTGCAGCAGAAGGACACCCACCAGAAGTCATGGCTCAGTCTTTCTCAAATCAAATCCTATCTATATTGTATATTCTTAAGAATCATAACAAGATGGAAAATAAAATTATTAACGTACCTGAAGAAATTGATAAGCAAGTAGCTGTTGATGCCCTTAATGCAATGAATGTTAAAATTGACAAACTTACTTCTGAACAAGTAAAATATGCAAACAACTGGTAAACTTCTTAACCTCAACAACGCATTCAAATGATATCTGATGACCAAGAAAGCTATCATCACAAGTGCATTGCCTTATGCAAACGGTGAAATCCATTTAGGACATGTCGCATCAACGTATCTTCCTGCTGACGTAACAACTAGATTTTTAAAATTAAATGGTGTGGAGGCATACTATGTCTGTGCGTCTGATGATTATGGAACTCCAATTCTAATCCAATCAGAAAAAGAAGGAAAAACTCCATCTGAATATGTTGCCCATTGGAATCAACGTGATCATGATGATTTTTCTGCGTTTAACATCAAGTTTGATTTTTTTTACAAAACAAGCTCTCCTGAAAATATAGCATTTGTCCAAGATGTCTTCAAAAAATTAAATGATTCTGGACATATTTATGAAAAAGAAATTATTCAATTCTATTGTAATAACGATAAGAAGTTTCTGCCTGATCGATATGTCAAGGGCACATGTCCTTACTGTAATGCTGAAGACCAGTACTCTGATCTGTGTGAAAGTTGTGGTCGTGTACCTGAAGAAATCACTAATCCAAAATGTTCTTTATGTGGTCAACCTCCGACTAAGAAAAAAACAAAACATTATTTTTACAGACTAACAAATTTTGGAGATTCTTTATCAAAATGGTTGGATGAAAACAAGCATCTTCAAAAAGATGTAAAAAAATACGTTCAAAATTGGATTAAATCTGGATTGATTGATTGGGATATTACTAGAGATATCCCTTGGGGTGTGCCTGTACCACTTGATGACGCAAAAGGTAAAGTTTTCTATGGTTGGTTTGATAATCATTTGGCATACATTTCAACTGCAATGAAATTTCTAAATGATAAAGGAATAGACGGAAAAGAATTTTGGAATTCTGCAGACATTTATCATTTCATTGGAAAAGATATTGTGTACCATCATTATCTTTTTTTGCCTGCAATGAGATTAGGGATAAATAGCGAATACAAACTACCTGATTATATTCCAACTCGAGGACATCTAACACTTCAGGGAAAGAAAATTTCTAAAAGCAGGAATTGGTATATTGGACTAAAAGAATTCTTGGAATACTATCCTGCAGACTATCTTAGGTTCTATCTTGTATCTATCAATCCTTATTCTCAAGATGATTTGAATTTTGATTGGGATGATTTTACCACCCGAATTAATTCTGAACTAATTGGAAATCTTGGAAATTTTGTTAATAGGGCACTGGGCTTTACTAAAAAAGCATTTGATGGAAAAATTCCCCAAACTGAATCATTTGATGAAAAAGACTATGAAGCGGAGCAAAAAATTAAAAATCTTGCAACTGATGTGGGTTCTCTTATGGAACAAAACCATCTTGACAGGGCTTTGAAAAAAATCATGGAATTCTCATCATTCTTTAACCAATATTTTCAACACAAAGAACCATGGAAAAATGGCATTGGAACTACGAACTGTGTGTATCTTTCAGTAAATGCTGTTAGAAGTCTGGCAATTGCAATCTTTCCATTTATGCCAGAATCTTCACAAAAAATTTGGAATCAACTGGGATTGGATGAGATGATTGACGAATCCCATTGGGATGATATGTCCAAATTGGAAATTTCATCAGGTCATTTGTTGGGTGATTCATCGCCATTGTTTGTTAAAGTTGAAAAATCTGATATTGAAAAACATAAAACGCAGTTAGGCCCATCTGAATAAACATGAGGCTTGTTCCGAGAATTTCTACTAGGGGCTACTATGATCTATCCAATGGAAATACTCTGAAAAATAATTCTTACTATACATATCCAAAAAATGATTTTAAAAAACTAATTAATTCTAAAGAATTTACCATAATGATTCATGGTTTAAGAAATGATAATGCCGGCGCTGTTGCCAAAGTTAACTTGGCAAAAAATAGATTGCGCAAATTGGGGTATGTTTATTCCGTGGTTGGGTTTAGTTATGATTCAAACACTACTGGGGCTCACTTGATTAAACATGCAAAACATGCCCTTGCAGCAGGCCAAAGAATTGCAAAGAAAAATGGTCGAAATCTTGGAAAATTTATTGAAGATTTTAAAAAAACCAGTCCTAAAACAAAGATTCGGCTAATGGGTCACTCTTTAGGTTCTCAGGTGATCTTGAGTACTCTGGAGTATCTTGCAAAAAAGAAACAAAATGTCGGAATTGTGGAAAGTGTGTATTTTTTTGGTGCGTCAATCACTGAAGATGTGCCATCTTCTAAAAAATATGGAAAAATCCTTCAAACCATTGTTAATACAAAAATTATAAATTATTATGCTCCAAATGATGAGGTTCTTTCTTGGGCAAATAATGAAAAATATGTCAAAGGTCCCCTTGGTCTTAATGGATCCATTGGCAAACCAATCAGCAAATATAGCCAAAAACTAGTGAAACCGAAAAATCATAGATTTGCAAGTTATTCTGCAGTTCTTAATTCCTTTCCATAATTTCTTAGACTGTGATGTCTGATTTACATAATTAATTTTGTGTAATTATTTCAGTTCAGAATTTTCTGATAACCATACTAAAAATCATAAACAATGATGTGTGTTTCCAATAAAAAATTCAAAACTTCATAAGTTCGATTTTTTACTAAAATTTTATGGTTAGATCAGTAAATTTTGTAGTTTTAGGAAAACAAGATGTTGTATCTGATTTTGGAAAAAAAGGGACTGAAACTGATCTTACACTCTATGATAGAAAAGAATCTGACATTATCAAAACTTGGGTTGTGCCTAATGGTTTTCCTGATAAAATACAACCCCTCTTTCAGGTAATTAATTTGGCTGAATATGCTGTACTCTATGTTGACAAATTAGATAAATTTACTGGGGAACAAATCATTGCACTTGATTTATTAAAAAAAGAAAAGGGTATTTTATCTCATACCTTTGATGTTGATGAATCAAAACTGGCCATGATGATTAAAGGAACTGTTGTTGAAAATTATACAAAAGTTGATCAAGATACAATTAAAGAAGAAATGGATAAACTAGAACCCCTAACAAATGATGATCCTTCTGAAATGATAATTGATCATTGTTTTGATGTTAAAGGTGTCGGAACTGTCATTTTAGGCAAAGTGACTAATGGAACGGTAAAACAATATGATAATTTGAAATTATATCCTGGAGACGTTGATGTTTTGATAAAATCAATTCAAATGCATGATGATCCTGTGAGTGAATCTATTTGTCCTGCAAGAGTTGGATTGGCAGTTAAAGGTGTCAAGCCTGACGAAGTGAGTCGTGGCGATGTAATTTCTGAAAAAGGTGCGGTTGATGTAAAAACTGAGATTGAACTTGATTTTCAAAAGAGTCCATTTTACAAGAATGACATTGCAGAAAATCAAGGTTGTTTAGTAAATATTGGATTGCAAATCAAAGCTGCAAAATTTTCATCAATTTCTCCTTTAAAACTAACCTTTGAAAAACCAGTTGTATGTAAAACCGGACAAATTGCTGTTATTTTAAAACCTGAATCCACTACAATTAGGATACTTGGGAGCGGCGCAATACAATAGACTAATTTAACTAAATTAAAAATTATTGCTGAACGACAATGAAACCAATACATGTTTGTCCTATCTGCCCAAAATGTGGTTCAAAGAGATTCATCAGACTTGCAGGTGAAAAAGTCACTGTAAAATGTCGCTCATGTGACAAAATAATTGAAATCTGAATCATAGTTAATATTTGCAATATTCTTGTTAAAACTATGGCAAAAACGTGGAAAGATAACGATATCAGTCTTGATCCAATAAAAGATCAAACAATTGCTGTAATTGGTTATGGAATCCAAGGTGATGCACAAGCTAACAACATGAAGGACTCTGGTCTTAATGTGATAATTGGTCTTAAAGAAGGTGGTAATAGCTGGAAAAAGGCAGAAGCTGATGGTCACAAAGTAATGTCTGTTGCAGATGCAACAAAACGAGCAGACATTATTCACATATTGATTCCTGACATGATTCAAGGTCAAGTATACAAAGATGAAATTGGGCCAAATCTTTCAGAAGGAAAAGCATTGTCGTTTTCTCATGCAGCTGCAATCTATTGGAAGTGGATTGAAGCACCAAACAATGTTGATTTAATCATGGTTGCACCAAAGGGACCTGGTTCCAAAGTACGAGAAACATACCTTGATAATTTTGGAACTCCTTCAATTGTTGCAGTTGAACAAGACTTTACAGGAAAAGCTTGGGATCGAACATTAGGAATTGCAAAGGCAATAGGAAGTGCAAGAGCAGGATTAATCAAAACTACTTTCAAAGAAGAGGTGGAAACTGATTGGTTTGGTGAACAAGCTGACCTTTGTGGTGGTGCAGCTTCTATGGTTACAAATGCATTTGAAACTCTAGTTGAAGCCGGATACCAACCAGAAATTGCTTACTTTGAAGTTTTACATGAGCTTAAACTCATTGTAGATTTAATTCAGAGATATGGAATCAATGGAATGTGGAGACGCGTAAGTGAGACTGCCAGATATGGCGGACTAACACGTGGTCCGATGGTTATGGATTCTGCAAGTAAAGCAAACATGAAAAAAGTCCTCACCATGATTCAAGATGGCACATTTAACAGTGAGTGGATTTCTGAATACCAGAAAAATGGTAAGGATTCCTTTGATAAATACATGAAAGAATATGATGCGCACCAAATTGAAAAAGTTGGTAAAGAAATGCGTAAAATGATGTGGCCTGATTCTACAGAATAGTAAAAGATTAACATCTTTTTTTATTTTTTATTTATCATGTGATTTTTCTATAATATTTTTTATATCTCTGCTTGGAGAAACGATTCCGGATTAAAGTAAAATAATGAAATATACTGTTGATTGTAATGGTGCTTACTAAATCATTTTACAGTGACACATTTTGCTAGGTTTCGTGGGTAGTCAGGATCTTCTCCTCTTTCTAAAGACATATGATAAGCTAAAAGTTGGAATGGAACCGTTTCAATAATTGGATACATGATATCTTGTTCTAGGGTTGGAATTTTTATCCAATGATCATATGTCTCATGATTTTTATTTGAAATTCCAATTATTCTTGCCCCTCTGGCTTTAACTTCTTGAATATTTGACAGATTATTTTGATACGTGTTATCTTCGGGATTAATTGCAATTACGTAACTTGATTCATCCATTAATGCTAAAGGACCGTGCTTTAATTCCCCCGTAGGGAATCCTTCGGCATGTACATACGATAATTCTTTTATTTTTAATGCTCCTTCCTTGGCAATTGGATAATGTATTCCTCTTCCCAGAATGTATACATCTGCTGCATCTTTCATTCCCTTTGCAAGATTAATTATTGTGGGCTCACTATCTAGGATTTCTGAGATCCATTTTGAAACTTTTTTTGCATCAAAAATAGCGTCTTGTTTAGAAATTAACTCTACAACTTTATAAAAAATTGATAGTTGAGATGTGAAACTTTTAGTGGCTGCAACACCAATTTCAGTTCCACAGTACAAACCTAATGCTGCATCTGAGATTCTTTCAAGTGAAGATGCCAATGAGTTTACGACTGATATGACTTTCAAACCTTTTTCTTTAGCTATTGCTGCTGCTTCTAACACATCTGCACTTTCTCCACTTTGAGAAATGGCAATCAATACAGAGTTTTTTTCAAGCCTGTCTTTGGAATAGGTCATCTCACTTGACATTATTGCCTCAGGTGAAATTGTCGTATGCATTGGAAATAGGTATTTTGCAACAAGTGCCACGTTGTAACTAGTGCCACTTCCTGTGATGTAAATTTTTGATGAATTCTGTACGATATCTGTAAATTTCTTCCAATCATTATTTGGATTATTAACGGCATTTAGTATTGTGGCTGGTTGTTCAAAAATTTCTTTTCTTGTAAAATGTTTATGCCCATTTTTATTGACAGCATTTTTTTGTTTTGAAACTGTAACTATTTCATGTTTAACTGAATTGCCATCAAAATCATAAATTCTATATCCTTTGTCATCTATAATGACAAACTCTTCATTTTCTAGGTAGATTACTTGATCTGTTTTTTCAATGAAGCCCAACACATCACTTGAAATAAAACACTCCTTTTCTCCAATTCCAATTATTAGGGGTTCGTGGAATCTTGCCGCTACTAATGAACCATCTCCAAATAATGATATGAAGCTGTACTGTCCGTTTAATTTGGAAACAGTTTTCATTAATGCTTCTTTGACATTGTTTGTTTGTTTCAAGTACGATCCTAAAAGATTTGGAATTACTTCTGTGTCTGTTTCACTTTTGAAAATAATTCCTTTTTTTTCAAGGTCTTTTCTTAACTCACTGTAATTTTCAATTATCCCATTATGAACAACGGCAATAGAATTATCTGAACATAGATGGGGGTGTGCATTAATTTTATTGACTCGTCCATGTGTTGCCCATCTTGTATGGCCTATGCCGACATGCCCAGGCATTGTGTCTAATTTAAGATCGAGATTCACAGTGTTCACTTTTCCTATTCCTTTCTTTAACAAGATTTGTGAACCTGAATTTGTTGCTACGCCTACACTATCATATCCCCTGTATTCCATCTTTTTCAGACCCTTGACTATGGGTTCTGAGACATTAGAGTCTGTTATGCATCCAATTATGGAACACATATTTTTGAAACCTCCTCTGAACAGATCTCAGTTTTAATGTTATAAACCACATTTATCATCCCTAATTCCATTATCGATATATGAGATGCTTTTACACTAAACATTTAATTCAAAATTAATATGTACTAATTCCCTATAAGGTTTTCCTGATAAATTAAAAAATGTGTTGATTTTCTTCCATTCGTTGAATTGTTATTTCCAAAAACAGAAATGATATATATCTTCTTGTGGAATGTATTATGGTTAAGGGAAACAGAATTGTGGTTGATACTCTCTTCTTTTACAAGTCCCCATTAACTATTTTTTAGTATGATTAAACATGCACGTCTTCGTTACAATTAATTTATTGTACACAAAAATACACCAGAAAAATTTAATTTTTTAAATGTCGTTGATTATGTAATATTTGTTCGCAACAAAATAATAATTTAATCTTATTCGCTCCCAAGTTTATTTCTCATTAAATAAATTCCTGAGATTACAATTATCACTGAAACAATATCTATGATTGTAATCTCTTCTGATAAAATAATACTCGAAAAAATTATGCCAAAAATTGAAGTAGTGGAATACAATAAAATGGTTTTTACTCCTCCTAATAATTTTAATGCAATGACAAAAAATAGTGTAGCTATTCCAGTTCCTACAAATGCTAGAAATGATATCGGAAGAATATGATCTAGATTAATGTTAAATGGGATGTCTAAAATTATTATAATTGATAATGCAAAAATCCCTGAGGCAAACGATGTAATCTGAGTTATTCTTTTTGCATCAATTTTATTACTAACATATTTAGAGATATTTACATCGACTGCATAGAATAATCCTGCTAAAATTATCAGAATGTCTCCTAATAGAAAACTGGACATGTTTAGATCATTTTTGTATAGTTCAAACGTAACTGGTAAAATAATTATTCCAATTACTATCATAAAAAATGGTACTAATTCATTTTTTCGTATTTTTTCCTGAAAAATTATCATTACGATCAACATGGAAAAAATAATTTCTGCATTACTAAATATTGATGCGTTTATTGCAGTAGTTTCTTTTAATCCAAAAAAATAAACCATCAATGCTGAGACTTCTGCTATTCCTATCATTGATAGTAAAATTAAATTTCTACTTCCCAAGCTTTTGATTGGCGGATTATTTTTTCTTCTTGCAATTGGCGTAAAAAATAACCCATTTAGGATGTAAATACATGCTGCTAGTACAATTGGGTTGATTCCCTGATTTAATATTTCATTTGTTGTTGATGGATCTCCTAACATGGGTTTTGCAATAACGTGAGTAAATGCGTAAAGAATTGAAGATATTATAATTAATACGTATCCTAATTGAACTGGATTTGGTAGTTTATAATTTTGGATTTTTAAATTCAAATCTCATTTCCAAATTTTAAAAAAATATTCCATGAACTCTAATTAAAATATCGAAACCTATAGAATAATTATCATACTTGTATATCTCACAATTCAGTCATTGCTAGTAAGATGGAGCTGTCTGTAACATTCCGTCCATTTAGCTGAATGCTTATTGTTATTTCATTTTTTATTATATTTATTCGCATGTTCTGAAATATAGATTTGTATTTGTTTACCTTTTTTCCATCATGGGTTTCAATATGCCCACTAATCGATAATAGACCATTTTTTATAAGCGAATTTATTTTTCGATAGCCTGATGTTTGTGGGATATTGCATTCGCTAATAATATCATACACTGTTTTAGATTTGTCCATAACCGATTCAAAAATTCTTTTTTTATCGGAATCTCCAACTACGTCTAGAATTGATTCTGTGAGTACAGGGTCTTTTATTATGATCCATTTTGTTGATTCTGTTTTTGTTGATTTGGTTCTTTTTTTATTGTTATCAATATTGTTTTTTAGACTGCAAATATTTTTGAAACATTTTTCTTCTATGCCGTCTGCCCCTGCACCAAAAAATTCTCTTAACACAGAATCTAATTTTTGGAATTCCTTGATAGATTGAGTAAATGATAATCCGTGCTTTTCAAAAAGTCTTTTTTCTATTTTGCGAATTACCTCTTTTCCTAGATTTTTCTTTAATTCGGATTCTAGTGATTGCGATAAAAAATGATCCAATCCGCCCATGGTAACAAGTATGACGTAATATTATATTACTATTTCCAAAATTGTTCCAGAATTGATTAATAATTTCATATTATTATCCTTATTGGAAATGAACAATCCTCTAATTTTTGATGATACTGGCATTCGAAAACTTCCTGAAGATGAGAGATTGATACAATGTGAGAAAATTATAAAATATGAAAAAGATGAATCCATGCGTTGGGATGCAGTGTGGTTGGCAGGTGAAATTGCCACATCTACAAATGTAGGTGATTCTAAACAATATCTTTTTGATAAAGTATCTGATTTGATGGCTTGGGTTTTAAAGAATGATGAAAATGGCGTTGTAAAACATGAGGCTTGTTACCAAATAGCTGCTCGTAACATGAGAAAAAACATTCCAGATTTGGTTCATGCATCTTTACATGATGCAAGTGTTCTTACAAGACACGAGGCGTTGGAGTCTCTTGGACTGATGAGGGCTATTGAAGTAGTGGATATTATAAAAAATTGTTTAAGTGATCCAAGTATTGATGTTCAAGAAACTGCATATTTTGTATTAAAGAGACTTAAACGTATGCAGCAGCTGAAAGGAGAATACGAACCATCCTCTATTTTGTGATTTATTCACACTTGCTATCATCAAAAGAAAAGCGCATGTGATTATTACCTGATCTAAATATATTGTGCTTAGAGAAAGAGAAATTCTAGATTATTATGAAACCTGACATTGTGCCCGAACATCTGAAAAATCCCATCAACTACAAGATTCTTGTATTGATATTTGTAAGTGTGATAGCATTTCAGTCTGCTTTGTATTTTATACCTGAATCTGAAAAATATGAATTCATAATATCAGTTATCTCATTCGTTAATCCGTTGGCGACATCTATCGCAAGCTTTGTTATCTGGAAAAGATATGGTGGAACTTTAGTTTTTGGACGAGCTTACTTTTTTCTCGGAATGGCATATTTTATGGTGTTTGCAGCTGAACTAACATATCTCATATATGATCTCGTTTTAAATATTGATCCGTACCCTTCTATTGCAGATGTCTTCTTTTTTGCCTTGTATCCTTTTACTTTAATTCACCTAATCCTAAATATTAAATTTTTTAAATTAAAAATACTTCAAACAGAAAAAAAATGGTTATTCATCATACCAATTTTTATCATTATTACTTACGTGCTTTCTTCTATATTTTCAACATCTGGGAATGCTGAGAACTATTTTTCATTTGATTTTTTCTATGGGCTGATATTTACGATTGGTTCTGCAATAACTTTGGCATTTGCTATATTGGGTGCAAAAATATTCAAAGAAGGTGCACTTGGCACTGTCTGGTTTCTTTTAGTAATTGGAATATTGGTAAATACCATAGGTGATGTTTGGTATTACCACCTTGAAATTTTTGGACAGTATGACTTGATGCATCCTGTAAATATTTTTTGGTATTCAAGCTATTGGCTTATGGTTTATGCTTTGTATAGACATAAAAAAGAAATGTAAGAAACTAATTTAATCTGATTCTAGTTTTTACTACTATGATGCATTTCTTATTTTTTCAAATACAGTGTATTCAAGTATCAATCAAATGATATTAAAATACATGAAAATAATCAATGGTTGATTCATTATTAAATTTAGTAAATTTGAGCACGTAACTAGTGTTCATGATACATCTGTGACGGTTTAGAAATTATTGCTTATAACGATGCAAAAAACACAAATATTAAAAATCTAGTATGTCTAATCAGAGTTATGCCTAGAAATAATGCAAGACAGATAAATTTGACTATGGCAAAAACAACTCATGATATAATACGTAAAGCGTGGGATGCAGAATCTGACGATAAAAAACTGTCATCTTGGGCTCTTGAAATTATACTACAGTCGATAGAAAAAGACAAGTGGTTAAAAAAATATGCTCCGCATTTATCGTATGTCGGTACTGATAAAAATGGAATTTTACTTAGAGACAGGCATCTGAAAGATTCTATAGTTGAAGTAACATTGTTGGATAATCGTTTATGGTGTCAAATTTGTAAGGAAAAAAACTGCATGCATGTGTATTTTACAATGGCTCGACCTGAATTATCTCTGGTACAAGACCCTGAGAAACCCAGAAAAATGTTGCAAAAAATCCAAAAAACATGATCCTAAATTCTAACGTTATCTAAAAATCATATTAAAAACATTTTACAGAATTAATTGTATCTTTACTAATAATTTGTAACATTTCATGTTTATTGAAAATATGATTTACCGTAATTATATATTTTGAATATTGTTAATATGTGTATGAATAAAATAATATGCTATTTTGATTATTCATCATGCATTTAATTCCATTTTAGATGATGTATGCATCATATCATATCTGTATCCTTGAATTCTATTTTTGATATTTGTCATTTTTCCCCATTAATCCAATGCACATTATTAATTATCTAAAATTTGAACAGTGAAAAAAATGTTAATAAAATTTCTATAGGTTGTAATTTATTTTCTTAATCGGATTTTATTATTATTTACTTGATTATTGGTTTGAAAAATTACGTTAGTTCTATTTCTCTATATTTTTCTTAACTTAGAAACACCGGTGGCAATGTGATCAATAATTGTTGGCAATGGTGTACCTGGACCAAATACATGATCTACTCCTGACTTTACCAAATCTTTATGGTCTATTTCTGGAATTACTCCGCCTCCTACAATCAGCACGTCATTGATTCCTTTCTTCTTCAATGTCTTGACCACTCTTGGAAATAGTGTTCCATGTGCCCCGTTTAGTAAACTCATTGCTACTGCATCTACGTCTTCATCTTCTGCGATCTGTGCAATTCTATCTGGAGTTGCAAAAAGCCCTGAATAGATTACTTCCATCCCTGCATCTCTAAATGCTCTACAAAGTACAAGAGCTCCTCTGTCATGGCCGTCTAGACCTAGTTTGGCAACCAAAATTTTGATGCTGCGAGATGCGGTCTTTTGCTTCATGATGTAGTTGTATTTGAGGATATTTTAAAAGGTTTATTTGATTTTCTTTGGTCTCATCTCTTCAAATATATTGATTTAAACCTCCAATATCGTCGTAAAGATATGACTGAAGACGTATGTGATTTCTGTAAAGGGGTTAGTTCTTCTTCATATGTCTGTGTATATTGTAATGGGACTGGTGAGTGGAATCAAGCTGCTCAAGCATATATGAAAAATCACATTTGCCAATGCATTGTACTTGATAGAAAATTTTGTCCTGTATGTAATAAGCCATGTCATCATGATACTACGTTAAATCCTAAACAGACAATCGATCCAGGATATGGCGGTATGTCTACGCCAGAAATTACAG
>Ga0224497_10001099_pt1 | contig 17627 bp, 16 predicted proteins | sample SF_Jul11_sed_USG_4_FD_167970 | JGI IMG/M metagenome (GOLD analysis project Ga0224497, IMG submission 167970) | Sediment microbial communities from San Francisco Bay, California, United States - SF_Jul11_sed_USGS_13 | ecosystem: Environmental > Aquatic > Marine > Sediment | place: USA... | reverse complement strand
CCGGTGTTCTACTCGGTGCGGACAGTAGAGTTCGACCCTACGACAGGAAGCAGGCGTCGTTTGGCATTTTACCCCACGCCCGACGCCACCTATGTCTTGCGGGTTCCGATGCTGCTCAGGCCGACCATGATCGATTCTGTAAATCAGTACCCGGTAGGAGGTGAGCAGCTGGGCCAGCTTATTCTGGAAGCGTGTCTCGCAGCCGCCGAGCACAATTTCGAAGAGAGGGAGCACGTCCACGAGAACCGATTTCTCGAGCTTCTTCCGCTCGCGATTCAAACCGACCAGGAACGCGCAGGTGCGACATCGCTAGGCCGAGACGCGCCACGCAGTGAACGTCGATACGGCAGTGATTACGACTCTTACTGGCTCAGATCGTCACGTCTGGGAGCGGTCTCTTTGGATGGAACGGATTTATGAGTAGTCAAAGCACGCTCAACCGAGATGTCAGCGACATTAACTAAAAACACGTCAGGGAGGGGGATCTGTTATGATTTTCCATAGTTCGCCAACCACCATTACCACGGCAGCAGACGGTAGTGCCACTGTGTACATTGGCTCCACGATCCGTGGATTACTAATCGCTCTGAAGTATTCACCGGGAACCCTGGCCACTGGCGCGGACCTAACCATTACCGGCGAGACATCCGGCATACCGATTTTGACGGTGACCAATGCTGGAACCAGTGACGTGTTCTACTACCCTCGCGCCCTAGCCAATGCAGTGGCGGACGCTGTTGCTGAAAGTGCGAGTTCGGAATTCATTCCGATTATTGGGGAGCGCATCCAAGTGGTTGTCGCACAGGGCGGTAACGCCACAACAGGAACGATTGAAGCGATTTGGATGACTGCCTCGCCATTCTAATTAAGGATGTCTGTAATGTTCGTGCCGGTCGTTATTTTGCATAAGGCTGGATATGGCGTGACTTACCAGCAGACGGACGAATTCACTACAGCAGATCCTGCTCCGGTGGTCTCTCCCCGCACGGCTGAACCGGGGCCGGGTACGCTGACGTTCATCCAGACTCACGCTTCAATGGCGATTTCCAGCGGCGTCCTGGAGATCCCCGTGGTTAACTCCGCGGCTGCAGGTGACGGCAGCACAAGCAACGTCCGTGGTGATGCAGTTACACGGACTGCTGGACGCATGTTTCTGTTGGATGTTCGGCGCGACGCGGACAATGGCTCTAGCTGGACGCATCCGGTATTTGGGTTTTTCACGGCCGCAACTCCCAGTAATGCCAATAACGAGGCGTCATTCGGATTATTGGCAGACACAGCGCGAGTTGTTTCGCCTGGAAATCCAGTTATTGTCATTGCTGATTACACTGTTACCACAATGCACAACTATGCCATTGTGTTGAGGGCAACAGGATCCTTCTTTTTTATCAAAATAAGCGGAATATGGACTCTTCTATGGGTGGGGGACACTGGCTCAACAGCCACACTCTATCCTGCACTAATCGCGAGATCCGAAATAGCGGGCGAAACATCAGGAGTGGACAACTGGCGGGTCCCGTCAACACGCTGGACGCCAACACCACTAGCAAGTGATTCGTTTGATCGAACCGATAGTACCACATTGGGCAGTACCGACGGGGCCGGCGCAGCGGAGAGCGGAGGTAATGGAATTGGATGGACGGAGACCAAAAGCAATTCAGGAGAAGGTGAAATAGTAAGCAACAAGCTGCAGAACACAGGGACAGGGGCGGGCGATGATGTCTTGTGTGATGTTGCTGTCAGCCAGAGTGACATTGTCATGCAAGTCAAATTGACGCCATCAGATTGGGCGGCAGCAGTTGTCCGAGCGAATGATTCGACCCCATCCGATGACCATTGGGAGATTCTGCTAGACGCTGTCGGCAACAGTTTCGAGATCAACGAATATGTCAGTGGAACACCTACGACCAGAGCGAGCGCATCGGTCACGATCACGGCTGGGACAGAATATGCCGTGCAGGTAGTTGCGGATGGGACAACGATTACCGCATATCTGTCAGGCGCGAACAGGATTACCTATGGCAGTGCATCAACCCAGCAAGCAGCTACACGACATGGTGTGAAGCTAGACAATAAAGTTACAACCATTTTTGCGGAAGCCGACGACTTTGTCTTGTGGGCGAGAGATCAGACAGGTTTCCCGAGCGTCTAAGGCAGCTACATTGTGTTGTTCTGAGCCGGGCGTTGTCCCGGTGTTGTCATGTTCCTCTGGGCTAAGGCCCTGTTCCTCTTCCTTTTGAGAAAGGATGTCTATCATGTCGCACCGAGTCCATTCAGACCTGTACCGCGTTCCCAAGTCCATGGCGGATCCCGGCAACGGAGGCACGATCCGAGTCAGTCAGGACCTGCAAATCTGCGAGATGGTTTCCGCTGCGCCGGAGACCCGTATCCTTGCCGCTCCCACGAAGTCCGGCATCCGCTTGGTGTTGCGGCTCATGACCGATGGCGGAAACGTAGTTGTGACAGCTGCGGAGGGCCTTAATGCCTCCTTAGAAACGGAGGCTACATTTGCGGACGCGAGCGATCTGCTTTCGTTGATTTCTGTCTCGACAGCGACCGGGTACAGATGGGAAATCGCTGAAGGCAACACTGGCGTCACGCTGGCGTAGGGCCGGTTACCCGAACGTGTTCCTCTGGTGCAACTTGCACCTGTTCCTACCTTTTTGAAAGGGTTCCTCTCATGGGTATGTCCCCTCAAAGAATACATCACGACCTTTATAGAGGGCCGAAGTTGCTGGCAGATCCCGGCGACACTGGCACTATTCGCGCCACGGCCGACCTCCAAATCTGCGAAATGACCACGGGCGCTTCGGGAGAAACCCGAACGCTGGCCAATCCGACCAAGCCCGGCATCCGGCTCGTCTTGCGACTGAAGACGGACGGCGGCGGAAATGCGGTAGTGACTGCCGCCGCCGGCCTGAACGTGGCGCTGGAAACGGAAGCGACGTTTGCGGACGCCTCTGACTTCCTGTCGTTGATCTCGGTGACGATTACCGCCGGATCATTCCGTTGGGAAATTTTGGAGGGGAACGTCGGGACGGTTGTATCGTCGGCGTCGCCTTCGAGTACGCCTTCGAGTTCGCCGTCGGCGTCGCCTTCGAGTACGCCTTCGAGTTCGCCGTCGAGTTCGCCGTCGAGTTCACCGTCGAGTTCACCGTCGGCGACGTAAGGATGTCCGATTTAACCATCATCTACATGACCGCCAATCGGATGCCCCAGCGTTGGGTTGATTTCCACCTGGGGCATCTGCTGGCGGCGGTAGGTGATTTTCCATTGATTACTGTGTCGTCTAAACCAATGGACTTGGGGGAAACGAACATCGTTCAGGACGTGCCATACGGGAGATGGGGCACGTTTCTTATGTGGAACAAGGCCGCCAAGGCTGCCAGAACGGAGTACATTGCCATCGCTGAGGATGATTCCCTCTATCCTCCAATTCACTTCAGGCACTTTCGGCCGAAGGCAGATGAAGTGGCGTACAACATGGCCCGTTGGACGGTCATGTCCTGGCACAAGGAACCTCGGTTTTCGCTTCTTCGGAGACTAGGCGGGTTCACGATGATCTGCTCAAGGGAGTTGATGATTGCAGCGTTGGACGAACGAGAGGCGAAGTACCCACGAGGCCATCCGCGACCGGGTGAAATTGGCCGCGAGGATTCAGACGTCCGAATGCATGTGACACGTCGCAAGCACGTTGAATGGTGGTCGCCGATTGCCGTGGTAAACCTGGCACACCCGACGGGGGTGTCGCCAACGTATCTGAATAACCCAAAGTTGAAGAGGCAGGAAGGCGAACTGAAGGCGACCGAGATTCCTTACTGGGGCAAGGCGGCCGACATCGTGGCCCACTACACAGGAGTGGCTTAATGGACGCAGACAAAGTGATCTTGGAGATATTCGCCACCGAAGACACCAGCGACAACTTGCCGCGATTGCTCAAGAGAGGGAATCGCGTGGACCTTGGGCGAGTCTTCAAAAAGCTCCAATTCATGAAGGGCGTGGAAGTGGGCACACGGAAGGGCGAATTTGCTACGGCCCTTTGCGACGCCAACCGCGACATGCATTTGTGGTGCGTTGATCCATGGATGGCCTACGATGCTGGACATGGCGTCGCGAGCCAGGAGAGGCAGGAGAAGCTGTACGCGCACGCCATGAATCAAATCAAAGGACACAACATCACTGTCATCCGTAAGACGAGCATGGATGCGGTGAGTGAATTTGAAGATCAATCGGTTGATTTTGTCTACATCGATGCAAACCACCAGTTTGATTTTGTGGTGTGTGATCTGATTTACTGGGCGCCAAAGGTCCGAATGGGCGGCATCGTGGCCCTGCACGATTACCGACCAGGCCACTGGGCTGGCGTTGTGGAGGCGGTAGATGCTTACACGAAGTGCCACGACATTCGCCCTTGGTACATCACCAGGGAGAAAGAGCCCACCGCATTTTGGGTGCGGAGGAGTTGAATGATCGCGTCGTTTTCATTTTTTGCGCGATTCTGCGGCGGTCCTGGGGAGATCCGCGGAATTCAGATGGCCGATAGGCTGGGAGGGAGGTTCAACCCAGAGGATGGATATGAAGGTGATGTATGCATCTACATTCTTGGCCATTGCCCGACAAGGGAACCTTGGCGTGCGTTTCACGACGTTATCGACTGCGGCATCCCTCGCTTGAAACGTGTCAATTGCATGACGCAAGGTCCCGTGATTGCTGTGTCCGAGGAACAGTTGACAGTGCTGCCGGATTATTTTGGCACTAGGCCGCTGTACCTTATTCCTCAGCATCACTGCAACTTTGACAACGAGACTCGCCCAGACAGGCCGGTCAGGACGGTCGGATGCATTGGTGGAGACTCTGCCATCCAATGGCCGCATCATGCCGTGGACCGGCTGATGAAGGAGATCGGAATGGAGTGGCGGTTTTCGAGCGACTACAGCCGACGGCACAAGGTGGTCAGGTTCTACAGGGGCCTTGATATTCAGGTAAGCTTTCGTCCGACACACACAAGGGACCTTGTTCGCCACATGAATCCACTCAAGCTGTCCAACGCTGGCTCATTTGGGATTCCAACGGTAGCGTTCCCTGAGCCAGCCTACACGAGGGAGTGGACGAATGAATGCCTGTGGGCGGAAAACATGGGTGAAGTCGTGGCTCAAGTGCGTAGACTGAGGGATGAGCCCGCGTTGTACGAGGAGATGTCTGCTCGTGTCAGGGAGAAGGCGAAGGGATACCACATTGAGCGAATTGCTGGTTTGTATCGGGCGCTAGTCGAATGAACAGGGGATCCGACTACGCTCATTTTGAGCAATGTTCAAGAACCGCAGCAGGTGTTGTTGTGAACATGTCGATGATTGTCCCGGTACTCAACAGCCACGAAGTGGTGCGTAGGCATCTACTGCACTGGGGAAAGATGGATCTGCCGGATGACGTGGAAATCCTCATCATGGACGACGGTAGCGATCCGCCCTTGGAGTTCGATAAGGCGATAGTCCCCGACGTAGTGACAATTCACAAGACGGGCGAGACGCGGCCATGGACCAGCTCTATTGCACGCAACAAGGCGGCGCGGATCGCCAAGGGCCAGAACCTGCTGATGGTTGACGTGGGCTACATCATCCCCAAGAGCGCGATCATGGAGGTCCGCGAGTTCACCGGCCAGAAGATGCAGTTCAGCCGCGAGTTTGGCGTGCTCGATGAGAATGGCAGTTTCACGCAGGATCGTGACGTCTTGCTTGCATACGGGCTGTTGCCAGATCGCTACAAGAGGCGTGGAGTCAAGCTCCCGTTTCACCCGAATACTTACGCCATGAATCGCGAGGTGTTCTTTGAACTAGGCGGGTATGACGAGGGTTTGGTGCTAAGGCGACAGTACCCTCAAGGTGAAGACAACCTGTTCAAGCGGCGCTGGTGGCAGTGGGAGCACGCTGGAAAGGGCCGAACTCATAAGCACCAACCACTCATCTATATGTTTCCTAGGGGTCAGTTCTGCGGTGACGTGGACTACAATCCTTTCGGGCTATTTCATGATTTGACCCGCAAGACGAGGACTAACGTCTTCTGGCACCGCCAACAGAGAGGACACACACGATGACAATATGCCTAGTGCGCTGTCCGTCTCCGTTCCTGATCGACGAACGGGCCTTTCCGCCTCTTGGGCTGCTGGCGGTAGGCGCCGGGCTCAAGCAGGACGGTCACGATGTCGTTGTTCACGACAGGGAGCTGGAATATCTGCCAACCGATTACGACTACTACGGCTTCGGCTGCACTAGCCCGGAATATCCTTCGGCTCTGGATTGCATGCACAGGATCAAGGAAACGAATCCACACGCCAAAGTAGTGGTAGGGGGTCCGCATCCCACACTCGTTCCCGAACAGTGCCAGGAAGATGGATTCGACTGCACCGTCGTCGGGGATGGCGAGTTGGTCGCTTCACGAGCGTTCTTTGGCGACGACAAGGTGATCTATGCCGAGAGTCGCCCGCTGGACGAATACCCCATCCCTGATCGAACCTTGGTGGACATCAAAAGCTATAGCTTCAAGCTGAACGGCAAGCCTGCCACCACGGTCATGAGTTCTCGCGGATGCCCCTGGAACTGCTCGTTCTGCTGCAAAAACACCGATTGTGGCGTGAGACTCAACAGCGCGGACCGACTGATTAAAGAACTGGACATGCTGCATTGTGAGTTCGGGTACGACGCCATCGGGTTTCCAGAAGACATATTCATTGTGAACAAAAGGCGAACCAGCGAAGCGTGCAAGTACCTGAAGCAGCGCGGAATCATCTGGCGGTGCCTCGTGCGAGCGGATCTGATTATCAAGTACGGGTACGAATTCATCGACATGCTGGTTGATTCGGGCTGCATTGGCGTGGGGATAGGAATCGAGTCTGGTAGCGACACGATACTGAGGAACGTCAATAAGTCCGAAACCGTCGCGCAGATGCGAGAGGCGGTCAGGATGCTCAAGAATCGGAAGGTGTTCATAAAGGCGTTCTTCATCATCGGCCTGCCTGGCGAGAACGAACAAACGCTGGCCGAGACGGATCGATTCCTGCGTGAAGTGCAATTGGACGACATTGACGTCAAGATATTTCAGCCGTATCCCGGCAGTCCGATCTACAACAACAAAGAGATGTACGACATCGACTGGGACACCATGCCGCTGGAATACACGTTCTATAAGGGTCGCCCGGGGGAATACTACGGAAACATCCGCACCTCGGCCTTGAGCAGCGAGCGCATCGTGGAGGCGTGGAAGTATTTCGAGGAGACGTACAAAGACTGGTCCAACGCCATTGAAAGCATCATGGTAAACGAGAAGGAAGATGAGTTTTGCGCGTGATATCTGCAAAACAGGCTGAATGAAACTATGAGTATCTACGGCCCGGCCAAGTTGATTCACCACCTTCCTCTGATACACAAAATCGGCAAGGAGGTGTCGGCGCCGGTCCACATTCAGTTAATTGTGAGCGATTTGTGCAACCAGTTCTGTTCGCTCTGTGCCTACCGAGATGAGACATACCCCAGCAACCAGTTGTTCGGAATCGGGGATGGAAGCAACCGGAACAATAACCCGAACAGGATGATCCCAGGGCTGAAGGTTCTGGAGGTTCTGTCCGACGCGCATGAGATGGGCGTAAAGGCCATTCAGTTCACCGGAGGCGGGGAACCGACGCTGCACCCAGACTTCAATTCGTTCCTAGAATACTGTCACGGGCGGTTGGACATTGGGATAGTAAGCAACGGTGTACGATGGACCGACAGAACGATCGAGAATGGCCGGCAAGCGATGTGGGTGAGGATCTCGATCGACGCCGGAACCGCCGAGACCTACAGCAGAACCCGCAAGGTGTCGACCAAGCACTTCGACGCAGCCTGCTATACAGTGCAGAGGCTGTCAGAAGCGAATGCAGTGTTGGGAGTCGGGTTCGTTGTTACTAGGGATAACTGGCGGGAGATTGTCGAAGGGGTGAAGTTAGCGAAGGACTTGGGCGCCAGCAATGTCCGACTGTCCGCCGTCTTCCAGTCTGAGGACGCCCGCTACTTCGACGGGTTCTACGAGGAGGCGTCTGCACTGTGTCGTGCGGCCAAGGAGGAATATGACGGCGACGGATTTACGGTATTCAATAACTTCGGGACCAGGCTCTCGGATCTTCATGCGAAGTCTCCAGATTACAGCCTGTGCGGAGTGCATCACCTGACGACCTACATAGGCGGTGATCAGAACCTGTACCGGTGTTGTGTAACCGCTTACAACGAGCTGGGGCTGCTGGGCTCCATCAAGGATATGCGGTTCAAGGATGCATGGTTCAGTGATGCCGTGCAGGACAAGATTGCGAGATTCGATGCCCGCTCGTGCCCGCGGTGCATGTATAACGATCAGAACCGATACATCCTTTATGCCATGCAGGACCAACCAGCCCACAGCAACTTCGTATGAAATGCTCCCTCTGTATCGCAACAGTGGCCGACAAAGCCGATACGTTGTCGAGGGTATTGGATTCGATCTTTCGGCAGAAGCCAGAGTTCGCGTTCGATGTCATCGTGGCCCATGACACTTTGCCTGAAGTAGTGGATGCTCGCGCGATACACCTAATTGCCAGGTGTCGCGGCGAGTACCGAAATCCGTCTATGGCCCGCAACCTCGCTATGCGACGTGCCAGCGGAGAAGTGTTGATCCTGCAGAGCGACGATGTGGTACACGATGGACCAGACGTGATCAGGGACTTGGTTGACCCGTTGAAGTCTGGAGCGGCGTTTCATTTGGCTCGCGTGGTCAACAGCAGGGACCAAAAGGAGTATGTTAGCCGGAGAAGGCGAAAGCCGTATTTCTTTTTAGGGTCGGTGCTTCGGGAGGATGTATTCGCGATCGGTGGAAACTGTGAAGAGTTCACGGAACCTGGTTGCGACGACAAATGGTTCGCGGACTGCCTAATGTACGGCAGGGGTTTGCGTCCGGTGTTTCGGGAGAACGTATCCGGCACGCACATAGACCATCCGCGAACTGATTTAAGAGGTCCGCACAGGCGTATGCGAGCACTGTACAAGAGGAAACGACTGGAGGCACAGGCCGACCCCACGAAATGGATTGGGGGGCCAGCATGGGAGTTCTGATTACTGGAGCGAGGAGCCATAACGAAAGGGAAACAAGGTGTCGACAGATAAACTCCTGAGCGTGATTGTGCCCGGACGCAACGAGCAGTTCATGCGTCACACCGTGGACGACGTATTGGCACACAGCAGCGAGGACACAGAAGTCATTGCAGTCTGCGACGGATATTGGCCAGATCCTCCGCTGGAAGACCACCCGCGATTGCAAGTGATCCATTTCAGCGACCCGGTCGGTCAGCGGGCCGCCACGAACGCCGGAGCCAGGTTGAGCCAGGCTAAGTACATTATGAAGCTCGACGCTCACTGTGCAGTCGACGATGGCTTCGACGTGAAGATGCTGGACAAGATGGAGCCGGATATGACCATGATTCCAGCGATGCACAGGCTGCACGTCTTCGATTGGATGTGTGAATGTGGAGAGCGTGAGTATCAGGGGGGGAAACCCGACAAGTGCAAAGAATGTGGCGGATCGGATTTCACGATGGCGATGGTATGGCAACCTCGCATCCAATACGCACCTACTGTGGCATGGCGGTTCGACTCCAGCCTTCACTTTCAATACTGGAGGCAGTATCCCAGACGACCAGAGGTACAGCCGCAAGTTGACGCAGGGCTAATTGAAACGATGACGTGCATTGGCGCATGCTTCCTGATGGAGCGGGAGCGTTTCTGGGAATTAGGTGGGATGGAGGATCACGGAAACAGTCAAGGATGGGGACAGTATGGGACGGAGCTGGCCTGCAAGGCGTGGCTGTCCGGAGGAAGGATGGTAACGAACACTGGGACTTGGTTTGGGCATATGTTCAGAACAGGAAATTTTTCTCGCAACGGGTCGTCCTGGCCGTATCCGATTTCGCAGCGGGACATAGATGCAGCACGCGCCTACTCGCGTGACATCTGGACCAACAACAAACACCCCAAGCAAACACTGCCGTTGTCGTGGCTACTCGAACATTTCTGGCCAATTCCTGGGTGGATAGAAAGCGACCTAGCGAAACAGAAAGAGCGTGAGGATAGCGTCACGGGGGCCGAGTCATGCCTAGCAAGACAATGATTCTCCGATTCCCGCGTCTTGGTGTTGTAAGGCGGTTCGGCTTGCGGCCGGAAGGTCGGCAGCCCGAATACGCCACGCCGTGGGCGGTGAATACCCGTCTTGAAGATGCTCTAACGAATCGCCTTCGCGGCGGCTCTTTCACCGGAATCGCCGCAGGTGCGAGACCGGAAGCTCGCTACCGTGACCGCCTGCTCACGTTCAGCACGAACGCCATTACTGCTACGCGGATGGGCGACGACACAGACACCACGCTCAGTTCGGACGTATCCGACACGATGCGTCCAGCACTCTTCCAGTTGTCCTACGGGGGCGCAACTGGCGGCACCGTAGTCGCCCTGGCCCCTCATAAGGATCAATTCCTGCTCGCATGGACAGCCGACGAGACATGGGTTCAGCAGGGCGACCCGCATTCAGGACCGAGGCGGCGCGTGTCAGATGAAGTGGGAATCATCGGCGCGGACGCCTGGTGCATGGTGGAAGACACGGCGTATTTCATGTCAGCCAGCGGGTTGTATTCAGTCGGAGCGGATGGAAGTGGGTTGACTGCCATCTCCGAGCACAAGATTCCCGAAGACCTTACGGGGATCTCGGACTCATCCCTGAAGCTCACCTACAATCACGCCACTCGCGGCGTGTTCATTACGACGACGACCGGCCTGGACTGGATGTACGACATCGAGCGTCAAAGCTTCTGGCCGTACGATACAGCCGAGACGGACAGCCACGTTCTGATCGGCCCGTTGCAGCTTGGGCAGCCCAACAGCTTCGGGCGGGTACTTCATCTGAACGGGAACATTGCCGCCGGAAGCGCCGACGTGACGTGGCGGCTGGTGACGGGCGACACTGCCGAGGCCGCGGCGGCCAACGGCAAGGCCGCGATCACGGCTTCACTAGCTGCAGGCGACTTCTCAAGCTACGTCTCGGCGAGTGGCTTATGGTCGGCCGGGCGGTCGAACCGGGCGTATCCGCGTACGAGAGCTGTTTTCCTGGTATTATGGCTATCAAGCGTAGGCAGTTGGGCCTACGAAACGTCTTCGCTTGAAGCAATGCTCAGCGGTAGTTGGAGGTAGTAACCATGCCTTGCGATCCAGTCCCACAGCAACTTATTGGCCAGTCTCCAATTTACCATGTTCTTGAGGCGACTCCATATTCTCCGTCGTGGTGGGTTACTCAGAATATCGACAATATCCCATCCGAGTCGGTTGGCTGGCTAGTTGCGCAAGGATGGCAGATTACCGACATCACTTACGACAACACGACGGTTCCGCCGACACCCTCTTACGCGATGACGCGGCAATCGCTCCAGAACTGGCTTATTCTCCAGTCGCTTTTGGAATCGTATACGAGGGCGAAAAACGAGGCGGACACGAACGTTACGGTGCGGTACAACGACGTCCTCACCAGCTGGGCGCAGATGCTGGACACCAGCCATGACCAGTTTGAGGAACAGTCTGAAGAACAGGATCTTCACGCGACGTTGTACCTGGGCAATCTCGACACGTACATGAACGAAGTGGACGGTCTGATTGAGGCCAATCAGGCTCAACTCCTTCTGGAGTCCAGCGAGGCGAAAGACAAGCTGACGGAAATGCACGCCAAACTGGCAGATTTGGAAACGAACGTCACTTCCAGTACGACTCAGATTGAAGCCTTGTTGACAACGCAGGACGGATACCTGACGACGTTTTTGGCGGACCTTGCTGCCAAGCTCGCTGACTTGGACACCAACTACTCGGCGCATTTGAGCCAAATCCAGACGCTTCTCACACAGGGCGATACCGATCTTTCGGCGTTTGCGACAAGCCAAACGGAACACTTGGACTCCTTGGAATTGGCGTATGCGGACTACGATGCCGAGCTCGATGATATGCTGTCGAACGCCAAGATTGACCTGTTTAACGTGACCACCGACATAGAGGCAGTCTTGGATGGCCTTCAAGGCGAATACGACACCATGGATACGGAGGTGGATGCGTTACTAGCGCTCGGAACAGCGGAACTCACTACATTCGCCACCGACTACGGAACGACGGTGGACCTATTGATTACCGACTACACCACGATCGCCACGGCCCTGGACTCCGAGCGTACTACATCGAATTCCGCATTGTCGACATTCGAGACCGACTTCGGCACCAAGGTGGATTTGCTCGAGACCGACTACACTGCCATCGCACCGGACTTGGATGCTGAACGGGTAGCGGCGAATAGTGCGTTTACCGACCATGCTGCGAATTACACCAATGAACTCGCCAACCTGCAGCCTGAATACACGACGCACTCTGACGTGTCCACCGCATTTCTGGTGGACCTTGGAGCGACGGAACTAGCTCGCATCAACGAGCATTTCACCTCAACTCTTTCCGCGCAGTTGCAGGACTTGACGGATCGTGGCCTGTATTCAAGCGCAGTCGCGGTGGACATTAAGTCTCGAAACGAACGGGACAAGGACGAACAAATCCAGGCTCTGAACGATCGGTTGATGCGTGAGAAGCTGGAAAACCAACACCGACTGTACGGTCAACAATTTGCGATGCGTGATAGAAAGCTCAATGCTGCGGATCGCCTACACACAGTCGAGCAAGAAGTCCTCCGCGGCAATGTCGCTCAACTGACGAGTCGTTACGGCCTTCTGCAAAGCGCCCGCGATAGGACCATCTCTGGCATCGATCGAGAGCACAACGTCAAGCAGGACGTGCTGTCGAAGAACGTCGCCCAACTCACAAGCCGTTTCGGCCTGCAGCAGAGCGCTCGCGACAGAACCCTGGCCGGAATCGATCGCTTGAATGCTGTTCAGCAGGAAGTGTGGCGATACCAGGCGACTACGATTACCGGACAATATCAAATGCTTCAGAGTCTTCGTGACCGCACGATCGCAGGCCGGCAGTCGTTGTATGCCGTGCGTGAAGCGTACACCAGGCTCAGCGTGTCGATTGAATCGCAACTGTACGACGCGACTCGCCAGATCAAGCAATTACTGACGGAGGAAGCAGCGCGGCTTCAGAACCTTCGCCAGGCAGTTACTCAGTGGAACGCCGGGCAGAGAGACAGGTTGTTGGAGCAGCTGTCACAAATCGAATCACAGCATTTGGCCGGCATCGACAGGCAAAATGCCACAAGCCAGGACGTGTCACGAGTTACGATGTCCGAACGCGAACGGCTGCTAGGCTTCCTCCAGGACGCTGTGAATGGCGTCATTTCCGGCAAGGAGCGTTACTCGCAGCTGACGTTGCAGCAGTCCGCACTGCTGGCCGAACACAAGCACCGTGCAATCGTCGAAAAGATGAACGAGTCTGCCCAGCGACTTGCTGGCCTTCAGGCAAAGCACGACGAGTGTATGCGTCTGATGGCCTACCAGCTGGATGAACGCAACAAAATCCTCATCGGCGTATACGGTTTTGTTGAACGGCGAGAGGATGTTCCGCCGAACTTCGAGGCTCTCGTGCAGTTGGCCACAGGGCTCGGAGATGCTGGGGGAGGTTGGGTTACCCCTTAGTTATGCGGGGAGTCTGGGTTACACCGTAGAACTACTGTTTTTTGTGTCAACTTTTAAGGGAGAGATTTCAAGTGGCTAATCCAACTACATTTCCTGGTGATGTTGTATGTTCAGGGGACCTGCGGCTGACTGGAAGCGTTACGCCCCTGAAGAACAAGTCAGCAATCCTGGCGAACGAATCCAAAGAGCAGGTTGTGCCATTTTCGTCCTTGCGGGTCTGGGACGCCTTCGGCACCCTTCTGCCGGCGACGCCCGCCACCGATGACCTTGGATTGGTGGGCGGAACGTTCGCCACCAATTCGCCGTCGGTTCAGACGGTGGACTTTGGCGGAACAAGTACGACGGCGTACGCCCGCTTTCTGGCCGAGATTCCGCAAGATTATGTGGCTGGACAATCGTTCAAGTTGCGGTTCCACGGCGGGATGCACACCACGGTCGCTGATACGACCTGCACGCTGGACATCGCAGCCTACAGGAGCGATGAAGAGCGCGGCATCAGTGCGGATCTGGCTTCTGCCGCCGTTGCCAACAACATCATGTCGCTGTCGTATGTTGACGTCGATTTCACCATCACGGCAACAACATTGAATCCTGGCGACATCCTGGATGTGCGCATGTCGATTAACGGTGTGGATTCAGGTGACCTCGGTGTCGATATTCGCGGTGTCGTTGGGTCGATAAAGATGGTCTACGACGGCCGGTAAATGTTCCGCAAGCGAAAGAACCCCACCCCTGGCTTTCGGATGACTCCGCCATTTCACCCGATGTCGGGTGGGCATGCTACGCTGAGCCCGGGAGGGGTCTTTCCGCACAGCGCGATTGTGCAGGTGGCGAAAGAGGACACGGAGGACAATTACGTCACCTGCCGCGGTTTCGATCCGAGGATATCCAAGTTCATTGACTATGCCGCCGGAGACCCGGATAAACCCGGCATTCCGGTAGCCAAGCCATACGGCAAACGCTATCCAGGAGTCTATAGCGTAGCCGAGGTGTATCAGGCGTTCCTGCCTCTTCAGAGCACCAATCCTAGCCCCTCTGATGTGGAATGGAGGGTGCGGCAAAACCCCGGATATGCCGTTGGCGGAGGACTCGGCGGTCATCCACAGAGTCTGAGCGAGAAGATCGACTCGCTGTACACTCTTGAAGGCAAGCTGATTAACTACTTGCTGGTGGATGATGGTAGTGGTGGTGGCGGCGCATTAGACGCCATCATAACCTTTACTTGCCTCACCGATCGGACTCGGGAAGTAGACGCGAACGGATTGAAGTTCGGGCAAGCGACGGTCCTGATTACGGACAAGCTCGGCTTTGCTGGTGAAGCCATTGGCGAGACAGTCACGGCGGTATTTCTCGATAGCCGCTGGCTTGAAACTGTGGCCGGCTGCCAAGGAATGGCAATTTATCAGTCCGGTCAATGGATTGTCGTTGAATGCCAAGGTCTTACTGCTGGCTTCTGGTGCGAGACGCAAGAGGATCGAACTACTGGCCAGTCAGGCGCGCCGGACCAAGACGTCCTGGTAACGGTAGTTCAACAGACGGGCCATGCCAACGACGACTTTCCTCGCGAGAACTGGCATGAGGGTAGTAGTTGTAGCGGCAGTGCAGTATGGGTGCTGGTGGAGGCGGCCCCCGGATCTAGCTGGATTAACACGATTCCGTGTCCTTCCGGCTGTATGTCGAAGCAGGATCCCAATGAACTGGATCTCGACCCACTAGAAAGGACGTTTGTTTCTCCGTGTGTCAGTAGTGGGCCTCCAGAGGAATCAGAGATCAAAGTTCGTTTTCTGGCCGGCACGTTTCCACGAATGCGAGCCGGCGCGCTGTGCTACGTGCTGCTCGACAACGACATCACGAACACGACTGACAACACGACAATCCGGTATTACGTCGTCTATTCGCAGGAACTCGTTGACGCAATCAGCGGCACACTGTCGCAGACCGTTGTTTGCAAATCGCCTTTCACTGTTGACGCAGTGAACAACGATTCGCCGTGGCCTCACAATCAGCCGATACCGGCCAGTATGTTTCCGCTGACGATCCTAAATACTCGTCACGCCGGAATGACTGGCGATAGCTGGGCCGCGACGTGGAGCGATGAATACCAGGCGTACGTGTGCGTCGACATGGAAAAGGTCGCGGTCACACTCCCAGTCACACTTGAGGCGTCATACGATCAGTTGACAGAGTGCGTAACCATCGGAGGAGCATCTCAGACAGTTTATGTCGAGCGATGCGACACAACTACGACGCCGTTCACGCTGTTTCAGTACCGTCCTGAGCTTCGGAAGTTCGTGGATGAACTCGAATACGAGGAAGGCCATGCCCAAGGCAGTTGTACCGGCAATGCAGAATGGACTCGTCAGACGCAAGGGGGCATCTGGACAGAGACGACTCCGTGTTCTGCTGGCTGCATGTCGGCGCAAGATCCCAATGATCTGCAGATCGACCCACTAGAAGTGACGTTTAGTTCTCCGTGTGTCAGCAGTGAGTGCGATGCAGTGCTGCGATTGAAGTGGATTAAACAGTATGTTCTCACTCTATGTACTCCGGGGATACCAGGCGCTGACGAGATATCATTGGAAACCAAGGACGTTGTGGTTGACTTCTACGACAACGATGGGTGCTTGGAGCCGGTCTACAGCGAACTCATCGTGTTCGGCCAGTGCGGAGACAACGTTAACGGCCCGCCGATTCTCTGCGTGACGGACTTTGTGTGTCCAGACCCATCGTCTTCGCCATCATCGTCGCCATCGTCGTCGCCATCGGCCTCATCGTCTCCATCTTCTTCGCCGTCGTCTTCGCCCTCAGCGTCGCAGGATCCTTGCGACGGCGACTGTTCATATATCTGGGTGCAAGAATTCGAGGAAGATCCCGGCGAATGGCTCCTCTTTACTGATACATGCCAGGAAAACCCAGGGTGTGTGTGTGCAGGGCCTCCAGCGTATGCTGGGTTTCCTGGTCAAGTAGTCCCCGTTGCGTGTGTAGACCCGGCGTGGATACCCCTTTAATGGTGTGGGTCTGACAATGACACTCATGGTAGCCGGCGCATCGCTGATGAGTGTGTGGAGCAACGACGGGACGCTGCTTGATGTGATCGAGTATAGCGACGCGAATCAGGTGTTGTGTGAAGCCTGCTGCTGTGTAACGCCCGTTTCATCACCGTCAGCAACACCCTCAGCTTCGCCATCAGCTTCGGTTTCGGCTACACCGTCTGCATCGGTTTCGGCGACACCATCTGCAACTCCGTCTGCATCGGTCTCTGCGACGCCATCAGCTACGCCTTCGGCCTCGGTCTCGGCGACACCGTCGGCCTCGGTTTCGGCTACACCGTCAGCAACGCCATCAGCTTCGGTCTCTGCAACGCCATCTGCAACGCCATCTGCGTCGGTGTCTGCGACACCATCGTCTTCGCCATCATTATCGGGCTCATCAACGCCGTCAGCGACGCCGTCTGCGACGCCATCGGCGTCGGTTTCGGCTACACCGTCTGCGACACCCTCAGCCTCGGTCTCAGCAACACCTTCGGCATCGGTCTCTGCGACGCCCTCAGCTTCGGTTTCGGCTACACCGTCAGCAACGCCATCGGCCTCGGTGTCAGCGACACCGTCGGCGTCAGTCTCAGCAACGCCGTCGGCGTCAGTCTCGGCAACGCCGTCGGCGTCAGTCTCGGCAACGCCGTCGGCGTCGGTGTCAGCAACTCCGTCGGCGTCGGTGTCAGCAACGCCGTCAGCTACGCCGTCTGCATCGGTGTCAGCGACACCTTCGTCGTCGCCATCGGCGTCCGGCTCTGCGACGCCGTCAGCAACTCCGTCAGCAACTCCGTCAGCCTCGGTGTCAGCTACGCCCTCAGCGTCGGTGTCTGCGACACCGTCTGCGACACCATCGGCGTCGGTGTCGGCAACGCCATCAGCGTCGGTCTCTGCAACACCTTCGGCATCGGTCTCTGCTACTCCGTCAGCTACTCCAT
>Ga0224497_10001098_pt1 | contig 17634 bp, 22 predicted proteins | sample SF_Jul11_sed_USG_4_FD_167970 | JGI IMG/M metagenome (GOLD analysis project Ga0224497, IMG submission 167970) | Sediment microbial communities from San Francisco Bay, California, United States - SF_Jul11_sed_USGS_13 | ecosystem: Environmental > Aquatic > Marine > Sediment | place: USA... | reverse complement strand
GAGGCCTTTTCTTGTCAGGATATCCGATGCAAAGAATAGAAGACGGTCTCAGATCAGTTCCAAGAATTGACATCACCTTTTCCTCGTCAATCATGCCAATCCAGATTGAGCTCAGGCCCAATCCTGCAGCAGCAATCTGCGCATATGATGCGGCAAGCGTTGCATCCTGCATCGAAAACTTTTCCAGTATTTTTGGAGGAAATTTCAGTTTAACCCGTGACGGATCCATGCAGAACACCAGTACTGCAGGGGCATTGACGTATGGCTGCTTGTTTGCAGCTTCCACCAGTGCCTCCTTTGTGGTATCATTTTTGACATAAAATATCTTCAAACCCTGAAAGTTTCCTGCAGTCGGTGCGGTATCAGCTGCTGCCAGTATCTTGTCAATTTTCCAGTCTTCTATCTTGGTCTTGGCAAACTTTCTTGTTGATCGTCTTGATGCAAATATTCTAAACACGTCAGATTCTGAAAGTGACTGATCTGTCTTCTCTGGATTTGAATTCAGTATGGCATGCATCAAGGATTGTCTGACATTTTGTTCATCGGTGCTCTCAGGCATCTGATGCGTTTCTTTTGCATCTTTTCTAATCCATCTAGACGGATTGAACTCCTTGGAACTGACGTGTAGATATTGTGGCTCGTGAGGGATTTTGGCATATTCCAGGACCTGTTTTTGCATTTCAAAGGTCTCTGCCTCAAGCAATGGGTGTCCCTGTAATGTAAATTGGATTACATCCGAGTTTATAATAATCGTGCTTACTTGATCATCCAGAGTTATTTTTCCTGTTGCATCTTTTTTGAGGATCTCTACAAGAGAATCAAATTCATCTTTGTTCAGTATTACCGTATCCGAGTCATCCTCATCAATTCCTTTCCATACAAGTCTGCATCCGTGTTTTGAGGTGTAGGCCGGTTCTACTTTGGTAAATTTCATTATCTCTTTTCTTCCATCAAATATTATAAAAAAGATAGGCAGGGCATTTGGGATTACAGTGTATCTATAAAAATATTCTAAAAAGGATGACGACAACTAATCTAATCTCATAGTAGTTACCATGATCAGTTTGATAAAATTGTCAGTTAACTACCGTGGAGATGAATCTTCAACAGTTATGTTGTCGTTGCTAATCATTATGCGGCATTTGTTACCCTATTTTCTGTAGTCAGACATTTGGTATGAATTCTTTTTTCAGATTCATGCATGCACTTGTGACAAAAAAAGGATTCAGGAGACCTGCAAGTCTCGCAGTTTCTCCTAATTTCCAAACCAGTCCCGCAGTTTCTGCAAGACTCGTCTGGCATTTTCATCCTCCTATCACTTTCATTGCCATTTGTATTGGTTCCTACAGAGGTTTTGCGCCATAAAGAAATGCTGCAAGGATTCCTGCACCTATTGGCATTCCAATTGCCATGCACAGAAGATCAAATGCCACCACCTTCTTGAAAGGTGCATGCATCATCTTGTTCCATGTGCTTTGCTCTCTGCTTTGCAATTCAGTGCTTGACATATCTTTTCACCTCTCCTTTTCCTAGGCCACAGGGATTGTCTTTCCCTTTGGCTTCTCTTCAGGTACTTTGAACTGGACTTGTAGGATACCATTGGCATAGCTTGCCTTGGCAGAGTTCTCGTCTATCTGGTACTTGAGGGGCACGTTGCAATGGTATTTTCTGTCATCGTGCTCTGCTGAAAGATCAATTGTGCCGTCAGCAACGCTTACCCTGATGTCGGATTTCTCGATTCCCGGCATCTCAGCTACCAGTTTGAGAGTCCTTGCCTTTTCATCAAATATCTCATCGACTGCAGGCTGTCTTGTGCCCGATTCAGCGATTGCATTCGACGTGCTTGGCCTTACGTTTCCCCATTCTCTCACCTGGGGTTTTCCGTCAGGACCTACGGTCATCTGATATCCATAGTAATAGGGTCCAAAAGTCTGGACTTGGCCATTACCTGGGGTTTCAATGACGTCGTCCGGAGTAAAAAAGCGGCCCGACAATCTTTGAAACATCTTGTCAAATTCGGTATCAAACCACATGTTATTCACCGAATTAATGTAATATACATTACATAATATAATTTTTTCGGACATATTACCAATATTCTTACTTGTATGCATGATGAGTGTGTGAATGAATAGATCAAAAATACATCTTCAATATTCTGTCAAACCCGAGAGGATTCTTCTTTTTCATCCCATGCCTCCCGCGTCCATTTTTATCCCCAAAAAGGCAGGAGTCCACGTGGAATTGAACTAATGATTCAAGAATAAACCCCCAACATTATCTTCTAGCATATTCCTAGAATCAATAAACTCAACTTCATTCATATCTAAACATAGATCAAAAATTCTTTAGTCACATTTAACAAATTGGATTTAAAGTAAACTTCAAAAAAATAATTGGCACTAGCATGTCTTTACTTTTTTCTTTAAATTTCAAAAATACCGAAATAACATCATGATTGCTATGGCTGACGAAAAGATTCATGCCTCAATGCAAAGATTGTGTGATGATGTACTGGACCTGGATGATGTCAGATTTGCAGGATTGATTAGCAACACTGGGAATCTGTATGCAGGTGGATTCAAGAAAGGAATCACCCCATACGAGGATGACGAAAAAAGACGCTTGATGTACATGAGGTTTGCACTGGAATCATGTTTTAGAAATGATTTTGATGATTCTTTTGGCGCATTCAGATATTCCACAGTACAAAGAGAAAGAGTATCCATTCTGACGATAAACATCTGCAATTACTTACTCCTGGTATTTGCAGAGCCAGACCTTGATCTTCACGCGTTGGCAGGTAGAATTCAGAGCATCATCGATGAAAATGAAACTGTTTTTCATTAAAAATAAAATATGATCCGAATTGATTTCCATGACTCTCTCTGAAAAAATATTTCCAACTAGTGGTAAGTGATTCCTAGTACATACCGTGCTTATATCGCTTGGGCACGTAATGGAATCATGAGTTTCAGGGAGTGTGTTCATTGCGGTAGGGAGTATGAGGATGTCTTTGAGAAGCCAGTATGCTCAGATGAATGCTCATCAGAAATTTCATCTTAGAAAAAATTATCTCAAATCATGCCCATGCAACAATTTTACAATCTTTCCTATAGAATCCCAAAAACATGCCAAGAGTAATTCTTGGAGTATTGCCTGTTATTTCTGTTACTTTGTGATAATAGTTCGGGTTCATGATGACCAGATCTCCTGCATTAAAATTAGACATTTTACAGAATTCACTTGATTCTGTTAACCTTGACGAATAGCCAAAGTCAATATTTCGAAATCTCTCATCCTCTTTTCTCCACTGTCTGTTGTACATGACCAAATCCCCGCCACCTTCTGATTCTTGGAGATGAAGTATGCATGATAACTGGCGGTCTATTTCTGATAATGCATATTCCTTTCCCTCATATCTCACATTGTCCTTGTGGACGGGGATGGATTTTCCTTTTTCATGTATTCGAATTATAGCCGGGGAATAATCATTTTTGAATTCCCTGGCAAGAGACATGGAATGGTCTGGGAATTTATCACTAATAGATTCATAGATGCGCATTATTGGGTTTTTTATTCCATGAAAGATTTTCTCAAATTCTCTTTGAGCCTCTTTTGCTTCTTCAAAGTATTTTTTCTTTTCAGTTGTGTGGGACATCAGAAATGGTCCTATGTGTCTTAGTTTTCCATTCTGGAAATTACTCTGACTGTAATTTTCTATTCTATCTGCTATGATTTGACAACTTTTCTCATCGTAAAAATTACGAATTATCATTGCAGGAATTTTGTCTGACAAAATGGATTGCAAACCGATTTTATTGAGTTGTAATCGGTTTACCACTAATGGCCCCCACACTAGTATCCACCAGCCCCTGAGTGGGACACCTTTGCCAAGATAACTCCAGTTTCATCTCTTTGACTCACTTCACATTTTAAAAATGCATCAATCACGCAAGTTTTCAACGATTCCTCATCCCAATCGCTTTGATTTTGAGGCAATCCTGGGAGATCAGCTGATGTCATGGTTATCTTTTCAGAGTCTGAATAATCCTGCTTGTTTCCATCCTTTCTATGAGTTACATCAAGGAGAAAAGAATTCGCAGACAATACTTTGGAGCCGTTTCCCCATATTATGTCAGTCATGATTTGTTTTGATTTTATTAAGATATTAGAATATCCGGCATAATGACTATTTTGGCACTAGGGGTGTTTCTCTTTTAACTCAGAAATTATTTTTGGAATTCCTTCTTTGTAGCTAGGATATTTGAAAGAGTATATTTTTGAAATCTTCTTGTTGGATACCTTCATTGATGTGGTAAGAAGCTTAACCAGATCTGATCCTAAAACTGCCTTTGCCAGAAAGGCAGGAACGTTTCCCGGATGCTTCACTCCCAATTCATCAGCAGTAAAGTTCACAAAGTCTCTGAAAAGTGCAGGAGTGGAATCAGCCACAATGAATGATTCCCCAAATGTCTGTTTTTCCATAATTGCAATCATGCTTCCGACTGCATCATCCACGTGGACAAATCCTTTGAAATATTTTCCTCCACCGGGTAACCTGAAGGATTTTTTTTGCAGTCTTTTGACCAAAATATCATAAAACCATCCTTTTGAACCGTAGACATCTCCAAAATAAACTACAGAAAAATCAATCCCGTTGTCCTGGCATTTTTTCCCAAGATATTTTTCGGCATCTAGTCTGATTTTGACAAACTTGGTATTTGGATTGCGCGGGCTAGATTCATCAATTATTTTCTCGCCAGGATCACCAAATACTCCCAAGCCTGAGACGTATATGATTGACTTTGTTTTTCCATTAATCGCTTCAAAAAGATTTTTTGTCCCATTCAGGTTGACGTTTTCCAAAACTTTGGAATTTTTTTCCAGTGGCGTGTGAGATGCCAAATGAAAGACGCAGTCAAAATCCTTTCCTTCAAAATTCAAACTAGAATCAGTCAGATCTCCGATAATCTCATCTGTTTTTATTTCTGTATGCTTTCCATCCCTCACAAGGGTGGACACGGAATATTTTTTTTCGACTAATGCAGACACAAGTCTGGAACCGATAAAGCCTGTTGCGCCGGTAACCAGGACTGACTTCATGGTTACATTCTAAAAACAACAGATTTAACGTTTCAAAAAATCAAAAATGATGCCAACTTTTTCAGAGATGATACATCAAAAATTTAGGATGACGATGTTTCTTTGACACCCATTAGAACTGTTTCCCTGTCAAATGAATCATGATTTATTTTTCGCTTGTAAATCAGCTTGCTCATTTCTATTTTTTATTTCAAGACGATTGCATAAAAACTCCTTTTCCTTTTCAACAATGTTGGCACTAGGTAAAATTTTTTCCTGATTATATTAGTGGCAGACGACAAACTAGATCATGAAATACCAATCCATGTTGGAGATAAAAATAAACAAACTGGATATCGCAGAGTCATATTTTAAGGGAAAGGCAGAACTCAACGGCAAGGAACATACAATAAACATTCAGGGACATTGGATAGACAAGCTAATCAAACTCCCGTTTCTCATTCCCACTGAAGACAAGGTATTGATCAGGCTGTCAGGTCCTGGTGATGCATACGTTGAGGATACCGTTTATTTCAAAGGCGTCTCAGAATGGATTGAGATTGATTCTCAGGACGTGCTGCATTATGTTGCAGACCGCCAAGACGAGTTTGACACTCTGGAGGTATACTTTAGTAGTTCAGAGTGACAAGGTATCATCTCATGCTAGTAATGATATTTGTCAAACCAATTGATTTTTTAACCCAATTTTGATATTTTTTGAAAACCTAGAGTTAATGTTTAATGAAATGAATGATTATTATTTTTATAACGAAGGATAATTCTTTTTTATCTCTGAAATTACTTTTTGATATTTCTTCTTTGTAATTATAATACTTCAGACTCATTAGTTGTTCTTGTTAAAATAGGAATTCTACAGACGTTGAAAGATTAGAATTTGCAGGATCTGCTGGATGCAATTTTCCAATAACCAAATCCAAGTCAAAATTCAGTATAAAAGAAAAATAGAATAAAGTTTTTTGCATGCAATGTTAATTCAAAACAACACAAATAAGAAAACCTAAGAGAAAATTTAGAAAACAGTTTTTGATTTAACAATAAACAAGCATTTCAAATTAATCTGAAAAAAGGGTCCAAACTTCCAAGTATTTGATCAATAAAATCCAGCCCTGCACAGATCTTTCAGATACAAAATCAACTGGTTTTCTTGCTTCTAGGCTTTGTTCTTAAAACTGCCTTACAGCAAATACACCTTGCATCATTAATTGAGAGAAAAATCCCGCAAGACGTACATCATTTTTGGCCAATTTCATACCTGATTCTATTTGGAACAGATTTTGCCTTGTGCATTACACAAATTCCTCTACATGTTCTACCCGTTATTTTCCACCTTGATTGAATATGTGATTCATAACATTTGAATGAATGAAGTTTTTTAGCATAGTGCTAATTTTTAATTTAATTTTTATGAAAAAGGAAAATGGTATAAATATTTTTTTTAAGATGTAATATGATGGTTTGAATTAATATTATTTAAAATAAAAAGAAGTAAAATTAAAAAATTTAAAAAAATTATGGTGAGAACCCTGTACCACTGACGTTTCTATCCCATGCATCTACCATCGGATTTTGCCTACTTTCAAGTTCTTCCAAGTATCCGTTAATTTCTCCTGCTGGAATGTAAAATGTTGCAGAAACAATGTCTCCGATACCTGCATCACAGCCTGAAACAACGACTGAACGTCCCATACTTGATTCACCCACACAACCATAATCAGTTACTTGGATTACTGTGACATCCTCAGCCACTAGAGTTGGAACTATGTTCCAAGGAGTTATTGTGAAAACTAGTGCCACAGAAACCGCAGCAGCTATAATTATAAAAAATTTTAGCTGTGGTGTTTTTTTATTTTTTGTTTGTTGCATTTTTCTTCACTAGTATTTAGTTTTCATAGCATATAATCTAGGGAAAAATTTTAGAATAGTGCCAACTTTTAAAACCAAATGGCAAAGAAATCATTATAACTTACAATCACAATTTTTGTTTTTTAGAATTCTGATCTGTTCCGTTGGAGTATCTATGAAGACATCTTGAGCAGGTTTTCCGGTTGCCTTTCTTTTGTCAAGTGGACTTTTGTGGTCATATCCCCTATGATTCATCTCTTTTACCAATTCGTCATGTCTGAGATACATTGCCCTTAGTTTTCCCTTCCATCGAATTGTTTCAGGATGCATAGAATACCCTTTCTTCTTTTCGGTTATCACTGCCCACATTGCATGCAGCTCACGATGCTCTCCCAGTAGGTGATTTCGGCATAATATGTCTGGAGAGATGTCCCAAATTCTCATCTAAACGAAATATTCAACATGTCAATAAATGATTTGAAATTAGAATTTTCTAGTGCCAATATTATTTTCTTTGGGCTGTCTCTAATTCTTTTACCCTGTTACGAATTGTTACGGCACTTATTCCGGAAATTTGGGCAATTTTTGTCTGTGAAACGTTTTCATGATTATCCTGTAATGCCAAAAACACTGCAGCAGCAGCCATGGACATCGGATGCTTTCCAGATGTTATCCCTCTTTTGTCACTAAATTCCAAAATCTTTCTTGCATCGCGCATTGTCTTTTCAGAAAGCCTGGCCTCACTTGAGATACGTGATACAAACTCACTGGGACTGTAAGATATGGAGTTGACATCATCCAGATTTGCAAACAAGAGTCGATAGAAACGCTGAATGACCTTCTTTTTCATCCCCGCAGCATCTGCAATGTCGGTTAGCGTTCTGGGAGTATCTGCAATGCGGCAGGCCATGTAAACTACCGCACACATCACAGGCAGACTCGAACGTCCGCGCAGCAGTTTCCTTTGCTCCACTTTTCTAAACAGGTATGCTGATTTTTCCACAACATGCTCAGGCAATCCAAGCTTGGAACGAAGTCCATCAAGAAAGGTGAATGCCTTTACAAAAGACTGTTTGCCAAGAGCAGCCTTACTGTTTCTATCCCACATTCTCAGACGATAAAACGACCTCCTGTTCTCATCTGAAAGTGTTCTCCCAGCGGAGTCTCTGTTTTGTGCCTGAATCATTGTAGATAGCCCTCTATCAGCCATCTTTAGTGAAGTTTTTTGTCCTGTTCTTGAATTACTATTATACTCATCCATTGTCTGGCCTATATTTTCACGTCCAAGATCAATTGCTTTTTCAAGTAGTACGACTCCGCAATTGCCACATGCTATCTCCGCAGTCATTGCATCGGTAACCCTGAAGAAGTGCATACATGTTTTATCCAAACGATTTACAACCATATGATGTTAATTAACATTCATTGAATTTTAACCACGATTGATTTTTTGCATAGTGCCAAGTAAAATCTAAAATAATTTATTTCAAGATTCAGAGTACCAGAACTTTTTACAGTTGTAGCACTGCTTTTTCCATGATGCTGTTCCATCAGGATTTTTCTTCATCTCCAGATTTCCAAAGTTTTTAGAACCGCAGGTAGGGCAGCCTTGATCCTTTATCATGTCATCATGCACCCTTCATTCTTTTAGAATAGTCATAATGAAGTATTTTTTGTGGGGTGATCTCAATAGCAACCTCATCTTTAGAATTACTTTTCAAAAATTTAGACAGTGTTGACTCTTTTTCTCCCAGGTACTTCTCGATCAAAATATCTAGAACATATGCCCCAGTTTCATTTAAGATACGAACAGTTCCCTCACCACGAATTCCTTTGTAGGGCGGTTTATCTGCTGCTATCTCAAATCCGCATACAGGATTCTTTTGAAGGTACGAAACAATCTTTGCTGTTTTTTGTGTGGCACAGTAAATTTTACCATTTTTACAAACATACCAAAGAGAAACAACAGCAGGTGTACTGTTACCTTTGATAAAACCAATTCGGATTGGAATTTTTGAATCCGGGATGAATTTGTCTATTTCGTCATTATCTAATTCCTGCATGTTGATTCCTCCATCCTTTTAATCATTGACTTGGTATAGCAATAATCGCAAGACCGATCTTGAAATTCTTTTTCGCAGGTATTGCATTGTTGTACTGAAATCACATTCATATCTTTTCTGTAAATTTTTCATATATGAATAGTGCTCAGAATTAGTACTAGTGCCAATTGAGAATTCCTGCTTGAGATAAAATATTAATTCCAATTTAAAATAATTTTAACCTTGACTGGTTTATTTCTGCCAATCAGGTATTGCCACTAGATTATCTGTTAGCATTAGAATTAGTTTTATCACTGTTTTAAATATCATAAATCATTTTTAATCTCATGGCAGAAGAACAAGAATGGGCAAATTTACTGGCCGAAATCTTTGACAAGCTTACGCAAAAGCACGCCTCAATCACTTATGATTTTGAGAATCTTGAGATGCAAGGTAAGGTCGAAAAAGAAGGCAAGACGATCCCAACAGGTACGGTTTCCCTGACCGGAAAACTGACAATTACGGCAAAATAAGGTGTAGATGTTAAAAATGAAAAACTTTGATATTCCCGCCAATTTTTTATCTTTCTTACAAGGTGGGAGGCTGAACGTCACATGTGATGGATCCCCATCAGTTAATTTTATGACAGAAGGTAGCTCTCGAATCCTTGACATTATTGACATTCCGATTGAAATTACGAAAAGGCCTGGTCTGATCAAGCAACTATCAGAGGCAAAAGACCTTGCAAAAAATCTGAAACAGCAAAGTATTACGCTTGAAGTCCGATTGCAAGGAGAGACAGTACTCAAGCTGGGAGAAAAGGCAAATCCAAAACTTGCAAAGATTGTAACGCTAAGCAGCGACATTGAGATAACTGACTTGAGAAAACTCAAAAAACTCAGTGACGTGTTCTAATCACAGGCTAGCAGGCATGTCAGAAAATGAATCACCGATAGAAATATCTCTACAATCAATCCAATCTTCTGTAAAAAACAAACCTTACAGCATCATGGTTACTGGTGCTACAGGATTTATTGGAACCCGTCTGATATCACATCTTTGCAAACTTGGATATTCAGTCAAGGGAATGTCCAGAAAGAAAATTTCAGATACTTCAAATGTAAAATATGTTCAGGCCGATGTCTTTGACGTGTCTCAACTGGAGAAGGCGTTAACCGGAATCGAGGTCGCATACTATCTGCTTCATTCAATGGAGGGAAGCAAAGATCACTGGAAGGAATTTGCGTCCCGTGAAAAGACTCAAGCTCAGAACTTCCTTAAAGCTGCAACATATGCAGGAGTAAAAAGAATAATCTACCTTGGTGGACTCGTAAATGACAGCCTGGAATTGTCCCCGCACATGAAAAGCAGAAAAGAGGTTGGAGAGATACTTGCATCTGGCAATATTCAGGTGACAGAACTGCGCGCATCACTGATCATAGGAGCCCAAGGTGGATCATATGCCATGCTAAGATATTTGGTAGAAAGGTTGCCAATAATGGTATGTCCCTCCTGGGTAAAGTCACTTGCACAGCCTATAGCAGTAGATGACGTGATACAATATCTTGCAGGATGCATGACACATGATGAGACTGCAGGAAAAATCTACGAGATAGGAGGCAAGGACAAAATGAGTTACGAGCAGCTCATGCGAGTCTATGCAAAATATTTGAACAAGAAACTGTTTGTAATAGAGATTCCGTTTCTCACCACGCGGCTGTCCTCATACTGGGTTGACCTAATAACGCCTGTAAAGGCCTCATTGGCAAGGCCGTTGATAGACAGCCTGGTTCATGATACTGTAGTTACTGATGATTCCATTACCAAGATTATCCCATTGCAACTAAAGTCTGTAAGGGAGTCAATAGATATCGCGACAAAGGAAATCAGGGAAACCCCACCCATCACACCCGTTAGAGAAGAGAAGACAGGATTTAAGATTAACCAGAAGCTTTTGCTTGCATCACTAATCGCAATGGCAATATTAGGAACCACCTACTATTGGCTGGATGATCGGACTGAACTCTTTGAACCCATTTGGATTTTGGCAGGAGTGCTTTGGTATATCGCAATAATAGCGGCAATTGTCTTTGTCAAAAGCAAAACAAGGTTGGGATTTCTTATTGGGGGAATACTCTCGTGGATAACCTTGGCATTCTGGCTCTTTGACAACTTTTATGTCGTGTTTGAAACTTCGCTGATAATTGACAAGCCAAACGAACTGATAACAATCAGGAATTTCATCTGGGCTGCATTGTCATCTATAGCTGTAATCGCATCACATAATACGTTTCACAAAATAATTGACTATCAGTACAAGGGAAAGCCAATATGATCATGCTCTATTTTTCAAGACTTTCGGCATACCATGCTTCCACTGAACTGATGCATTTCACATATTCGTTTTTCTCATCTAATGCATCAGAATTTTCATAATTATTTTCACAGTGATTCAAACCTGCTTGGTATGTCTGCTCTAAGTTTTGTGATTCATCAAAAGGTGTTTCTATAGACATTGGAAAGGTTTCTGAGACAATGGCATTTATGATAAACAATGCTGCCAAAAATAGCGGCATTCCAACTGCAAGTATGACAAAAATTTGTCTCATGCTGTTATAATGTCGGTATCGCTAAAATAGGACATCATTATTTTGAATTTTAAACTTAGCACTAGTTGAATAGTTTATCACTATGTTAAATACTCCAAAAACCTGAATGATTCATGAAAGACACATACAAAAGTTTCATGGATGAAATCTGGAGCCAGTTTCCGGGACTTTCTGATCAGGCATTGACAGATCTCACGGATCACAATATTCTCTGGTCATTAGACGAATACGTAAAGGCTGGATATGTCAATTTCAAAACAGGAACAAAGGAGTTGTACAGACTGAGCATACTGCTTGAAAATTACGCTGTAAAGCACCATGAACCGCTATTGTCAACTTTTGAGACTGAAGAGCGCTACAGATACGTAGAGGACAGATACGTTGAGATTCTAAAAAAAGTCCCAAAGGCATGGATAATAGGGGATTTTAAGAACTCACTTTTGGCCCCACAACCACCAGAAACGACTGAGGTAGTAAGCTGTGATGGAACAAACATCGTAGACATGTGGATAGTGGTTACAAACGGACCAGAAGGCCCATTCGGATTGGTTGCAGAAGATATTGGGGATAAAATGTACAGGGGATTCTTTTCAATTAGTCCAAAGGTGATAGGAAAGGCAATTCAGACCATCAATGAGGCATTAATAATTAACATTGATATGTCAAAAAAATAATAGATTTCAAAACGTGATAACTTTTGAAAAATAATCTCTACCTATTTTTTTAAAACCAATTTATGATGAAAAATATTACCACTAGAATATTTTTTTGTTATTAATTAAATAATATTTCAGAGAACATTGTTTATGAATCAAAAGTATTCAAGCCGAGAAGCATTATTGGCAGACTGTCCTAACTGCAGACAGCCTTATCTCGTACTGTTGAAATCTGCATCAGGGAAAAAAGGAGAGGACTTGCTGGCATGCAAAAGCTGTAAGCTGGCGATATTTGCAGAGGAACTGAAAAAGAAACTGTTTACTGTTTGATGAGGGGAATAAAGAACATGACAAGTGATAGACAATGCCACATGTAGTTTTTGATAAAGAAATTGACCTTGAGTCTTTCTCTAAAGAATTCAGAGAAATGATGATAAAGAAGCCATTCTTCATAAAACTGCTTAACGTCTATACAGACAGGGAGAAAAGAACCGTATTGGTTCCCGCAGTAGTGATTGACAAACTGCATCAGCAATTTTTAATTGAGATTTCCACCAGAAAAGACAAAACCACAATCAGGCTATTTCCTGGAACGGATCCAGAAAAGACAGACGGCATCAAGATGTCACTGGGTTTGACTGCAAAAATAATTCAGGAGATGAATCCTAATCACAAAATCACAAAAACAAACATTGACGCATTCTTGTTTAAACCAGAAGCAAATAAAATCAATGTATAGTGAGATATTTTTGGAGTTTGTCTTATACTATTGAGTTATCTCATGGAAAAGATCTACAGAGTTTGATTTTATCGCCTCGTTGATTGCCTGACGGGTCATGTTGTGGGATTGCCTGTGCAGATCACTTTTCATATAATTTTTGAATGATTCCTCGTCCCTGAACCGAAAAATTCCTCTAAACTCGTTTGGATTTTTCTTGCTTCTCAAAAACTGCAGCCCTAAAAATCCGTCAACTGAATCGACTTACCTGCTTCTTTCCTTAAATGACATCTCAAGTTCATTGGATATATCTTGGCTGATGTTAATTTTGGATATGGCGACAAAAACCATGGCTTGGAATTACATTTCTCTTTTAAATATCTCTTTACGTTTTCTTGGTTGGGTAAAAATGGAATTTCTAGATGATGAAGCAATTGAGAGATTAGCCAAGAAAATTACAGAAAAATATTATTCATTTGACAAGGGTGCCTTGAGAAGATGAGGGGCTGAATGCAAAGAAAAGACTGCCTACAGTACCAAAAAGACGCTGCAAAGACTCAGAACATGCGTCGAGCTGGATGACCTTGAGAGATTTTGCAATTACTTGGAGTGGCTTACAACAGTTATGACTTCGAGAAAAATAAAATACAATGTGATATTTGATCATACTGAAATCTGCTACAAGGCAATCAAATCAGAATGGATCAAAGAGAAAAACAAGTTCAAAAAGAACTCTGCTGCAAAATATGTTCATTTTATGAAAGAAGGATTGGAGCATCTGAGAAACAATGCCCCCACACCAAAAAAAGATTCGATAGTTGCAGAATAGTTGGAATCACATCTTTTGTTTATGATGAATTTTATGAACATATTTTGAAAATAATTGTGAAAACATACTGTTATCACTAGAATAATTTCTTATCACTAGTTAAATATCATAATGCAAAACAATCTATGAAGGGTTTGGTTGTCGCCTGAAAACAGCAGTTTCAGGCCTTAAACCAATACTGAGACCAAAGTCGCCTCACCCGCATTGGAATCAGAGCCAAACTGTCGCCATTATACTCCTCCTGTTTCTGGCCTTAAGTTTTGAAAACCTTTTTTCAATTTTTTATTGTTTTACATGAATTTTTTGAGCGGGAAAAAAATTCTACCCAGATTCTGCTGGGTAGAAGTTTCTAAGGTCTTCACATTCGAGAGGAATGCTAGTCTATATTGTCTTTCATTTTATAAAAAACCTCTTTGCAATTTTTACGGGTTAGCACCAGGTTACTCCATCTCATTTTTCATTTGTCTTTGTTGCTACCACTTTGCCATTCTAATTCCTCCAGCAACAGATACCAACCCAATCAAGATCCACACCATTGTGTCGTTCCAGTTAAAGTTACTCCCAATGTTGACCCCCTTCTTTTCTAGTATGTACTGTCTAACTGCCTCATGAGATTTGTTTCTGAATTGTGGAAGGTTTTTCATTGTGTGTAATGGACAATATTATGATTTAGCGTCTTTGCCTCTTTTTTTACTAGGTTTTCTTCTTTTGTTTGTAGTCTATCAACCTAAAAATACAATTCCCTGTTCTGGACACGATGATTAAGTAAAAGATTATTTTACAGATGTAAAGATAGAACCATACAAAGGGAGAAAAAATTATTCACTCCAAGTTTAATGGAATAGAAATACTGCCAAAGTCCTCATTGATTCTAAAGAAATACTCTTTTGCAGAATCATACTCAAACTCGGTTCCACCATATCCAATGTTTGGACCAAAGAGCATGTTAAACTCTTTAGAATCCCCAGGATTCATTACAATTTGTCCGCTTGTAAAGTCCATTCCAGAATATTTGAAGGCCTTTTCACCATTCCAAGCATCATAGGCGCATATTTGGGGACTGGTACAGTTTATTGCCGTGATTTCGGAGCTGGTATTCTCTGCAAGCATACGAACTGATAATATGGCTTGTCCAGTTGGAGTGATGTAAAATTCATTTCCTTCAGAACCAATACCTTGCCAATAATATGTGACTGGTCCTACATCAAACTTTTCAGCATCCATTTTGTAAGTGTGTAAAGTCATAGCCTTTTTGATTGGCTTTTCACAATCGATTCTCTTGTATGCTGTAACAATTTCTGAGCATTTATCCAATTCTGCTTGTAGTTCTGCTAATTCTGAATCCATATTTTTTGGTTTGGCAGATGTCATTTGTTCTGTATCTGCATTTGTAGAGACAGATACTAGTCCAGATTCAATCAAATGCTGAATGCCATTTACAAATTCACCGTCAGAGATTGTTCCGTCTGCCCACCAACCGGCGTTACTTTTTACCCAAGCTGGAACGGCATCAGATGTTTGAGATGATGTGTCAGTTGGAGATACTGTTATGATTCCATCCTTAATCAAAAATTCTATCCCTGAAAGAAATTCACCATCAGAGATTGTTCCGTCTGCCCACCAACCGGCGTTATTTTTTATCCAAGCTGGAATTTCATTTTGGACAGATGTCATAGGTCGTACAGCAGGATCAAGAGTGTTTAAAAGATCATCCATGTTTTGGCCTGAAATTTTTACAACTGCAGCTGAAACAATTTCAGAAGTATTGCCATCAGGTAATGTAAAATCAACATATTTTGCATACAGTACATCGCCAGGATTAGATACCAGTCGATTTTTTGCGGTTTCACCAGAATCTGCAATGTATACAGTCCCTTTGAAAATTCCACTATACACCCCATTCTCTATAACTTGAATTTCTAAGCCATCAGGAGAAGTATCAGACCAAACAGTAATTGTAAACTTGTCAGCAAAATTAGGATATTCTTTTTTATTCATATCGTCGTCTTTTACATAAATATCAGCAAAGGAATTGCTTGAAACAACATCATGTTTCCAATAAATTGTTCCAACATTAGAGGAATCTGCAAATGCTAAAGGAGTGACAATAATCAGCAATGGAAAAATAATTACAAGTTTGTTCAATAATAAAATTTGATATTAAAGATATTTAAAAAAAGCAGTCATTTTGAACTAGTGCTAAAATTAAAATTCTGAAGAACTATAGGATTGAATTACTTTAGAAAATAAAATATTGAAATAAACTCAATAAAAATAAAAAAAGTGTTTATCCCAAGTTTAATGGGATAGAGTCACTACCATATGATTCATTGATTCTAAAGTGGTAATCTTTTGCAGAATCATACTCAAATGTTGTTCCACCGCCTCCGATGCTTGGCCCAAACATCATGTTGAATATTTTAGCCTCTCCTGGTTTTAGAACTACCTGACCGTTTGTAAAGTCCATTTGGGAATATTTGTATACATCATCACCATTTGTAATGTCATAGTTACAAATTGCAGGACCTGTACAGAAAAGTGCCTCATTTTTATCAGAACCAGTATTCTCAACCAATATTCTAAGATTTAACAATGCTTGGCCTGATGAAGTTATCTCAAAAGTATTTCCTTCAGTATCTAATCCTGTCCAATAGTAAGTAACCGGTCCAACTTGAAATTGTTGAGAATCACTTTTGATTTCATATGCAATGATCTCAAGTTTTGCATTTCTTTCACAATTTAGTCTATCATATGCTTTAGTGATTTTGGCACAATTATCTAATTCTGCTTGGAGTACAATTAACTCTGAATCATTGACAATAGCAGATTCCTGTTGTGCAGGTGCACTTTCAGAACTTGAAACATTAACAATTCCAATTTTTATAAGATGTTGAATGCCATTTACAAATTCACCGTCAGAAATTGTTCCGTCTGCCCACCAACCGGCGTTACTTTTTATCCAAGCTGGAACCCCTTCTTGCGTAGTTTCAGTAGATACAGTTGTTGGAGGTATTGTCAGTATTCCTTCTTTTATTAGATGTTGAATGCCTGATACAAATTCTGTCTCAGAAATTGTTCCGTCTGCCCACCAACCGGCGTTACTTTTTACCCAAGCTGGAACTCCTTCTGCTGTAGCAAATGGAGTAATTGATCCAGCTAGGAGAATTGCGGAGATTGCAATTATTGTTGCTTTCATTGAGAATAATTTGCATTGATGGTATATAACCTGGTTCTAATTTATTCCCTAGTGCTAAAATGTACTGTTAGATATTGTAAGAAAACTAGTGGTAATTCGATTTTTAACTTTTTGGCTTTATATGCAATTGTCAGAGTCTGAAATGGTGAGTAGAGATTTTACACATTTGAATGCAGATCAGATACAAGTTACCGAAAAAGACACTGTCAAGTTTGTATTGGATAGGTTTTCCCAGGTAAAAAAAGCAAAACGAATTAGAGAACTAGTTGAATTTCAGGCCATGAACAAGTACATGCTGATGGTTCACAATCAAGAAGAATTAAAGATACTTGGAAACCTGGTTGCCAGTCATAAAAAAATTCCATTATCGGATATTTTAGACAAATATGAAGAGCACCTCAAAATTGCTCTTAGAAAGGAGCCTACAATAAAGACACATCTCAACGTAATGATGCATATTTTTGGATATTTCTCAAATCATTTTAGTCAATCAGAAAAGGATCTGTTTGATGAATTGTTACGCCAATTCAAAGGGGGTCAAATTACTACTGGTAAAATGTTATCCGAAATTGGCCCATTAATTTACAGATTCAATAACACATACTTGGCAAGGCAGACATATTTTTTGTTGTACGC
>Ga0224497_10001097_pt1 | contig 17636 bp, 19 predicted proteins | sample SF_Jul11_sed_USG_4_FD_167970 | JGI IMG/M metagenome (GOLD analysis project Ga0224497, IMG submission 167970) | Sediment microbial communities from San Francisco Bay, California, United States - SF_Jul11_sed_USGS_13 | ecosystem: Environmental > Aquatic > Marine > Sediment | place: USA... | reverse complement strand
AGACGGAATCGGATGCTAATTTGGAAACGCGGCTGATGCAGATTGGTTCTATCTGATGGATGGGCGTGTAATTGAATCGGGAATGGTGACGTTGGGGCGTTTCAGGAGCCGAATCACCGGACGCCCGATAAAGGAATGATGGCCACAAATCAGGCAATGGATACTGAGAGTCACCAAAAGTTCTTGCTCTAATTGTTCCAAATTCACGGTCCGGGATCCACAGCGGGAGCACCGAGGGTGTTTGTCGACCTGTGCGGATGTTGGAGAAGCTTTCGTCGTGGACTTTTTTCTCGGGCGTCCTCGCTTGCCAGGTGTTGGGGGGATATTCTTCATGAGCAGTCAGTCCTTCATCAAAGTTTGTTCACCACTTCCCGATGTTTCATTAACAAGTCTTGTGCCAGAGATAAAAGGCAAGAATATGCATGAATCTCTTCTAAAAGACAGGGAATTCACTACCATTTCTGGCAAGGTAGGTAATTTTTTCCATTGGCACCCGGTCGAAATGTGGAGAGGAAACTCCTATTGAGAATCTACCGGGAGCGAGGGTCGGCATCCGACTGGGCTAAGATGGCATCGGCGCGGGCTAATAGGTTGGCGGCTTCGGTCGGGCGTTTGGCTTCTTGTAGGACCCGGGCATATCGCTGAAGAATAACCGCAATATCGGGATGGTCCGGACCATTGATGGATTCTTTGATGTGCAGGGCGCGTTGATACTGGTCTGCGGATTTCTCGTATTCTTTGCGATCATGATAAAAGTCGGCCAGGCTATATAAGCTACTCAAGAGGAGGGGATTTCCCGGTCCTAATGTTTCGGCATGTTGAATGGTGGCTAATAACTGTTGTTCAACCAGAGGCGGCTGAGTTTTGGTGGCTTGGTGGTCTTGGGGATATTTCTGGGAGTGATGGTGACAGGCTGAGATAAGGGCACACAGAAGGAGTAGACTTGCACACAAAATAAATCTTAGGAGTCTTGGGCTGAGTTGTATCATTTTTAAAGAAATAGGGTGCGAGGCAAAGTGCATAGATTGACTTCTATGAATTCTATGAACTTCAGATGGTCTCCTGCAAGTCAATCATTAGTTGGGTCGTCTTTCCCTCCTACCTATGACAGTAAAAGAGTGATTATCGTTTAAAAAGGGGAATTCAATGCCGGTTATTTGGTGTTCGATTTCGTCCCATGGATTTGGGCATGCCGCACAAGTCATTCCCATCCTTAATGCCCTAGGCGTGGTTCTTGAGGATTTACAGGTGATACTTCGGACCTGTGTGGCCCCTTCTATTTTTGAAGAATATTTGAAAGTTCCCTGGGAGTTGCAGCCCGTCCCCCAAGACATTGGGTGTATTCAAGGAGGTCCGCTAGACATAGACGTTGAAGGGACATGGTCGGCGTATCAAGAGTTTCACGGAAATTGGAATCAACGAGTTAGTCATGAAGTCCAGGCGATGAACGAGGTTCAGCCACAGCTTGTGATTTCTAATATTTCCTATTTGGCTATCGCGAGTGCATTTCAAGCGCATTACCCCGCAGTTGCGATTGCCTCGCTTTCATGGGATCAAGTCGTAGTTCCATATATGCAAGGAACGAATACTGATCACACGGCCATTTATGAACATATTCGCCAGGAATATGGTAAGGCCGATCACCTCATTCGGCTGTATCCTGGTATTGATATGCCAGCGTTCCCCTCGGTCACAGATATCGGTCCGTCTTTTCCACTTCTCGGAGCGCCGTCGAAGAATGTACGAAAAATCCTGGCACTAGAGGATGGAGAAAGACTGGTGCTCATTGCCTTTGGAGGTATCCCGCTGATCAGGCTTCCCTTGGAGCAAATGGAAAAGTTTGACGGCTTTCATTTCTTGGTAGGAGGGATATTCTTGGGAGGGTCGTCCAGACGAGTCCATCGGCTAGAAGATATAAGGATGTCGTTTGGAGAAATTATGAGGCAAGTGGATGTGGTCATGACCAAACCAGGATATGCCACAATCACGACCGCAGTGCATTTTGGTATTCCTCTAGTGTACGTCAGGCGGTACAACTTTGTGGATGAACAATCGTTAGTCGACTATGTTCATTCCTATGGACGGGCCTTAGAAATGACACGTGGAGATTTTGACGCTGGTGTCTGGGCAAAGACCCTCCAACGGGTTCTGTCTTTGCCCCATTCACTTGAGTCTCCTCCCAAGGCAGACTTGGGAGCAGTTGTTAGTCAGTTGAGGGATTATCTTAAGGCATAAAATAACCATAAGGCTTTTTGTTGGTTAGGTACTTTCTGGAATAGAGGATGGATAGGGCGTTACTGAAATCGCTTCCAGAGCATTAACGATCGATGAACCTTTTCTGCTTTGTTCCTTCCAGAAAGTTCCAATGACTTCTACCGATTGATTTATGCTAATGGCTGGTGAGCCTTGTGTGCGATCATGTTGGCCATACACGATGATTGAATGGGTGCCTTGGGAAAGACGAAAGACAAAGTCTAAATAGAGTTCGGACTCGTCTAAATGTAGCTCCGGTTGGGTGATGAGACCTCGAATGGAAACGAGTTGTTGATGGAAGCCTTGGGTATCTCCTAAAAGATCGGCAATAGAGACTTGTTGGGGTGGTGTGCTAAAAGTTGCAGATGCGACTTGGTGGTGAGAGATTAGGAATGACTCTGGGTGTCCAACATGTTGCGGAAATTCAAAAGATAAGATTGGCAAGTGATCGGAACGTCCTCCGTTCAACAGGAGGACCAGAGCTCCGATGAATGGCAGTATATATGGGGGAAAAGAAATCATACAAAGCGAGTTTTTCTTGGTAGCCACAATTTCAAGATGCCGGAGTAGCCAGGTATGACATTTGGGTGCGTATTCGTGTTTGGGGGTGACAAGATTGCTCAGTAAGGGGACAGTAAAATGGCCACGCTGAATTATTATGCGGTTCTTGGGGTGTCGCTTCAAGCCTCACAGGATGAGATTAAAAAGGCCTATCGGAAATTGGCCCTGCAATATCATCCGGATCGGAATCAGGGGAACCGTCAAGCTGATCAGATGATTCGCGAGGTGAATGCGGCCTATGAAATTCTTGGGGATTCCGATGCTCGAAAAGCCTATGATCGATTGAGGTTGGGTCATGTGGGACCCATGGTGTCTCGTCGAGAAGAAGAAGAATCCGAAGCGGCCCCTTCCCCTGGCGTGGTCATGCAGCGAATGGAAGGGACGTTGGGAGAAGAAGCGCGCAAACAATTCTTTAAAGCCATGATCAAAGATACGAATAAAATAAAAGAGGAGTTGAGCCGAATTCGTGAGCGAGTCATCGAAGTGCAAGGGTATGACACGTTCCTCGAAAAAATTGTGACACAATGCGCGGAAGAAGGTATCAAGGAATTGGTGACGGAGGAGCTATGGCAACTTCGTGAGCGTTTGGTTGATATTGCGGTAGAAATGGTGTGTTCAGAGGTCCCTGGCTCGTTTCAAGGGGCGAAGGCCATCGACCAGGTCAGACGAACCTTACATCAGGCATATCATGAAGGGTGGATACAGGGATATGCGCAAGCCTGCGAGCTGCTTTATGAACGGCGCTAATTAACTGTTACCGATCAAAAGGTGATGTGTTACCTTGGAACGTATTGTTTTTGGAGGTTCGGGGATCGTGAACCGAAAGGGCCTGAGCTTCTTTTGATAACGTGACTTGATCTTGGACCGGGGAAGAAGCTTGGGGTTTTTGTTGTTCTTTGGTCCTGTCAGTCTCATCGTGACTGGGCCTTACGGCAGAAACATGTTTGGGGCCTTGGGTGACAGATGAAACGGATTGCGTAAATTGATGAGTCTCTATTGCGGTTATTGCCATGGTGTCAGTTCCTTTTCATGATGATGGGTTGATTTTTTCCCTCTATACACGTGAATTATCGGGGCTTAGGCGAAATACTTGCTGATTGTGCGAATAAAAAAAGGGGAAGTCATAGATTGGACCCTATTGACCAAGAAGTAAGAAGAATTTGCTTGATCAGTGGATGCCAGATGGTTCTCTTGAAGGCCTTGGGAAAATATCACGACCATTTTTCTGCCACTGGTTTCTACTGTCAAATTTTTATTGGTTCTTATTGGGATGGTGAGTGGTCATGATTGCTGAATTTATTGTGGCGGCAGGAGAAAGGGTAAAACGGCTGGATGCCTTTCTAGTCAACCATGAGCGAGGCGTTTCACGATCTCGGGTGCAGCGATTAATTATGGCAGGACGTGTCCGAGTCAATGCCGACGTGGTGAAACCTAGTCAGAAGGTGAAGCCAGGTGACCGGATTGCCTTGGATAAGCCTGAGCCCGGACCGTTAATGGTGAACCATGAACCTGTTCCGCTTGAAGTGCTTTATGAAGACGAAGCCTTGTTAGTTGTCAATAAGCCAGCAGGAGTTGTGGTCCATCCTACTTCAGGGAATTGGAAGGGGACTCTCTTGAATGGCCTGTTGAAACATCTTCAGTCAACGGGCAAAACGAAGGAGTACAACCCTGGAACGGGTCATCCAGGGTTGGTGCATCGACTCGACAAGGAAACCTCTGGCCTCATGGTGGTGGCGAAAACAGATCAAGCCCATCGTGCGCTTTGTTCGCAATTTGAGGAACACACCATTGTCAGAACGTATGAAGCCCTTATGTATGGGAACCCAACCAGTGACCAGGGAACGATTAATCTCCCCATCGGACGTGATGCGATTGAAGGGAAGAAAGTTTCCAGCAATACGACTAAACCTCAAGCGGCCGTCACAGACTATACAGTCTTACGACAATGTGGAAATTTGTGGTCTCGTGTCGAATTGACCCCGCGTACTGGACGTCAACATCAGCTTCGAGTCCATATGGCCGCTCTTGGTTGCCCCATTTTGGGGGATCAACTCTATGGTGGGCAGAAGGTCTGTCAAATACAGAGAATGAAGATTCCAAGGATGATGTTGCATGCTCGAAGATTGGGGTTTCTTCATCCTGATCTAAGGATCTATCAAGAATATTTCTCCGAACCGCCGGCCGAATTTTTGACTGTATTCCAAGCTTTACTCAAAATGGCCTAAACCCATTAGCATTGGGTTCTCTCTCTGGTATCCGTTCAAAACGAATGTCACTAAAATGGATATATAGGAACTTAGTGATAGAAGTCCTATATGTTCCAGTCCTTAAAGCCGGTAAGAGTGTGGGAATGGCCTTTTGTAGTGCTCCCCCGAAATCAAGCCACCTGTAAGTCTTGTTTCTGCCGATATTGACGAAGACTCCGGTATTACAACGCTTGATGGGGGCGCTCCTCGTTGTACCATTGCATCCATCCATGGATCCGTTGCTGGGCCTCCTCGAAGCTGCCAAATTGATATTGCCAGACGCACTCCTCTTTGAGACTCCGAAAAAACCGTTCAATGAGCCCATTCTTTTGCGGCGTGTATGGGGTAATACACTCCTGCGCTACACGATAGTCTCGACACACTTGGCGAAAGCGGCGGCTCTGAAAAATCAACCCGTTGTCACTTCGAAGGACCGGGGTGGCACCTACGGGACGAAGTGTGCCAAATCGGCTGAGACAGGCCGCTTCGAGGGCTCGTTCCGCCTCCTTCGCACGGCCCCGTAAGGCGAACTCATACCGCATACTCTCGCGATCATGACAATCGATCACGGCTGTCAGATGCCCCCAACCATCCCGCCCACAAGGGATATGCGTCACATCCATGGCCCAGCGATGATGACTCTGCGTCGTGCGACTTCGACGAGCCTGCACACGCGGGCGTGGGGTCCCGGCCCGTTGATGTACCAACCACCGCTTCAGGCGTAAAGCCCGATACACCGCTTTGCGATTATGGATCTGGCCATCCCGAAAGCGTAACAGGGCCCACAGACGGCGAAACTCATAGGTCGGATAGGCTTGAATCGGCGGCTCGAGCTTCGCCACGAGTTCCTCTGAGAGCTTCGCACAAGCCTGCTTCCCTTTGGGCGGCCGATGCAGCGCTGCTCGGCTCACCCGGAGCAGCCGACAGGCGGTTCGTTCAGAGATAGTCGGCATCACGGCTCTCACCCGTCGGACATCTCTCGCGCTAAAGGATACGGCTTCAGGGCCTCCCGTAACACATCCATTTCTTCCACCTGTTCCCCAATCTTTTGTTGAAGCTTTTTGATCTGTTCATCTTTTAAGGCCTCCTCATCTTTGGGGCGCCGCCGCAAGCCATTCTCCGCTGCGCGCCGATACTGATCCTGCCAGTGCTCCACTTCGGCCACCTTCAGGCCGTGTTGGCGCGCAGCTTCCGTCACCGACGTTTCCCCTTTGAGCACGTTCAAGACGAGAGCCGCTCGTCGTTTGGCTGTCCATCGTTCAATGGTTTCATCCGAGTGCTGTCCCATTTCGCCTCCTCCTTTAAGATGTTCGTTATGTCTTAAAGGTGGTCTCATTTTCAAGGGGAGCAGGATAAGCATCTGGGCCTAATACATTTTCATATCATGCACTAATTTGATCCGGCGAGAAGTTTTCCGTCGGATAGGTCAGAAAACGATTATTGGCGCCCTAGAAATTAATGAAAAGCCTCGTTTTTTTCTAGCTTTTCACTCTTTTTAATTTGACTATCTTGGAGGTGTATTTCATCTGATTTGCTCACTTGCAAAGAAGGTTTAAAAGGAAGGAAATGTTCTTTGCTTTCAGTGTTTTGAGATTGATCTGACTCACCGCTTGGAAGGAAATAGGGACTGAAGATAAGTAGGCTGAAAAGGATGGGACCAATGATTGGCACTCTCAAAGGACAGCAGGGGGTATCATCCGGATCTTGCCCTTTTCGAGCTATTCGTCTAGCACAATAATTTTGGTATGACATAAATTTTTGAAAACCAGGGCAGGAATATCATTTAACTCATTTGTCAATCTCTGCCTCTTCTTCCGTACCAAACATCCCTACATCTTTAGGACGTATCGGCCTTCCGTAATCAATTTTTGAGATCTTCTCATCTTTTTAAATCGTTCTTGGTTGTTGCCGCTTGTTTTTTTATTCTTAAAGATTACTCTTCCAAAGTTGAAATATCCCCTGGATCTTGACCGAGTTCCTTGGCTTTCAATACCCGGCGCATGATTTTCCCTGAACGAGTTTTTGGCAAGGAGGATACAATATCAATTTCTCGCGGGACGGCGATTTTGCCCAATTCTTGTAGGACATGATTTTTTAAATCTTTGATCAGCTCTGGAGATTCGGTCTGACCTTGTTTAAGGATGACGAAGGCTTTGATCATTTCGCCAGCTGTTTTGTGAGGTTTCCCAATTACGGCCGCTTCCACGACGGCCTCATGGCTGACTAGAGCGCTTTCTACCTCTGCCGTCCCGATCCGGTTGCCGGCTACTTTCACGACATCATCAGCGCGCCCCATAAACCACATGTAGCCATCTTCGTCTTTGTGACAGATATCTCCTGCGGTATAGACACCAGGAATGGTGTTCCAATAGAGCAGATAGCGCTCGGGTTCTTTGTAGATCGTGCGCATCATGGCCGGCCAAGGTTTTTTGATGACGGCAAATCCACCGCCATGCTCGATGCTGTTGCCTTCCCGGTCCATGACATCCGCTTCGATGCCTAAAAATCCTCGGGTGGCTGACCCTGGCTTGAGATCCACACAAGGTAGGGGCGTGACCATGATCATGCCGGTTTCCGTTTGCCACCAGGTATCCATAATGGGTTTGGTGCCACCGGTGACACGATGAAACCATTCCCAGGCTTCCGGGTTGATGGGTTCCCCGACTGATCCCAAAATCTTTAGTGATGAGAGATCATATTTGGCTGGCCATTCTTCCCCATATTTCATGAGCAGACGAATGGCCGTGGGCGTGGTATAGAAAATAGAAACCCCATAATGTTCGATCAGATCCCACCAGCGTCCGGGGTTGGGATAGTCGGGTTTACCTTCGGCCGTCAGAACCGTGGCGCCGTTCAGCAATGGGCCATACACAATATAACTATGACCGGTGACCCAGCCTGGATCAGCCACGCAAAAATACACATCTTCTTCTTTGAGGTCGAACACATATTTGGTCGTGATGTAAGTTCCGACCATATATCCGCCGTGGACATGTAAGACGCCCTTAGGTTTCCCGGTTGTTCCCGAGGTATACAGAATGTATAAAGGATCTTCTGAGTCCAAGTGTTCGGCCTCACATTTCGGTGATTGATCTTTCATCCAGTCTTCCCAATCGATTTCTTTCGGGGCTTGCAGGGGAGTAGAAGAGGTCTCTCGTTGGACGACAATCACTTTTACAACCGTTGGACAATTGGCCACGGCTTCATCCACGACCGGCTTAAGAGGAATGGTTTTACTCCGGTCATAGCCCACATCCGCCGTAATGACCACCTTGGATTCACAATCATGAATGCGTGTTTGGAGGGCCGGAGCACTGAAGCCGGAATAGACGACCGAGTGAACGACCCCAATGCGTGCACAAGCCAACATGGCCACGATTTGTTCAGGAATCTTGGGGAGATAAATGGTGACGCGATCACCTTTTTGAAGCCCGATACTTTTAAGGGCGTTGGCGCATTTGTTGACTTGGCGATACAGTTCGGCATAGGTGAAAATCCGTTCTTCCCCCTTTTCGCCTACCCATATCACTGCAACTTTGTTTCTTCTCCAGGTTTGAACATGGCGGTCTAAACAGTTATATGAAATGTTGCAGGTAGCGCCAAGAAACCATTTAGCCCAGGGATAGTTCCATTCCAAAACTTTATTCCATGGTGAGAACCAATGGAGTTCTTTGGCGATGCCCTCCCAAAACTTTTCCGGGTCAGCGATGGACGCTTGGTAGGCGGTTTCATAATCTTGGATATGCGCGTGAGCTTTCACCTCTGGAGGGGCGGGGATGACTCGGGACGAGCGTTGCAAGGTTTCAATGTTTTCACTCATGTTGCCTGCTCCTTCTTGTGCGTATGGTCTTCGATCTTCCCAAAAGTGTTTTCGCGAAGAATGTTATGATCGTCCCATTATGCTGTGCAATGCCGCTAGCTTCAAGTGGGGCAGTGAAGCTGGTAAATTGAAATTGGGAAAAATACTGTGAGGGATGGGGAAAATGAAGATGAAAATACTCAGCAGATGGGGAGGAACGTTATAGGAAAATTATGGGCACTAATTTAATGTTGACCCAATGGAGGCCAATTGAGTCTGTAATTGCCCAAATTTGGCGGCGTAATCCGCTTGGCTCCGACGAATGACGTCATGAGCTTCTTCGCGTCCATAGACATGGGTAATCTCGCAGTTCTTCTTTTGTGACCCTGGCGCATCTTTGTAGGTCAGAAAGTAATGCATCAACCGTTCGACGAACGAAACAGGGCAGTCTTTAATGTCGGCCCATTGTTCATGCATCGCATCCCCTTTGAGGATTGCCACAATTTTATCATCGGCTTCATCGCCATCAATCATACGGAGACCGCCAATCGGTATCGCTTCGAGCAAAATATCGCCATGCGTAATAGTTTTTTCCGTGAGAACGCAAATATCCAAAGGATCCTGATCGCCCACCAAGGCTGGACGATTGGTTTGTTGTGCACTCAATTCCGCCACTGAATGGCCACAGTACGTCTGGGGGATAAGGCCATAGAGGGTCGGACAGACGTTGGAATATCGTTGTGGGCGATCTACCCGTAAGTGCCCAGACTTTTTGTCTAACTCGTACTTCACCGTGTCGGTGGGGACAATTTCAATATAGACGGTGAGGCAATGAGGGGCCTCTGGTCCGATTTCCACGCCATGCCAGGGATGAGATTTACAGGGGAATCCCAGGTTTTGCCATAAGGAGAAAAATTCTTGATCAGTCATGGGGCTGCTCTATCTCAGTGAAGTGGTTTTGCTTAGCTCGTTATTCCTTTGTTTGTCGGCAAAGAATTGGATGGATGTGAGTCGAAATGGTGGGTTGCTGCGGAAATTTTTAAAAATTGTTTCCTTGAGTAGAAACGAGTAGTAAGCTCATCATTCTTCCAAGAATCTCTAGGGGGAATGGGCTGTATGATGGAAAGAGGATCGCAGATTAGACTGGTGGCTGATGGTTGGGATGGAGCCAGTCCAGGAATGTTTTGACCGGATTGAATGTTGATCGAGGAACTTCTACGAATATGGTGATCCAATCCGCCATGCCGCCATTCCATAACCCTGGCCATTCTAAGGCTTTGAGTGGGCGCCCTTGATAGGTTTTATGAGAAATAAAGCTGGTATCAGGATCACTGAACGTCAGAAGATTAAAGGGCTTGCCCTGATAATCTCGAACCCCGCAAACCATGTCGACCGGGTTGAAGTGCGTGGCTGAAGCGAACAGCTGCTGTTGTGACTCCGATTCAGGATCCCCCTGAGATTGTTCGACAATCTGGCGCGACTGAGAACCATCGGCATGTTGAACCCAAAAGGGCCCTCCACCAGGATCGCCAGTGTTGGGAACCACTCCGCAAACCCGTATTGGACGATGAAGGAATCGCTTGAGCCATACGACTTTATCTGGAATATCCAACTGATCATAAGATGACGGGAATTGTTGATGGAGATGCTGTTGAATATACGCTTGTGCTTTCTCAATGGCTGGCGGCTGAGCCAATTGCAGTTGCTGTATGTGATGAAAAACCTTGTCTTGTAACGTCAGTAAATATCCCGCTAAGGCCATTCTCCATTCCACAATTTCCCTTTTGAGGTAGTCAGGAACCACATTATCGATATTGGATATACACACAATATCGCCCTGATAGTCATTGAGGTTTTCCAGTAACGCCCCATGGCCACCAGGCCGAAATACTAAGCGGCCCTCTTCATCTCGAAAAGGCTCGCCTTGGGAATCAAGCGCAACCATGTCCGTTGAGGATTTTTGGATAGAAACCGTCAACTCCAATTCCAGCCCACTGTGGGCGATTTTTTGTTTGATGGTTTCTATGTGCGCCCTGACCTGTGTTTCAAATTGAGCCGAAACCGTCAGATGTATTCGAATGTGGTCCGTTGCCTTAGGTGCATACATCATGGCTTCATGAACATGCTCTTCCAGTGACGTACGAATGCCGTCTTGATATCGGTGAAAGGGGAGGAGGGCTTTGGGAAGATTGGCATAGCCCAAGCCAGGAACATGCAGGAGTGCTTGAAATAGGGTAGCTATCTGCCTTTTTTGGTAAAGATCCTGGAACTCAATTCCTTTTGAATTAAAATAGTGCCGAAGGTCGAGGATGAACGGAAACTGATTGAGCTTTTCCCAGGATTGGGCGATGCTCTCAGGTAGAAGAGAGTCGTTGAGTTGAGTGGTCGGTGAAGAAGATTCCTTTTCTAGAAACTGAAGCAGATCCTTAAACATGCGAGTCGCCGCTCCAGAGGCCGGGATAAATTTACTGATTCGTCCTGCGGCTTGGGCGATACGAAATTGTTTGTAGTATTCCTTAACTTGTTGGGAAGGGAGTTGAATGATGCCATCGCCCACCAGGCAGGGACGGACAAGATGGAGAGGGGGCATGCCTTGTCGGAGTTGGTGGATTTGAACCTCAATTTGTGAAATTGAGAGGCCATGCTGCTCAAGGGCAAGATGATCGTTCTGACTGAGGGTCAACATAGGTAGAGGCCTAGCTAGGAGTTAATGAACCAAGAATATTCTTTATGATGATAAATAAGGAAAGCGTATTATTTTATTTTCGCATACGGCGATGGCAAATAAGCAACACTTCATCAATGTTCGTGTTATCCGTCATTCCTGGTTTAAATTCGAGTCTCTTTTGCAGCTTAAGGCCAAGAGGGAAGAAAAAACGATTATAAAAAGACATGGCCATTTCAAAATGCCGACGGAGAAACCATGTGCCAAGCTTGCTCAATACAGGGTTGCTTGGTTGCATTCCAAAAGGGGTGCTGCGTTGAATGTCAAACTCATGTTGATCGATCAGGACGCGAAGATCCTTTGGGTCATATCGCCGATAATGTCCAACGAGAGAATCAAAGGAGGTCCAGGCATGCGCATAGAGCGGGACTGAAAAGACCAGTGTGCCACCATCCGTCAGCAAGTGACTAAGCTGTTCAAAGACGGCTTGGTCATTTGAGATATGTTCAATAACATCAAAAAGACAAATGAGATCGAAACTGCTCTCTGGATATCGAAGGGTCTCGAAGTGGCCTATGTGAACTTGCCCGCCGGCGTTGTGAAGATGTTGACAGGCCACCTCGCTGGCATCCACAAAGACCGTTCCTTTAATAGGGAGTCGCGGACGAAGGCCTGGCCCAATTTCAAGACGCCGTGGTGCTGTGTGACAGAGCTCAGAGAGCACCTCCCAGGTATTGAAATGTTCAGGTCCATAAAATTTGGAGTTGGACCAGAGACGCTCATAAAAATCCTGATTGATTCCAGCCATCCGGTGCCGATCTTCTTTTTGCACTTGTTGCATGGACTTCATGGGGAAGCGAATCCTAAAAAGAGGAATGCACGTGGACTGTCGGAGTCGAAGACATAAGAGCTAAGGTACAATGTTGATAAAATCTGCTTTCGGTTCAAAGACTTAATTGCTACTCACATGGATCGTTCAGAGAAATTTGGTAAGATAGCTGAATGAATAGGTTAAGGGGCATAGTCTGGAACAAAAATCGTAACTTTACAATAATAACCGATCCAAAAATTATTATGTGGGAGGAAGAGCCATGACATTTCTGATGTTGGTTTTATGGGTTGTTTTGGGTTTGGTCTTGAGCGGCTGTACCGTTAAAGCCACAACGGATACAACAACGGATGGCACCACAGAATTTGTTTCTTCGACCAGCGGAAAAACATGGTGGACTGAAGAAGGTCTGGTGAAACAGGGCCACCATGCTGGAGCATTTGTTTCCGTGAACTATGATCATTTGTTGGAGGATATTGCCAAGGGGGAAGGGGAATATCTTCTAGCATTTGGGAACCTACTCCATGTGCCACCTCTGCAGCAGAAGATCTTTGCCAATCGGTTACAGCGGCATTTTGTGGATTTGTCTGCCATCAGGGTCAGTCAGGGCGATAACCATGTGAAGCAATTTATTAATCAGGTGGTTGTGCTCACGACACATTCTTCTTCGCCACATCTGTAGGATGAACTCTTTCACCGTCGATTGAATGTAGACGAATGGTATGCTTGCTCAACTCACAGGGGTTTCCCATTCGTGTTGTCTGATGGTCCCATCCAGGCGGATCAAGAGGAAGGTCTTCAGCTATCTGCTCCTCCTTTTAGGTAGCCCAACCCAATTTTTAAGGCTCGGCGAGTGATTTCTGGCCATCGGGATTCTGGATACTCCTCCAAAACTTTGGCCGATTTGCCATCCTGAATATCGAGTTCCTTGATTCGAATAATCCCATCTTCTATTTTCACATCAGGCACTGATTCCCCCTTTTGTTGTAGACACGTTCTCTTCAGGAGAGAAAAGCCATGTCAGATTATATGTATAATGAGTCGAAGTTCTGATTTTCTTGACAGGTTGTAGGGTCAATGCTAGCATTTTCTGAGTCTCACCGACATGAAATCCTTCAAAAAAATCTACTGACTTTTTCACCTGAGGCAATCCCCATGACGTTAGAGAATCATTACAGGCCAAGCGACCTATTGAGAATCCTGCTTTTTGCCGTATTCAGTTGGGTTTTGGTCTCTTGTGGAGGTCCGCCGAATTGGGTGCAAGAAGGCTCCGGTGTTCTGAACCAAGACGATACCAAATCCATTTATGGTGTCGGGGCCATTGTTGGCGTAAAAAACGAACCCCTGGCTTGGGAAGCGGCTGAAAATCGAGCCAGAGCCGAACTCGCCAAAACTTTTCGGTCTTATACGGCCTATCTTATGCAAGATTATGCAGCCTCAACCACCGCCGGAAATTTTATGAAATCCACGGAAGAACAAAACGTGGAGCGTGCGGTCAAAACCTTCACGGCCATCACATTAAACGGCGTACGTCCCGTTGATCGTTTCAAGGACGAGGACACCACTACGTACTATGTGTTGACGAAATTATCCATTGAAGACATGAAGGCCGTCCTTCAGCAAGCGGAAGAATTAGATGCTGAAGTCCGCGCCTATGTTCAGAAAAATGCAGACCGAGTATTCAAGCAACTGCAACAAGAAGAAGCGAAACGCCCGGGAGGGTTATAACGCTCAACTGATCCCGCAACTACCGTATTTTTAGATCCACGATGAACTGTTTTTTTCTTACCAGTGCGAACGCGTCCCGATGGTACATTTTTATCGGCCTGTGTGTGTTAAGCCTTGTCGCCTTAACTGGTTGCGGTAAAGAGAAGAAGGTGACCCGCGTTGATCCTGGTGTCGTCACTGATTTGAGCGGGCGCTGGAATGATACGGATTCTAAAATGGTGGCAGAGACCATGATACAAGAAATGGTGAATCGTCCGTGGTTGCAAAAATTTATGGGAGCAACGGGGCGTGAGCCAGTCGTGATTGTCGGAACGATTCTGAATAAAAGTCATGAACATATCGATGTCGGGACGTTTGTCACGGATTTAGAACGCGAAATGACGAACTCTCAAAAAGTCCTATTTGTCGCCAGTAAAGGTGAACGGGAAGAGATTCGAAATGAACGAAAAGAACAGGCCGTCTATTCTCGCGAAGATACCCAGAAACGTCCAGGTCAAGAGCTCGGAGCCGATTTCATGATGAAAGGCACCATTGCGACCATTCTAGATGAATCGGCCGGGACAAAAGCCATCTATTATCAAATTGATTTAGATCTGATTGATTTAGAAAATAATGTCAAATCCTGGTACGGCCAGAAAAAAATCAAAAAGGTTGTTGAGCGAAAGCGCACATTGTTTTAAATCCATGCCTTCCTGTGTCATTGTCACCGATACGTCCGGTTCTTCAGGTCATCTGTTCCCTGTCGTTTCCCTGCTCTTCTAGCCAAAATCTGGGCATTCCGTTTTTTCTTGTTATTTTCTTTAAGCGCATTTTTGGTCTTGTACTGGGCTCCGTAGTGTTCCTGGGCTGTAGTGGGCCGATGGCTCACTATGCAGGTATAGAACGGAGCCTGTTAGTCGGTCAGCCGGCACAAGCCATCCAAATCATGCAGGCAGCGAAGGAGGAATACGGCACCAAAAATCGGCTTCTGTTTTTAATGGACCAGGGCATGGTTTTCCATTTGGCTGGTCAGTACGCCGAGAGCAATGCCGTGCTGGAAGAAGCCCATCTCCTCATTGAAGATCTCTATACCAAGCGTCTGCGTGATGAGGCTTCTTCCTTGTTGCTGAATGAAGCGCGGCAACCCTACGTAGGGGCTCCACATGAGCATGTCATGGTTAACGTCGTGAAAGCGCTAAATTATGCCGCGCAACAACAATGGGATGAGGCCTTGGTCGAAGCAAGAAGAATTGACCATCGTCTCAATGTGCTCAGTGACAAGGAGGAGGGAAAAGACACATATCACGAAGATCCCTTTGCTCGATATCTGGTTGGGCTGCTGTACGAGATTGCGGGTGACACCAATAATGCCTATGTCGGCTACCGTAAAGCGGAACAGGTCTATCAAGAAGGACAAGTCTGGACACGCGTGCCCCTTCCCGATGTCCTAAAAAGTGATCTTATTCGCACGGCCAACCGTTTAGGGTTGCATGAGGAAGCCAAACGCTATCAGGAACATTATCCCGAGGTGGCATATCAACAGGAGGTAAGTCAGAATCGTCAACTGGCCCAACTCGTTGTCCTAACCTATCACGGTCATGGCCCAAAGAAAGAAGATCTTTTCATCGATGTGCCAATCAGCTTGGACGCGCTCCGTTTAGTGGCTTTAACTAAACCTGGCCTAAGGGGGAGCACCAGAAAGACGAGGGGTGGGGAGGCCCTGCTCTACGGCATTCATGGGCGAATTGCTCGTATTGCGTTGCCTCGGTTTACCTTGAATAAAAGATCACTAGCACTGGACACCATTCAAGTTAGAGGCACAACGGCTACTATCACAACTCAATCCCAACGCATGTATGATATCAATGCCGTCGCTGAAAAAACATTGGCCGATGAATACGATAGCCTGGTCTTACGCGCTGTCGCGCGGACAGCCATGAAAATGGCGGCAGCCGAAGGCATTGCCATTGGCGCACGAGCGGCAGCAGGAAAGAATAATCGAGATTGGGTGGGTCCATTGGTAGGGGGCATCGCCCGCGTGTTTGCATTAGCGACGGAAGAAGCAGATATTCGATCCTGGCGTATGCTTCCAGGAGAAATTCAATTTGCTCGAATATGGCTTGAACCCGGAGATTATTCGGTGGCCATCAACTCAGGAGAGATTCAAGTGAACGCAACGGAATCATCTTCCTCTTCAGGTTTTCACCTTCAAGACGGTGAAACGCGGATACTTCTCCTTCAGGGTGGGCAATAGGTGGGGATGCCATTTCCAGGAAAGGTGTTCGTGCTTGTTGGGGTACTTCTTGTGATAGGGGGATGTGCCTGGTTTGGCACGGAAACCCCGCCTGAATGGATGGTCTCACCGGAACGCATCTATCCTGCAGAGCAATTCCTTACCGGGATGGGTGAGGCAAAGAACCGAGATCAGGCTGAACAGCGGGCGTATGCAGCAGTGGCCAGAATATTTTCTGCGAAGGTCCAAGCTCAGTGGATGGATCGAGAATCATATGCCATTCAGGAATCCGGCAAGACGAGTCGAACACAGCGAACGTTACAACTTGATCACCAGACTCAAGTATCCACAACCAAAGTCCTGGAAAATGTGAAAGTATTGGATGTCTGGTATCAATCCTCCACTCGGCATTTTTTTGCCCTAGCAGGATTGGATCGTCAACAGGTTGAACAGACCATCATGAATCGTTTAAGGGATTGGGATCTCACCATTGAGAATATGGTGCAGCAAGGGCGCACACATCCTCAAAAAATCCAACGGATACGGGGATACAAACAGGCGTTGGCTCAACTTTCTGATCGGGAAACCCTGAACGACGACTTGCGGGTGATTCGAACAAGTGGAGAAAGCCAGCCACCACCGTTTCGTATCCCAGATATTCAACGAGAGTTTCAGGATTTTGTGTCCAATGAAGTGGTCATTTCGGTTTCGATGGAAGGTGAAAACCGAGAAGAAATAGAGCGGGCAATCCTGGAGGGTCTCAAGCAAGAAGGATTACTTGGTGGTGTCGCTTCTGCGTTGAACGAGGGAATGAGTGGAACCGAAGATGTGTCGATCGTTGGCCAAAGCAAATCGTGGACAATTGATTTACCTGATCCTTTATTCAAATACGTGCGGTGGTGTGGCGATATTGATATCTATGAAAATCCTTCCCATCGATTAATTGGTGTGATTGCGGAAACGGGAAGAGAAGGCCATATCACCGAACAGGAAGCAATAGTGCGGGCCAACGGGGTCATGCAACAAGTCTTAAGTAGAGCAGTTGCACGCATTTTGACCCAGTCAATCTTTGAAGAGAAGAACGCTGAAGCCAAGAATAAAACTAGGCCTAACGCCTGTCCTCAATAATATAGTATTTTAACTTTCAATTAAGACATTTCAGAACTCCCTCGCCCTTGAGTTCTTTGGTCCGAAGAGGAGCAAAGGGATGAGTTATTGTCAAATATAGTGCCTAGAGCATTGCTCACGCGGCGACTGAGTCACTGGTTGTTTGTTCGATTCCATCTGTAAATTGGATGCCCGCGATGACTTTGGGCAACTCGTTGAATCCTCGTAACCGCCTC
>Ga0224497_10001095_pt1 | contig 17643 bp, 16 predicted proteins | sample SF_Jul11_sed_USG_4_FD_167970 | JGI IMG/M metagenome (GOLD analysis project Ga0224497, IMG submission 167970) | Sediment microbial communities from San Francisco Bay, California, United States - SF_Jul11_sed_USGS_13 | ecosystem: Environmental > Aquatic > Marine > Sediment | place: USA... | reverse complement strand
TGAGGAGTAAAAACAATGCAATCAACAAATGTAGTTCAAATTATTAACGTCCCATTGAAGCGGACTAAGAGCACGCCAGAACGGCGCGCGGGATTACGCAAGGCGAGTATTGAGGATGTTCGCGGTTGGCTCGCCGACCATAGCAGGGTTAGCGTCAAGCGATGGGTACAGATAGGCAACGGCTTAATTGCTGTAAAAGACTCGGCAGATAAGGACGGGCCGGGTGTGTTCGCTAGTCTGTTCGCTACCAGTGTGGCCGACCGTGACGACGTGTTGAAGTTTCCGTTTTCGCACTCTACGGCGAAACAGATAATGTGCATCGCTGGATTATCAGTTACCACTGGTAACTCGGAGCGGTTGCCGCCGTCATGGCGCGTGCTTTACGAGTTGTCCAAACTGCCAACCGAGCGACTGGACAAGCTCATCGAGTCGGGTGCAGTACATCCTATGATGACACGTGCCGAAGCGATAAAGCTCGCAGGGCAAAAGAAGAAAGCGGCACCAAAGGCGATGAGTGTAGAGCGGGCCTATAGCACGACTAAGGCGGCGGCGCTGCGGCTGTTCAAAATCGTCAAGCCGGACCACCGCGCCAGAGAGTTTTTGAATCTGATGCATGACTGCGGCATTACTCTGGAACAACTGAAGGAGGCCGACAAGTGACAACTCAATTGCCGCCCGAAGTGGTTACAATGCCGATATGAAATCAACACACGCCACCGCCCCACGTTTGTGCAGTCAGTGCGCGATTCGGATGCGCCGCGAAATTGAAATCGGCAACTTGAAAACCGGTTTTGTCTACTGCGAACACAAACGCTCACTTGCGCTTTTTACGGTCAAAAATCGGGCCGTAGTGGGCTGGCACTTGCTCGGGCCGATGACAACGGACGACGCGCTGGCGCACGTTGGCCGAGTGGCCGAAAATTTCGAGCGCGGGTTGGCCGCTATGGATATGGATTTGCCAAGCATCAATTAATCGCGCATAATTTCTTTTGCCATTGTTTCTCCGGTTGGCGCCGGTGAAACATACAAGCTCGGGAACGAGTTTCGGCACGACAATTTAATTTTTCCACCGCCGGCGGTCTGACAATCGTCGGGGGTTAAGAAGCGGAAGCTTCGGGACTTGGCTACGCAATGGTGCGTAGCCGGATAACCGGGCTTCCGTTTTTTGCGTTTAGCCCGCGAGGTGAGACGCAATGACAGAAACAGTTTGTCGCGAGATCACGATTGATCACACGCGAGCCGACGACGAAACGCGCACGGTCGAAGCCAGTCTAAGCAGTGACACGCTGGTCGAACGCGATTTTGGATTCGAGCGACTAAGCCACGATGCCGGCGCCGTAGATTTGACGCGCGCCGAGGGCGGGCTACCGTTGTTATTTTCACACAATCCCGACGAGCCGATTGGCGCGGTCGATCGCATCAAAATTGCGGGCGGCAAATTGCGTGGGGTGTTGCGCTTCGGTCGGACCCAAAAAGCAAATGATATCTGGTCGCTGGTACGCGACGGGCTATTAAAGGGCGTCAGCGTCGGCTACCGAATTTTGGCAATGGAACCCGACGGCGAACACGACAACGGCCGCCAAATTTTCAACGCAACCAGGTGGCAACTACTCGAAGTCAGTGCGGTAAGTGTGCCGGCGGACGCAACAGTCGGCGTCGGCCGATCGCACTCCACATCATCGAACACATTAACGTTACAACGAGGGACTAATTCCATGACTCAATCAACAAACCAAGACGCACTCGTCAACGATATGAGAAACAAAGAAAACGCACGGCGCGAAACTATCGAAGCAATCGCAAAAATGTACCCATGTGTCGAACCCGAATCCCGTGAGGCGATTCGATCAGGTATGGAAGCGGAATCGTTTCGCTTGATCGCGCTCGATCTGATTCACACGCGCCAGGGCAAACCGACTGAGCCGCAGGACTTGAGCGATTCATGGCGATTGGGTATGTCCAGTCGCGAGGCCAGTCAGTTTTCATTTGTGCGTGCGATTCAGGCACAACTTGATCCTCGCATGGCAGCAAATGCGGGGTTTGAACTCGAATGCAGCGAGGCGATTGCGCAACGACTCGGCAAACGGCCGCAGGGTGTTTATGTGCCGCAGGATGTCGTGTCACACAAACGCGATCTATCTGTCGGGACAACCACGGCCGGCGGATTCTTGAAAGCAACAAATTTGTTGAGCGAATCGTTTATCGACATTTTGCGAAATAAAACGTTGGTTCTTGAATTGGGCGCGACCGTGTTAAGCGATTTAGTCGGCGATGTGGCGATCCCGAAACAGGACGGCGCGGCCACAGTTGCTTGGGTTGCGGAAGCCGTCGCGGCGAGCGAAAGCCAGCAAACATTTGCGCAGGTCACGTTATCCCCGAAAAGCCTGAGCGCTTGGACTGAGTATTCGCGAAAGCTGCTTTTGCAGGCAACGCCGGACATCGAGATGCTGGTAAAAAATGATCTGGCTGCGGTGATTGGCCAAGAAATCGATCGCGTCGTGATTGAAGGTTCAGGCACGGGCAGTGAGCCGCTGGGCATTCTCGGCACGGCCGGCATCGGTGACGTTGCAGGCGGCGCCGTTGGTGCAGTGCCGACACTCGCGCATATCGTTGAGTTGCTCACGGATGTGGCAAATGCGAATGCCGACACGGGGCAACTCGCGTATCTGACTAACTCCAAGGTACGCGGTAAGTTGTTGCAGACCGAAAAATTTAGCGGCTCATCCGGCTCTTCGATCTGGGAGTCTGGCGGCAACGGCGAAGGGATTCTGCTCGGCCACCGCGCGGGCGTTTCCAACTCGGTGCCATCCGATCTTACGAAAAGCACCGCCACGGGTTTGAGTGCGATCCTATTCGGCAATTGGGGGGACGTGTTAATTGGCCGATGGGGCGGGCTGGATTTGCTCGTCGATCCGTACACCAACTCGTCCACCGGATCGATTCGGATCGTGGTGTTCACGGACACGGACGTTGCACTTAGGCACGTCGAATCGTTTAGCGCGATGCAAGACGCAATCACCGTGTAACGCAGACAGCCGCGGCAAGGCCGGCCCCCGGGTAGGGGCTGGCCTTGCCCGGATTAGGCAAGGCCTTAGGTAGGGGTAGCCCGATATAATGCGATGTGGGGCCATACAGGCGGTCTGACGGCCGGTTATGGGGCAATGTGGGAGCCAGTTGGGGATTTAGTGTCGATATGACACGCAAAAGGTACTTGCTGTGGGGTCTAGTGCGGGGAGCGCAGCGCGCAGTTTTCAAACGTTTTTTGGCCAGGATAGTCACCCATCTATACGGCCCGGGATCTGGCGCCGCGGCCCATGGGCTGCAAACTTCACCCGGCAAGGATTCGACTGCGACACATGTGTCGAACTTGTCTGCAACCGCCACGACGGCGGCAGAGTTTCGACTTTAACACATGTGTTAAACCTGTCTGCAACGGCCACGCCGCCGGCAAGTTTTCGACTTTCACACGCGTGTGAAACTTGTCTGCAACGGCCACGACGCGAGGGCACCTCATTGAGGGCGGTAGGCCAGAAAATGAAATTAACCCCTCCCACGACGGGAGGGGTTTAGCGCCGAAAATCACGGTTAACACATGTCCAAAATTGACGACACCATAAAGCGCGTACCGCGGCGGGTAGTCGCCGGAGTGCTCGGCATCACATTAAACCGGGTTGATGAGTTACACCGCGCGGGCGTATTCGCACAACCCGAGCGGGGCTATTACGATCTGATTGACACCTGCAACCGGTACCGGCGTTACAAAGAAACCAGACGCACGGTGACCGGGTATAACGACGCCAGCACGAAATTGAAACAAGCGCAGACCAGGCGCGAAGAAATACGGAACGCCGCTATGCTTGGCGAATTGTTGAAAGCCGAAGACGTTGAAATTATGGTCACCGAGCTCGCGCGTATCTTCGCAGCGGGCCTGGAAGGGTTGCCCGGCCGGGTATCGTCCATTGTGGCCGGTATGGCCGAGCCAGCTGAAATCAGAAAAATTATATTAGATGAAACGCGCGCGATCCGTCAGCAAGTCGCCGAGCGAGTGGATCAGTTCGCCGATGGGAGGGTGGGGTAAAGTATTACGGGGGGGGGGTCGTCTGCGGCACGGCGCAGACGTTGGAACCCCCATTGAGGTCGCTCGCAAATTAGGATGGGTGCGCCGTTGCATGACGCTGGCGCCTAGCGGTCCGTTTGCACTTACCACGCACTTACGGCCAATCGCCCGATATTTAGAAATCCCGTAAGAGTGTTGTAGTTATTGGTGGAGCGGAGGAGGATCGAACTCCCGACCTTCGCATTGCGAACGCGACGCTCTCCCAGCTGAGCTACCGCCCCATACGGAATGAAAGTTGAAATTCGTATCGGCGCGCGTATTTTAATTCAGTGGCGCGCCTATCGCCAGGGCCGTGGTCAGGATAGGACGGGTGTCCCGCTGCTCAGGTGGGTTGCCGTTCGCGCAATTGGTGCAGGACTTCATCGATAGATTTCAGGCGTTGCAAAGGACTGGTGAGCTCCAGCAGTGCCTGCTTTTCAGGGAGATCGATGGGAAGAATTTCCGCGAGCCTACACCCTAACCAGCTCGCATTGTCAAAGTCACGTTCGACATCGGAGTATAAGTCTCCAGCTTGAGGCAGCAGGTGCCGGAGCAATTCGATCAGTGGCGAGTATTCAGCCGGCGTAGCCACAATCGGATCATCGGGAATCATGCTCACGGCGCCCACCGTGAGTTGGTTTTGTTGCACTTCATAATGTTCTACGAGGAAACGCTCGCCGCCACGAGCCGTAATTCCGAGCGTACCGTCGGTGAGTTGATCCCAATCGACAATTTTCGCAAGCGTGCCGATGGTATGCGGCTCCGCGGCGTGGCCCGCTTCTTCACCGCGCTTGATCAAACACACGCCGAAGGGCTTGTCCTGTTTGACACTGGCACTCACCATATCGAGATAACGGGGTTCGAAGATCCGCAGCGGTAGCGGTCCGCCCGGAAACAGCACGGTATTGAGCGGAAACAGCGGGAGGTTTAGAGTGTTCAATGTGCGCGTTAACGATTCGGTACGCCAAGGTATGAGCTTATCGCGGAATCTCCACGCTGTCGATTCAACGGAGTAGCGGCCATCATTTTGCTGATGCCGGTATACTGAAAGACCAATATTATGACCCACGAAGGCGAAAAAATAGATACGGCATGCGAGTTTACTTGCCGAGAAATCACCTTGAGCCATCTTCCGCCTTGGAAAAATTCTCGCGTCGAGTCAGACAATGCGTTTATCGGAACGTGAACAGTTGAGTGCGCTGATTGTGGCACGGATCGAGCGCGCCAAAGCCGATATCGCGGCGCTGGAAGAATCCGCTCAACCTATAGCGCCCGATAACGCGATCGGTCGTCTTAGCCGCATGGATGGTATCGTCAGCCAAGGCGTAAGCAAAACCGCTCTGGTTACCGCGCGGCAAACCTTGGCCGCATTGCGGGCCGCGTTGGCTCGCAGTGCCGATTCTGACTTCGGCGTATGCACCGAATGCGAACAGCCGATTCCGGTGGAACGTCTGCTGTTGATGCCGGAATCCAGTCGATGCGTCGCCTGTGCCGGCAAGCAGGGGTAATACGCTCGGCGGCGCTATAGCCCGCCTGCTACCCAGCGCCAAACGAAAAAAAAAGCCATTCCTGCAACGATTGTGAGTAGCAAGTTGCGGCTGAGCCATGCCACCGCAACGGCCAGTAGTCCCGCCCAGAGGTAGGCATTTTCGAGCGCGAATGTGAACTCGCCGCTCGGTGTGAACATGGCGGGCGTGCAAATCGCAGTCAATACCGCGACCGGAACGAATCGTAATGCGGCGAACACCCGTTGCGGTAATGCGATCCGGCCGGTGAGGGCGAGCAGCGGGTAGCGCGTCAGCAGCGTAACGCCCATCATGCCGAGAATTAGAGGCCATTCAGCCACGCGCGCGAGCGACCCTTTCTGCGAACGATCCCACCGCAATCCCTAAGACTGCGGCGAGCATGAGGCCAAGCTGGTGGGGAAGGCCATGCGCTGCGACTGCCGTTATTCCAGCGACGGCGGCACACAGCAACATCGGCCGTCCTTTGATGAGCGGCACGACGATGCCGATAAAGGTTGCGACCATGGCAAAATCCAAACCCCACTCGGCCGCATGCCCGATCTGACGGCCGGCGACGATGCCGATGGCCGTGCACAGTTGCCAGTTGCCATACATGAACAACGCGGAACCGCAAAAGTACCAATGCCGATACACATCGTCGCTACTCTGTTGAAAACGCCGGATGGTCACCGCATAGGTCTCATCGGTCAGCCAGAATGCAATCGGAATGAGCCATCGGTGCGGCAAGTAGCGAAGATAAGGGCCGAGCGACGCGGCATACAGCATGTGCCGCAGATTCACCACCAAAGTAGTGAATACGATCAGTCCGGGTGCTACGTGTTGTGCAATCAGCCCGATGCCAATGAACTGTGCCGATCCGGCGAAAACCAGCAGCGACATCGCCAGCGTGGCCCAGGCCGGGAACCCGCTGGTGGTTGCCAACGCTCCAAATACGACACCGAATGGAATCGCCCCAACTATTAGCGGGAACGTGTCTCTCGCACCGGCGGCGAAAGCCGACCGCGGACCGCTATAAACTGTAGAAGAGGGTACTGGCACTTTTGGTGGTAAAATTTTCCGATCCGCCATTCGAATCTAGCGGCATTGTGCGCGATTGCTGCAATGCGCAGCAAGGCGTGGCTGCACATCGGTTTAGATTCCGTCCGATTCGACATCGGTTCCAGTTCTTTTGCATCGGACCACGGGCTATACTCAATAACCCGGATTGGTTTTAAATCGTAATCGCTGATAATGACCCTACGGTCGCTCAAGGATCCCGAAGATACGGCCGCGCAGATGGCGCTCGGAAAAAGCCCGGGCATGCGGCTTGCTGCGGCGCGTGCTGCGCGTAATCTTTCGCTCGAAGAAGTCGCCGACGAGCTGAACTTGAGCGTGAGCGTCATTGCGGCGCTCGAGGCGGATGACTATGCGAATCTACCGGGCGAAACGTTTGTGCGCGGATACTTGAGGGGCTTTGCGCACCTCGTCGATATCGATGAGAGTGTTGTGTTGGGCGAGTCGCCGGGCACGCCGAATGAAGTTGCGGTTACGCTGCGAGATCCAGGGCGTGTCTCGCTGCAGACCCGGTCGCGGAGTCGTTGGGGCTTATGGGCCAGCAGTTTCGCGGTGCTTGTCGCCGGTGCCGCCGGTATCAGCTGGGTGGCGATGCAACCGTGGTTCGATATGTCGTCTCTCGCAAATTGGGTGAACGGTAACGATGGCTCCGAGCGTATCGTAGTATCGGCGCCGACCCCGGTCGAAACATCGATTCAGACCCAACCCATCGACCCCGATGCATCAAACCCACCGGCGACCGTTGCCTTCGAACCCACAGTGGCCGATACGGACCCTATTCAAACTGGGGTGGCGCAAGTACCGGCATCGGAAATCGGAAGTACCGATATGTCAGTGACGCGTTCCATGGTTGTGGATAGCCGGTCGACCGATGCGGCGCGTACTGCCGAACCGGCCGCGGCAAGGCCGTCGTTTTCGGCGTCGGAGTTTGCCTCCGCTACAGCAGAATCAGCGACGCAATCGACGGCGACACCACCGTCGACCGCAGACACGAGTGGTAATCCATCATCGGTAACGACGATTCCCGGTACCGAGCTCGACAGCACCGAAACGGCCGAATACGAACAGGTTGTCGCGAGCAGCGCATTACCCGAGATGCCCGAGCCGTTGTTATTTTCGTCCGACCGGCTCACGATCCGCGCGAGTGGCAATTCGTGGGTCGAAATTGTCGACGTCGATGGCAAGCGATTATTGGTAGGTATGTTGCGTTCCGGTGAAACCCGTCGTGTTGAAGGCGAAGCGCCGTTCGCGGTGCTATTGGGCGATGCAACGGTGATCAATATGGAAGTCAACGACGTCGCCAAGGATATCGATCGCTTCGTTCGTAGCGACAGCTCCGCCCGGTTTACCGTGGGTGAATAACGGCGACTCGACTTATTGAGAAGCGGTTCGCAAGCGCCGGCGCTGTTCCAGCGGTGCCACTACCATGGCCAACAGCGGTGGAACGAGTAGCAGTGTGAGCACCGCGGAAAGCGCTAACCCACCCACCACGACCGATCCCAAACCGCGGTAGAGTTCGGACCCGGCACCCGGGAACAAGACCAACGGCAACATACCAAACACGCTCGTAAGCGTGGACATAAAAATCGGGCGTATGCGGTTGCGCGTCGCGGTAATGATAGCGTCGGCTGCCGCCATCTTATCTTCACGAAAATGAAGTAGTGTTTGATGCACCAGTAATATCGCGTTGTTTACGACGATGCCAATCAGAATGACAAAGCCCAATAGAGTCAACATATCGAGGGGCTGGACGGTATAGCGATTCAAGACCGCCAACCCGGCGACCCCACCGGCTGCCGCGACAGGCACCGATAATAAGATAATAAGGGGATATATGAAGCTCTCGAACAGGATGGCCATCACCAAATACACGATCGCCAGCGCGAGCAATAAGTTGATCAGCATCGCATCCCAGGTTTGATCTAGTTTTTCGGCGGTGCCCGATAACCGCAGCTTGATACCTGGAGGAACACCTTCCTCGTGCAGTGGCTGGATCACCTCTGAGTTCAGGATATCGATGGCCTCCTCCAACGCCATTCCAGGCGCCGGCCGGACCTCCAGCGTGACGGTACGAAATCGTTCGCGGTGGCGAATTTCGGTGGGCCCCGACGTAAGCACAACATCCGAGAGCGAACCGGCGGGAATAATACGTCCATTGGAGGTTACCACCGGCAGTGTCGCGATGCCTTGCGTCTGTGTGACGTTGTTCCTAGGTCCTTGTAGTACGAGATCGGTGCGTTTGCCGCCCGCTGTTACCTCCGTTACGCGAAGACCGTCATTAAACGCGTCGAGGGTCTCGCCGAGTTCGCGCGCGGTGACACCGTTGTCCGCCAAGCGCACGCGGTTAGGTACTACCCGTACTTCTGGGGCGCCGAGTTCGAGACCGGGGTTCGGTCGAAACTGGTTGCCTTGATCGAACGGCAGTGCTTGTGCAATCTTTGCCGTGCTGCGTAACGCCACTTCTAGAATCTGATCGATTTCCGGCCCCGAAATGTCCAGATCGATCTTTTTTCCGCCACCAATCCCGCGACCGAAGATCGATGGTTGGTTGATGAAGCCAAACGTCCCGGGTTCTCGAAACACGGTGTCGCGCAATATCGGTATGAGATCTTTCGCGCGTTCTGGTTTGACTGCGATCGCGCCGAGAAAGGTACTGGCACGGGTCGCGACAAAGAAAAAACGCTCAATTTTTGGTGGGTCGTCTCCAGTGATTTCTGTATTAGCTTCGCTTGCCCAATACGGTCGGATTGTGTGTTCGATACCCTCTGCGATATTGGTCATGGTCTTTAGATTGTAACCGGGCGGTGGAATGATGATTCCAAATACGAGATTGCGGTTACCTTCCGGTAAATACTCCAACTTCGGCAGAAACACGTACGCCGTCGCCAATGCGCTGACCGTAACTGTAGCGACGACAACGAGCGCGAGGAACCATGATCGTACGACGCCGTGGATAAATCCGATGATGGTGTCTACGACCCAGCGCGCGAACGAATCGAGAATCGGGATATGCATTCGGACTATACCCATTACTCCATCGTGTCGTTCAAACCGCAGCAGCCGCTTCGACAGTGCCGGAATAACCGTCACCGAGACCAGCAGTGACAGCATTACCGCCACCGAAATCGCCACGGCGATGTCCCGGAACAATTGACCAGCCTCCAACTCCATGACGAGAATCGGAATAAACACCATGACAGTTGTCAGTGCAGACACCAATACCGCGCTCCATACTTGATTGGCGCCGCGATACGCCGCATCGCGCGATGGCAACCCGGTTTCCCGCAGTCGAAATATGTTCTCCAATACGACGATGGCGGCATCCACCACCATGCCCACGGCAAACGCCAGCCCTGCCAGCGACACGACATTGATCGAGCGCCCGAGCGCTGCCATTGCGACGAAGGCGCCGATAATGGACACCGGTATCGAAATAGATATGACCAACGTTGCACGCAATGACCGCAAAAACAAAATCAGAATCAGTGCCGCGAGTGCGCCGCCAATCCATATGTTTTGTTGAACGAGGTCAATGGACGAATTGATATAGACGGTCTCGTCGTAAACCTGGCGTAGCGTGACGCCCGAACCGGGAATGACAGAGGCCTTGAGCTCATCGATGGCATCGCGAATGCCTGCCATGGTTTCGATGACGTTGGCCCCGGTCTGTCGTTGCGCGTTAAATGCGACCGCGGGTTTACCGAGAAGTCGTATGCGTGCTGCCGGTTCCTTGTAGCCAAAACTCACATCGGCAATGTCATCGATAGTGACCCGCGCTACGCGGCCACTGCCGGAATCGTTATCAGAACGTACGACGACATCGCGTATCCCTTTCAGCGTCGTGAGTTCTCCTTCGACACGTACCACGTAGCGGCGTTTACCCTCGTCGATATCGCCAGCCGACACCGACGCGTTGGCGGCGCGAAGCGCCTGGACAACATGGCTGACGGTGAGTCGGTAGCGCGCCAACAGGCTCGGTTCGACGGTGATTTGGATTTCGCGTTCGCTGCCGCCGAATATATTGACTCGACTGACCCCCGGCACCCGTTCCACCCGATCTTTGATTACGTCTTCGATGAAATCGCCGTATTCGTGGATTGGCTGCGTATTGTCATCGTCGTGGGTCACGATAAACCACGCGATCGGGCTGTCATCGCTGCCCGCGGTATCGAGCGTGGGCTGGTCGGTTTCTTCCGGATAGCCGGTGACGCGATCGAGCCGGTTGGACACCAGTAACAATGCCCGGTCCATGTTAGTGCCGACGTCAAACTCCAGCGTCACCCGGGCGCGGCCCTGTTCGGCACGGCCGGTAATCTGGCTCAGTCCGTCGAGGCCGGCGAATTGCTCCTCCTGGCGGTTGATGATCTCGCGCTCGACTTCCGACGGCGCCGCGCTGGGCCAAAATGTGGTGATGGTAATAACGGGCCGGTTAACATCGGGAGCAAGTTGAATTGGAATTGTCTGCAATGCCACTAAACCGAACATGACGACCATAAGCACCGCGGCTACCACCGCGATCGGCCGATCAATGGCGATGCGAATGAGATTCACGACGACTGTGCGGAGATCTGAACCTTATCGTTGGGACGTAGCCGTTCGTTGCCTCGGATCACAACCACATCGCCCTCGCTGAGTCCGCTTACGACTTCAAAACGGCTACCGACCGATTCGCCAAGTTGGATGGTACGAATTTGCGCGGTATCGTCTTGCACCACATAGACAATACTGCTGCCACTGCGTTGGATTACCGCGTCTTTATGAACGGATAATACGGGCCGTGGAACTCCGACCGGAATCTGTAAGGTCACGCTTTGATTGACTGCCAATGGTTTGTCGGTCGTGCCGAATTGCGGAGTCAGACGCACGGCACGAGTACGTGTGAGATTGTTCTCTTCAGGGATAATGGCGCGCACGGTAGCGTGGTGCGCGGTGCCGTCGTCCAGGGTCATTGCGATCAGGGTGCCGGGAGTCATTCCCTGCAGTCGCTAAAATGGTACGTCTGCTTCCACTTCGAGCGACTGGTCCGCCACGACGCGTACAATGTCGTCACCGATTTTGACGTAGGAGCCGGCCTCGGTGAGCCGTTGCACGACCACTCCGCCATACGGTGCGCGGATTTCGGCGTCGTCGAGGTTGATTTGCACGAGGCGCAAATTGGCACGGGCCGTTGCGACCGAGGCTTGCGCTTCGGCAACCCGGGCCTGAGCAATGACATCGGCCTGCAACGCATCGTCGTATGCCGCGCGCGTCGTCGCCGCCGAGTCTTTGAGTCGCGCGAGTCGTTTGACGTCTTGTTGAGCAAGCGCCAGCTCGGCTTCGCGGGTCTTCAGTGCGGCTTGGCTCTCCGCGATCCGCGCTTGGGTCAGGTCGCGCTGAACGGTAAGCATCGCGGTATCGAGTAGCGCGACGATCTGCCCCGTTTCGATCCGATCGCCGACCTCGACGCGCAGCGCGGCGACCGGACCGTTAATCGGAGTCGCGATCGTGCCGGCTTGACGCGCAACGAGTCGGCCGATAATCGGTACGGTTTGGGCCAATGGTTCGGTTCGCACGGCATCGACTTGCACTAGCGCCGCCGGAGCTTGCGCGTGAACCGTGCCCACTAAACCTATAACCAATACAGCCAGCATGCCGATGTGCAATCGCGAAACGAGTGGTCTGCTAGAATTTTTCACTTCACCTTGTGACTTCCTGGTCGCCATCTCAGCAATTATACGACGGACTGGGTTGGGAGTATGAGGGCGCGGGGATCCATCACGCGCCGGCTTGGATGGAGGCCATTGCCTACGAATTCAAGAAACGGCTGTGATGTGCGATGTGGTCTTCGATGAATGACGCGATAAAGTAGTAGCTATGATCGTAACCCGGTTGCATGCGCAGCTCGAGCGATTGACCGGCTTGCTGACAGGCGGTTTTGAGTAAATCGGGGCGTAGCTGGTTGTCGAGAAAGTCGTCGTCGCTGCCTTGGTCGACAAGAATTGCTGCGGTTCGATGGCCGCGCGCAATCAACCCTGTTGCATCGTAGTCACACCATGCATCGCTGTCGGCACCGAGATAGCCACCCAGCGCCTTATGCCCCCACGGTACTTGGCTCGGTGCACAGATCGGTGCAAACGCCGATACGGAGCGATACGTATCGGGGTGTTTCAGCGCGATGGTTAACGCACCGTGGCCTCCCATCGAATGCCCGAAAATACCTTGGGCATCGGCTCGCGCCGGAAACCGCGCCAATACCAAGGATGGCAGCTCTGCCGTGATGTAGCTGTACATGCGGTAGTGCCGGTTCCATGGCGGCTCGGTTGCATCGACATAAAATCCCGCGCCCGTACCGAAATCGTAGTCGTCGTCTTCGCCGTCGATGCCCGCGCCACGCGGACTGGTGTCCGGCGCGATGAGCATTAGGCCGTGTGTTGCCGCATAGCGCTGCGCGCCGGCCTTGACCGTGAAATTTTCCTCGGTACACGTCAATCCCGACAAGTACCAGAGTACGGGTACGGCGTCCTGTTCCGCGGCAGGGGGTCGATACACAGCAAACCGCATCGGTGTGTTCGTGGTTTCCGAAACATGGCTATATACACCCTGAATGCCGCCAAAACATTTTTGCTCGCTAATGATTTCCATATTGGGTAACTCGAAGCGGTTGTAATCTGGTTGCTTAGGCTAGAATGTTACGACGCTTCGAATCGACTCGCCGGCGTGCATTAAGTCGAAGGCTTTATTGATATCGTTCAACGGCAATGTGTGGGTGATCATGTCGTCGATGTTGATCTTGCCGTCCATATACCAGTCGACAATTTTGGGTACGTCGGTACGGCCCTTGGCACCGCCGAATGCGGTTCCACGCCATACTCGGCCGGTTACCAGTTGAAACGGACGCGTGCTGATCTCCTGGCCCGCACCTGCGACACCGATTATCACCGATTCGCCCCAGCCTTTGTGGCAGCACTCTAATGCTTGGCGCATCGTATTCACGTTACCGATGCACTCGAAACTGTAGTCCGCACCACCGCCGGTGACCTCAACAAGGTGTGCAACCAGATCACCGTCCACCTCGTTGGGATTCACGAAGTGGGTCATGCCGAATTTCTCGCCCAGCGCTTCTCGGGCCGGGTTGAGGTCGACACCGACGATCTTATCGGCGCCTACCAGGCGTGCGCCCTGGATGACGTTGAGGCCGATACCACCGAGCCCGAACACCACGATGTTGGCTCCGGGCTCGACTTTAGCGGTGTTTATGACGGCGCCGAGGCCGGTTGTGACTCCGCAGCCGATGTAACAAACTTTGTCGAACGGTGCGTCTTCACGAATTTTCGCAAGTGCGATTTCCGGCAATACCGTATGATTGGAAAATGTCGATGTCCCCATGTAATGGAACAATCGTTCCGCGCCGATGGAAAAACGGCTGCTGCCGTCCGGCATCACGCCACGGCCTTGGGTTTCCCGGATGGCCTGACACAGATTCGTCTTGCCGCTCAAACAGTAGTCGCACTGCCGGCATTCAGGGGTATATAGAGGAATCACATGATCGCCGGGCTTCAGCCCGGTTACGCCCGCACCCACTTCCACCACCACGCCTGCACCCTCGTGGCCGAGAATTGCGGGGAACAATCCCTCCGGGTCGGCGCCCGATAACGTAAATTCGTCGGTGTGACAAATTCCCGTCGCCTTGATTTCGACCAGGACTTCACCGGCTTGGGGACCGTCAAGCCGGACGGTTTCAATAGTTAGTGGTTGGCCCGCTGCATGGGCCACGGCGGCTCGCGTTTCCACGGTTGTTCTCCTCTGTAGTTGTTTGGCGGTCGGAGCGTTGGGCTTTATCAATGGGCTCCAGTGGCAGATTGTTTCAGCCGCTGATGAGCAATGCAAGTCACATGGTGACCGCGGGCGATAACCGGGTGCTGTGAGCTTGAGGTAATCGAACTGGACGCCCGTACCGCTGATTGTGGCGCGAGCAGTGCGCCGTTTATCCGGAAACGCTGCGCAGTTTCGGGGTAGCCTTAAACATTTCGTCGACCGGGGCCGGCCGCCCTAAATAATAACCTTGCACAAAATCGATGCCGAGTTTTCGCAGCGCGACCATATTTTCCTCGTTCTCAACGGATTTGGCGACGGTTTGTGTGCCGATCATATGACCGACGTCATTGATCATCGTAATCATCGAGCGGTCGATAGAGTCGCTCGCCATGTCTCGAATGAACGCCCCATCGATCTTGAGGTATTCCACCGGCAGGGTCTTCAGGTACGCAAATGACGACAAACCGCTTCCAAAATCGTCCAGCGCCACCTCACAGCCCGTAGTTTTCAACTTTTTGATGTTCCGCAGCGCTTCGCTCGGATTCAGACTCGCCGTCGACTCGGATATGTCAAAGCAAATTTGTTTTCCCGGCAACGGAGATTGGTTTATCTCTTGGATAATCTCGTCGATCAAGAATTTGTCCAGCAATGAGGCTCGCGAAAGATTGAGGCTCAGCCCAACGTCTGGTGGCAACTGAATTTTGGACCCGAAAGTTCGGCACGTGTATTTAACGACCCACCGATCTACTGCAGACATCATGCCGTAGCGTTCCGCCGCTGGTAGAAACTTGCCGGGCGCCACGAGGTTGCCGGATTTATCCACGAGGCGAATCAATAACTCATAGTGGTGTAGGCATTTCTCTTCGTTGTCAAGATAGTACATTGGCTGCGCGTGGATCTCGAAGCGGTCTTCCGCCAAGGCCGCCTGCAATTCGGCAGCCTGAAAAAACTCCTCGTGAAGTCGAGTCGGCTCGATGCTGGTCTCGTCATACATATGGATGCGGTTTCGCCCCATTTCCTTAGCCGTATAGCAGGCCACATCGCCTTGACTCATCACCCGAATCGCGCTTTCGGTGTTGGCATTAATTGGCGTCACCCCGACACTGATGCCGATCGTAAAATTCTGATCTTTCCAGGCAAATCGAAAGCGGCGCACACAATCCACAATCGATTGCGCGAGTTCAACCGCGTCGTTTTTCGTGCAGTTTTCCAGTAATAAACCGAACTCGTCGCCGCCTAGCCGCGCTAATGTGTCGCCGCGCCGGACAAGGTGTTGTAAGAACGCTACCAGTGAGCGCAGTAACTCATCGCCAGCAGTGTGGCCCGCGGTATCATTGACGAGCTTGAACTGGTCGAGATCCATATAACATAGGGCGTGCTGGCTGCCGCGCTCTTTAGCAGTTGTCACCGCACCCTGCACCCGGGTTTCGAAGGCGCGGCGGTTGAGCAGACCGGTGAGATGGTCGTGGGCGGCTTGATACGCGATCTGTTCGGACAACTGGTGTGACTCGGTTACGTCGCTGCCGACCCCACGGTAACCGCTGAAGGCGCCGGATGCGTCATACACCGGCCGACCTCCCAGGCGCATGACTCGGGATTCGCCGTCGGGCCGAGTCCATTTCAATTCGATACCGTCTAGCGGCGCATGCGTCGCCATGCTGCGAAGGTCTTGTTGCCAAGTGTCGTCGGGGCTGCCGTGGACCGACAGCAGCTCATCCCAGCTGGCTCCGATCAGGTCGCGCCACGATAGGCCCATGATCCCATATGAACGTTTCGATACAAACGTGAAGCGCAGATTCGCGTCCTGTTCCCAGAAGAAATCGGCAGCAGTCTCCGCGAAATCGCGAAACCGCTGTTCGCTCTGGCGCAAATCTCTTTCGGCCTGCACCTGATCGGTCACATCGTGGGCGTGCCCGACCACGTAGCTATTGCCATCGGGGTCTTGCGCCAGCGTATTGAAGTAATGCCAGATGTATTCCTTGCCGCTTTTACTGATAATCCGCATCAGGCCGGTGGCCGTGCCTTCGTGTTTGATTTTATACAGGTAGTCGGCGAAGTGTTTGCGAACTTCCGGCGCCAGGAATTCACGCATCGAGTGGCCCACGCATTCATCCTGCGGGTGGCCGATGCTGGCAGCGGCGGCCGGATTCGCGCTGAGAATCACGCCGTCGAGATCATGGGTACAAATAAATCCCTGACTGTTATCGACGAGATCGCGATAGCGCTCTTCGCTTTTGCGCAGCGCCAGCTCGCTCGCCTTGCGTTCGGTGATATCCAAGCCAACGCCCAAACAACCCACGACCGCACCGGCTGCATCGCGCATCGGTTCTATACGGCATTCCAACAACGCGTCGTTAGCATCGATTTGTAATTGTGACGCCTTACCTTGCAAGGCCTTCCGGTGCGCCTCGACGACGGATTGATTTCCTTCAGAGCCAGCGAACAGCGTTGCGGCATCGTGCCCGGCCAACTCGGTCGCCTCCAGGCGGAGAGAATTCAGTGCGCCGCCGCTCGCCGACGTGATTTCCAGGCCACAATCTGTCGTCCACAACAGAGCCGGTAGCTGATCCATGACGGCCCCAAGTTGTTTACGGATCCGGGATTGCTGAAATTCCGCGATCGTGCGTTTTCCCGATTCGCGATATAGGCGCACCAACAGTGCGGCGCCCACCACCAGAAATCCAGCTAACAGTAGTACATCGTAGAAACGAACGCCGCCCGTAGGTTGGTCGAAAAGCAATATGGAGACGCCGCCCAGAATGAGCAGCAGGGCAGAAAATACCGCGGTCTCGGCTGACGGCCACCGGGAAACCGGTCTAAGTCTCTGAGGTTGGGTGCGATCCACTACTGGTATTCGTTATTATTGATCCGGTGGCGCTTGCGGCGGGGTCTTGTGCTCATGATGTCCTTATAGGTGAAAATGTTCACTGCGTATTCGTTCGGTTTGTTAACGATTGATAATCTCGCGGCCTTCCCCGGCGCGGCAATTGTCGCAGAGCGGCCATGATTATTGTTCTGAAGTATAGACGCCCCGTAGCGATTTGTGAGTGGGCATCACGCCGACGATACTACCGCCGCTATCGGTCGGCTCTATCGCTGGGCTGGCGGCCGCCGTCCGGGCTTTGGCAACAATGACGGCGGTGCCGTGGCTAATAGCGGGTTGTGCCTGTGTTC
>Ga0224497_10001093_pt1 | contig 17684 bp, 12 predicted proteins | sample SF_Jul11_sed_USG_4_FD_167970 | JGI IMG/M metagenome (GOLD analysis project Ga0224497, IMG submission 167970) | Sediment microbial communities from San Francisco Bay, California, United States - SF_Jul11_sed_USGS_13 | ecosystem: Environmental > Aquatic > Marine > Sediment | place: USA... | reverse complement strand
GCACAATCTCTCTTCAAGAACCTCGAGTGTTTCGATATCCAAATCGTTCGTCGGCTCATCGAGAACCAGCAAGTTGGCAGGTCGCGTAAACAGCTTCGCCAGAATGACGCGATTTCGCTCACCGCCTGATAGTGCCTTGACCGGGGTCATTGCACGTTTTGGGCCAAACAGGAACCCCGTTAAGTATCCGACGACATGCCGATCCTTGCCATTGAGCTTGATATAAGTGCGGCCTTCACCAACGTTGTAGGCGACGGATTTCTCGGGATCCAGCGTCTGGCGCAGCTGATCAAAATAGCCAATCTCAAGATTGGTGCCGTGTTTCAGTGTGCCGGCCTGGGGTTCAAGTTCTCCCAGTAACAATCGCAACAGCGTGGTCTTGCCCACGCCGTTATTGCCGATGAGACCGATGCGGTCGCCGCGCATGAGTTTGATCGAGAAATTCTCGATGAGCGGTTCATCTGTGTAGCGATAGCTCACGTTGCGGGCGCGAATGACTTTGCGCCCGGATTGTTCTGCTTCGTCGATAGTGATTCGTGCGCGTCCATCGGACTTCAGGCGCTGTCCTCTTTCTTCGCGCATCTTCATAAGCGCGCGAGAACGCCCCTCGTTGCGGGTTCGACGTGCCTTGATGCCTTGCCGAATCCATACTTCTTCCTGCTCGAGTTTCTTGTCGAATCGGGCGTTGGCTGTTGCCTCATCCTCGAGCGCTTTCTCCTTTCTAATTAAGAAGTTACGGTAGTCTCCGGGCCAACTCGTGAGTTTTGTACGGTCGATTTCAACGATGCGCGTCGCGAGCCTTTGCAAGAAGGCTCGGTCGTGGGTGATAAATAACACCGCACCGGGGTAGGAGTAGATCCGGTCTTCCAGCCAATTGATGGTCGCAATGTCGAGATGGTTCGTTGGCTCATCGAGCAACAGCAGATCGGGTTTTTGCACCAGTGCCGTTGCAAGTGCCACGCGCCGTCTCCAACCACCCGACAGCTCATTCATTTTCTTGTCCGCCGGCAGATTGAGATCGCTTATTGTCTTTTCGACGTGTTGCTCGATGTGCCAACCATCGTGCGCATCGATTTTGGCATGCAATGCTTCGAGTTCGAGCAAACCGTGTTTGTCGAGTTCGAGCTGCGACTGTTCTTCGTATGTCCGCAGAAGTTTCTTGATGTCGGCAAGTCCCGAACGGACCACTTCATGGACGTAATGATCGAGGGCATCGGGCAGAGCCTGGGATAGCTCGCTGACGATCAGGTTATCGCTGCGCACGATCTCACCGCGGTCTGCTTCGATCTCACCGCTGATGAGCTTGAGCGTTGTCGATTTGCCCGCACCATTGCGCCCAATCAGGCAAACGCGTTCGCCGGGCTCAATAGCAAGATCCGCGTCGATCAGGATGGGCTGATCACCGAACTCGAGCGTGATTTGATCGAAACGTAGTAGTGACATCGTTTATTGTAGGCAGGCTGTTGCAGGAGGCTACCATGAGCGACGAAAGACTGGTCAATATTGAGACCAAACTGGCACACCAGGACCACCTGATGATCGAACTTAATGACGTCATCACAAACCAACAGGACAGAATCATGAAACTGGAGGAACTGTGTAGTTCGCTGGTGGAGCGCGTGCGCTCGATTGGTGACTCAATGCCGGGCGAGGCATCTCAGGAGGATCCGCCACCGCACTACTGACGATATCGGATAACCCGTACGGCGGCAGCGCTGCGTTGAAGTATAGTGTCAGAGGCAACGATGTCCGGGAGACGGTCATGTCCAAATTAGTCAGACTGATTCTAATCTCATTGTTGCTGCCGGCATTTGCTGCGGCAGCCCAGATCCATGTTCCCGACCAGCTCAAGGACTGGCAGCAATGGGTACTCAAGGACAAGGAGTACCTCGCTTGTCCGTTCTACTTCAATCGAGCAGCAGCCGAGCAGGGCGATTTCGTATGCGCATGGCCCGGCCTTCTCGAGCTTGAGGTAGAGGCAACAAGCGGCCGGTTCTCGCAACAGTGGACCGTCTATGCTGACAATCAATGGTTGCCGCTGCCTGGCGACACATCATACTGGCCGCATCGCGTAACGGTGAACGGCCGTGCAACCGAAGTTGTAATGCGCGGCGGCACGGCAAATGTTCGATTGGGCCCGGGGAGTCACCGAATCTCAGGTAGCTTTGAATGGGACGAGAGGCCAGGCGTCTTGCGTGTTCCCGAGGCGAGCGGGCTGGTATCACTTTCCGTTGATGGTAATGACGTTGCTCGGCCTGAGCGCACGAATGCCGGCATCTTCCTTGGCGAGAGAGAACGCCAATCGCAAGCTCGCGACGCCGTCAGCACACAGGTCTACCGGCTGGTCGCCGACAACGTCCCTACACGGCTGACGACCAGCTTGCGCATCGACGTCTCTGGCGGCGTGCGTGAGGAGCTATTCGGGCCGTTGCTGCCCGAAGGCTTTGTGCCTTTGACTATCAACAGCCAGTTGCCGGCGCGACTCGAGCCGGATGGCAAGCTACGTGTTCAGGTACGCCCCGGTCGTTGGACGATTTCGCTGCGCGCCCGCGGTGCAGATGTGCTCAATTCGGTTGGGTTGCCGACACCGGAGACCAATCTCCCGGGCGAAGAGATCTGGAGTTACCTGTCGAATGATCGATTACGGGTGACAGCTGCGGAGGGACTGCCACCGGTTGATCCACAACAGGTGCAAGTGCCCGGCAACTGGCAGGAACTGCCGGCTTTTCGAATTCAGGCGGGCGAGTCGCTGACGTTGGTCGAACGCAGCCGCGGCATAGTCGCCGCGGACAACGAGCTTTATCTTGATCGCAACATGTGGCTCGATTTCGACGGTGCTGGCTTTATCGTTAGTGACGAAGTCAGCGGGACCATGCGCACAGGTTGGCGCCTCGATATGGCCGCTCCGTTTGCTGTGCTGAGTGCATCCGAAGACCATGAGAACCTGCTGATTACCCAGGGTCGCGAGGAAGGTCTTTCCGGCGTCGAGCTAAGGCGTCGTGATGTTGTGCTTAGGGCGATCGGCAGGGCGGATACGCGCCGCGCAATGCGTGTCAACGGCTGGGACGCTCGATTTGCCGGCGTATCCGCAGTTCTCAATCTGCCACCAGGCAACAAGTTGCTGGCCGCACCCGGGGCGGACAAGGCGCCGCGGAGTTGGGTCAGCCAGTGGCAGCTGCTCGACTTCTTTCTTGTACTTATAATTACGATTGCCGCGTGGCGTTTGTTTGGCCGGACAGCAGGCATTATCGCGCTGGCTGCGCTGGTCCTGAGTTTTCACGAAATCAATGCACCGTCCTGGCTGTGGCTCAATCTGCTCGTTGCGATTGCCCTGTTGCGAGTCACACCGAAGGGTCGGCTGCGACAGTCCGTGCAGGTTTATCAGTTCGCCAGTGCAGCGACGCTGGTGCTTGTGCTTGTGCCGTTTGTGGCGGGCCAGCTGCGCGTTGCCATCTATCCGCAGCTCGAGCCGCAAGACAGAGTGATTCAGGTGGGCGCATTTGCTCCGAGCGCGCCTGCCGAATCAGTTGATTATAGCCGGCCAGATGTACAGGTAGCAGACAAACCGGCGAGCAAAGCCGCGAAACGTGAGTTAATGACGCTGGAGGAATCGGTCGTAGCGAGAGGCCGGGTGGCGGATAGCTACAGCAGCTACGCCCGTTACGCGCCGAACGCGATTGTGCAGGCGGGACCGGGCATACCCTCATGGGCATGGAATTCGTATCGCTTGAACTGGAGTGGTCCGGTAGACGCCGAACAGACAATGCGTCTTGTCATTCTGCCGCGCTGGGCCGTAACGATATTGCGTTTCGTCGAAGTACTGATGTTGCTGCTGTTCACGGCTGTATTCGCGGCAGAGGTGTTCAGACGTCGCATCAAATTGCCGGGCGGACTGGCCCTTGGCCAGGCGGCGGCGAGTGGTTTTATGGCGGTCGGTCTGTTGACACTGCTGATGGTTGCGAGCCCCGCCGTCGAGGCGCAAACACCTGCGCCCGAATTGCTGCGCGAGCTCGAGAATCGTCTCGCTGAAGCACCGGAATGCGCACCGCGCTGCGCCGAGATGGTCGCAGCTGATGTTGCAATCGGTGTCGAGACGATCCGCATGACCCTAATGGTGCATGCATTGGCTGACGTTGCCGTGCCGTTGCCGGGTTCCGAACGGGGCTGGTGGCCGCGCGCCGTTTTGCTTGACGGCTCTGCGGCCGGACAGGTTTTCCGGGGGCAGGATCAGTCACTTTGGGTTCGCCTCGCCGCGGGGCGACATACGGTCGTGCTGAGTGGTCCGGTTCCTGATGTCGACAGTCTTGAAGTGCCGTTTCCGACACCGCCGCGCGTTATCGAAGCTGATAGCGACGGTTGGTTTGTCGCTGGCATCAAGGATCGTCGTTTGCTGTCGGGGTCACTCCAGCTGACTCGCCTGCAAGCCGAAGGCGACGGCAGTGCCGATGTGCGTTGGGAAAGCAGCCGCTTCCCGGTGTTTGTCCGTATCGAGCGATCCATCGACCTGGATCTCGACTGGCGTGCGACAACCACTGTATTTCGCGTTGCGCCGTCACAAGGTGCGTTGACGCTAGACGTTCCATTGCTTGACGGCGAGTCGATAGTGACCGACGAGTTCACCGTTGAGGACGGCCATGTACTGGTAACGATGAACCCGAACCAGCGGTCGGTCTCGTGGCGCTCAAATCTGCCACGAAAATCGCCGCTGGCGCTTAACGCCGAAAAAGGCGCTGCCTGGCAAGAGGTTTGGCGTGTCGGCGTTGGCAGCATCTGGCACGCAAATTTCAGTGGTGTGCCCGAAAGCGAAAACCCGCAGGCTCCGGCCGATGCCCGTATTGCCGAGTTCTTTCCGAGAGGCGGCGAATCATTGATGGTTGAGGCAATGCGACCCGAGGCCAGTCAGGGGTCAACGCTGGCTTTCGATTCCGTTGCAATGAATGTCGAACACGGCAGTCGCTCCACAGCCGCAACGCTTGAACTTGCGTACCGCAGTACGCGAGGCGCACAGCATGTTATTCGACTGCCTGATAATGCCGAGGTCACCGAAGTCCTGATCGACGGTGATCTCGAGCCGTTGCGGGCGGATGCCGGCGAACTGACTGTGCCGATTCTGCCGGGCGAGCACGACATCGCGATCAGCTGGCGCACAAGCGAAGAGATTTCAGCCCGTGCAACGACACCGCTTGTTGATATTGGCGCTCCGGCGAGCAACATATCGCTGCATACCGAGTTGCCAGACAACCGCTGGCTGCTTGCAACCAACGGCCCACGCCTGGGGCCGGCGGTTCTGTACTGGTCGGAACTCGTTGTGCTGCTGATTTTTGCAGTGATTCTGGGCCGCATCAGTCTTACGCCACTAACAACACGTCATTGGCTCCTGCTCGGGCTCGGTTTCAGCACATTTAGCTGGCCGGTTCTCGGCATCGTTATTGCCTGGCTACTTATTTGTGGCGCGAGAGAGAAGTTGCGGACCGAGATGCCCTCGCCAGTGTTCAATGCTTTGCAGCTCTTGATAGGCGCTGCGACGATAATCGCGCTTGGGGCGATTGTCTCCAGCCTGCCGTATGGATTGCTAGGCACGCCCGACATGCACGTAAACGGATATCAGAGCTTTGGCAATTCGCTGAGTTGGTTCGCCGATCGCAGCGAGTCTGTTCTGCCAATCGCTGTCGCCTGGTCTGCGCCGATGTGGATATACAAAGTGCTGATACTCGGCTGGGCCTTGTGGCTGAGTTTTGCTCTGTTACGCTGGTTGCCATGGGTCTGGCAATGCTTCTCGAGCCAGGGTTTCTGGCGAAAACAAGTCAGGGACCGCGGACGCCGGGACAAGGACTAATCATGCAAACGCTACAATCGACGTGGATAGTCATCTTCCTCGCTGTGCTCGTTTGGTCCGGCATCGGCCCGCATGACTATCCAACCTGGTGGCTTGAGGTTTTCCCGGCGCTGGCTGCCGCAGCTATTTTGTGGTTCACACGCGAGCGGTTTCCACTGACGCGTCTGACCTACATTCTCATCCTGGTCCACTGCGTCATTCTGATGGTCGGCGGCCATTACACGTACGCCGAGGTGCCGCTCGGCGAGTGGGTTCGTGAGGCTTTCGACCAGACGCGCAACAACTACGACAAGCTTGGTCACTTGGCGCAAGGATTCGTACCGGTCATCGTGGCGCGCGAGGTCGTCATTCGGCTGCGCGTCATTACCGGACCAGCCTGGCGAAATTTTTTCATCGTGTGCCTGACTTTGGCGATCAGCGCGTTTTACGAATTGATCGAATGGTGGGTCGCGCTGCTGTCCGGCGAGGCTGCAGAAGCGTTCCTGGGGACACAGGGTTACGCCTGGGATACGCAGTCAGACATGGCGTGGGCGTTGCTCGGAGCGGTCGTTGCGTTGATCCTGTTGGGCAGCCTGCACGACAAGCAACTGAAAGCTGCGGGGTATGTCTCGACATGATGCGAGTATCCAGTGTGGTCCTCTTCTGCATGCTGAGTTTGTCGGCGCTGGCCGGCGATGCAGGCGGTGAAAGTGTGCGGGTGCGAATGACGACTGACCTCGGCGTGGTCGATATTGATATCAACATTGAGGCGGCACCTGTATCGGCAAATAACTTCCTGCGGCTTGTCGACGGCGGCCACATGGATGGCACCTCGTTCTACCGTGTTGTCTCTCCGGAAAACGACAACGGCAGTCCGCCGATTTCAGTCATTCAGGGCGGTAACGGATCGGGTGACAGCCCGTTCGAAGCTATCGCGCATGAGAGCACTGAAGACACGGGATTGCTGCACCTGAACGGCGCTATTTCGATGGCGCGTGGCGATGTTGGTACCGCATCGACCGAATTTTTTATCTGCATCGGCGCGCAGCCCGCATTGGATTTTGCTGCCCAGAGAAATCCGGACGGGCAGGGTTTTGCCGTGTTTGGTTACGTTGTTGGCGGCATGGACGTCGTGCAGGCGATACATCAGCAGCCCTCTGACGCGCCGACTGAGAGCGCCTACCTCAAAGGGCAGATGCTCGAGGAACCTGTAACAATCATTTCGATTCGACGAGCGGTCTCAGATACTCACCCGTAAACGAAGCCTGGTTAGCGGCGACGTCTTCGGGTGTGCCGCTTGCAATGATTTCGCCACCGCCGTCACCACCCTCCGGGCCCAGGTCGATGACCCAATCAGCCGTCTTGATGACATCAAGGTTGTGCTCGATAACGACAATCGTGTTGCCGTGATCTCGAAGCCGATGCAGCACACCCAGCAAGTGCTCGATGTCGTGGAAGTGCAATCCCGTTGTCGGCTCATCGAGAATATACAGGGTGTTTCCCGTGTCCCGCTTGGAGAGTTCGCGAGCCAGCTTGATGCGCTGCGCCTCACCCCCTGACAACGTCGTCGCATTCTGACCAAGCCGAATATAGGACAAGCCGACGTCAAGCAGGGTATGCAGTTTTCTGGCGACGACCGGAACGTTTCTGAAGAATTCGGCAGCGTCTTCAACCGTCATGTCGAGGACTTCGTGAATGGTCTTGCCCTTGTAGCGAATCTCAAGAGTTTCGCGGTTGTAACGCTTGCCTCGGCAAAGGTCGCAAGGAACGTAAACGTCGGGCAAAAAGTGCATCTCGACTTTAATAACGCCGTCGCCCTGGCAGGCCTCACAGCGGCCGCCCTTGACATTGAAACTGAAGCGCCCGGGCATGTAGCCACGTGAACGAGACTCCTGCGTACCTGCAAACAGCTCGCGAATCGGGGTAAACAAGCCGCTGTAGGTCGCGGGGTTTGATCGCGGCGTACGGCCGATTGGGCTTTGGCTGATATCGATAACCCGGTCGATGGCCTCAAGCCCACGAATTTCATCGTGTGGCGCCGGGCTGCGGTTGCTGCGATTGAGCAGGTCGGCAACGGCCTTGTAAAGCGTGTCGTTTACGAGTGTCGACTTGCCGGAGCCGGATACGCCGGTAACGCAGGTCATCAGGCCTACAGGAATCGAAGCCGTGACGTTTTTCAGGTTGTTGCCAGTGGCATCGACGATCGTTATCTGACGATCCTTGTCCGGCACGGTGCGTTTGTCAGGTACTGCGATCTTGCGCTTGCCCGAGAGGTACTGGCCGGTTAGCGACTCCGCATGGTCCCGCACTTCCTGCGGCGTGCCCGCAACGACAATCCGGCCACCGTGGACTCCGGCTCCGGGGCCGAGGTCGACGACGTGATCGGCCGATAGAATCGCCTCTTCGTCGTGCTCGACAACGATAACAGTGTTACCGATATCGCGAAGGTGTGTCAGCGTGCCCAACAAGCGCTTGTTGTCGCGTTGGTGCAGCCCGATAGAGGGTTCGTCGAGGATATACATGACACCGACGAGCCCGGAGCCGATCTGGCTCGCCAGGCGAATGCGCTGTGCCTCGCCACCCGACAGCGTTTCGGCACTGCGATCGAGGGACAGATAGTCGAGGCCGACGTCACTGAGAAAGCCCAGGCGTGCGCCGATTTCTGAAACGATTTTCTCGGCGATCGTGGCGCGCCAACCTTCGAGTTTAAGGGTTTCGAAAAATTCCCTCGCGTGTCCCACCGATAAGCTGGATATTTCGGGCAACGACTTGCCGAGAATAAAGACGTGTCGAGCCGCTCGGTTCAAGCGTGTGCCGCCGCAATCGGGACATGCCTGGCTGGCCAGGAACTTGGCAAGCTCTTCTCGCACCGCGCCGGACTCGGTCTCATGGTAGCGGCGTTCGAGGTTGGGAATTACACCTTCGAAGCGATGCAGTTTCTTGACTTGCATGCCGCGCGAATTTTCATAAAAGAAATTGATCTTCTCGCCGTCGCTTCCGTACAGGACGATGTCACGCAACTTTTTCGTAAGCTCATTGAACGGTGTTTCGAGATCGAAGTGGTAGTGCGATGCGAGGCTCTGGATCATCTGGTAGTAGTAGGTCGTCTTGCGATCCCAGCCACGGATGGCGCCACCGGCAAGCGGCAGGTCCGCATTGACCACGACACGATCCGGATCGAAATACTGTTTGATACCGAGACCATCGCAACCCGGGCAAGCACCCGTCGGGTTGTTGAATGAGAACAGGCGCGGCTCGAGTTCGGTCAGGGAATAGCCACAGATATTGCAGGCGAAGCGGTCGGAGAAGATGACCTCTTCTGCCTCGGGGTCGTCCATGCGCGCGATGCGTGCGACGCCGTCTGCCAGGCGCAACGCCGTTTCGAACGACTCGGTGAGTCGCAAACGGACGTCGTCTTTAACTTTGAACCGATCGACAATCGCATCGATTCGGTGCTTCTTGCGCAGGTCGAGTGTTGGTGGCTGGTCGAGTTCATAGACTTCACCGTTGATGCGCGCGCGGATGAATCCCTGCGCCATCAGGTCTTGCATCAATTGCACGTGTTCGCCCTTGCGATCCGCTACAACCGGCGCGAGCAGCATAAGTCGCGTGCCCTCTGGCATTTCCAGAACCTGATCGACCATCTGGCTAACGGTCTGCGCTTCGAGGTTGGTGTCGTGATCCGGACAACGTGGAATGCCGGCGCGTGCATACAGCAACCGCAGATAGTCGTAAATCTCGGTGACCGTGCCAACTGTCGAACGTGGGTTATGTGAGGTCGACTTCTGCTCGATCGAAATCGCCGGCGATAGTCCATCGATATGATCGACGTCCGGCTTCTCCATCATCGACAGAAATTGTCGTGCGTAGGCTGACAACGATTCGACATATCGTCGCTGGCCTTCGGCGTAGATCGTATCGAAGGCGAGCGAAGACTTGCCCGAGCCGGACAGACCCGTAAACACGATCAGTTTGTCGCGCGGCAGCGTCAGATCGATATTGCACAGGTTGTGCGTTCTCGCGCCGCGGATGTCGATAGATTTCATAGGGGTATCAGTAAACGCCGACCAACCTGCTAATATACGCCGCCGGCAGACCGTGGCGCAAAATCCTGGACAAATGAAGACAGACACAGACAACAAAATTGCGGCAATGTTGCCTGCTGAAAAGCGCACGGTTGGCATCGTCGCGCTGATAGCCACGATGCGGATGTTTGGTCTTTTTGCGCTGCTGCCCGTTCTATCGCTTTACGCCGCCACGCTCGAGGGGGCAACACCGCTGCTCATTGGCCTAGCGGTCGGCGCCTACGGGTTGACCCAGGCCGGGCTACAAATCCCCCTGGGTGCGCTGTCTGATCGCATAGGACGAATACCCGTACTGGTCGGTGGATTGCTTGTATTCGCCGTGGGAAGCGCGATGGCGGCAGTTGGCGACACAATCTGGGTCGTCATAGTCGGTCGCTTGCTGCAAGGTGCAGGCGCGATATCCGCGACACTCACAGCGCTAATCGCGGACGCCACGCGCGAAGAGGTGCGCGTTCGCTCTATGGCGTTCTTCGGCATCGGTATTGGCGCCTCTTTCATGGTCGCGTTGATCGTTGGTCCGGTGGTCGCTGCAGCATTCGGTGTGCCCAGCCTGTTTTGGCTGGCTGCGTGTCTTGCGGTGGCCGGCGGCTTGCTGCTCACCGGTTTGCCAAAAGCCATTGAGCGCCCCCCGACTCCCAGTCGATGGAACCTGAAGCCGGCGTTTCGGGCCGATTTGCTGCGGCTCGATTTCTACGTTTTCCTTTTGCACGCAATTTTGACGGCGAGTTTCGTTGCGCTACCGTTTCTGCTGGCGAACAAGCTCGAACTACCAGTGACGGATCATTGGCCCATGTATGTCGGCGCGCTTCTGGTGTCGCTGCTCGGCACGATCCCGTTAATTATCAGTGATGAGCGCAAGGGCAAAGCCGTGACGATTCGGATCGCCGTTGTGCTGGTCTTTGCAGGCGAGTTGATGCTGTCATTCTTCGGTCTCGCGTATTGGCCGGTTTTCCTGGCGCTTGTCGTCTTCTTCGCGGGTTTCAACTTTCTCGAGGCCGGATTGCCGGCCCGTTTATCCATGCTGGCCGATGGTAAAACGCGCGGTGCCTCGCTGGGTGTGTTCTCCAGCGCACAGTTTTTCGGTGCATTCGTCGGCGGCTTGATTGGTGGTCGATACCTGGCCGCAGGCCGGCCCGCCGACGTGTTCTTCGTCTGTGCGTTGCTCGCCGCGATCTGGCTGGCTGTTGGAGCGGGCCGTGCCCGCGAGCGAAAGCAGCGGTCATCAGACCGCTGAAGGCTTCGCCAGCATCGTGGATTACTACGGCGAATCACCGGTGTTTGAATAGAAATCGGGGTGGTAATTGGCCCCTCAGGCTCTACAATAGGCACCCCTTGCGACCCTTCGGGTCGGAGGTAATAACAACAGCATCATCGGAGAGGGGACCTGCTATGGCCCGCGGAATTAACAAAGTCATCATCGTCGGCAACCTCGGGGGAGATCCCGAAACGCGCTATATGCCTAGCGGCTCGGCGGTGACCAACCTAACAGTGGCCACCAACGAAAGTTGGAAGGACAAGCAAACCGGCGAGCAAAAAGAGCGCACGGAGTGGCACAAGGTCGCCATGTTCAACCGTCTGGCCGAGATCGCCGCCGAGTACCTGCGCAAAGGCTCGCAGGTTTACATCGAAGGCAAGTTGCGTACGCGCAAATGGCAGGACAAAGACGGCAACGATCGCTGGACGACCGAGGTCGTTGCCGACGAAATGCAGATGCTGGGTGGCCGCAGCGGCGGCGGTGGTGGCTCTGCGTCGATGAATCAGGATCCAGGTCCGGCCAGCGCGCCGGCACAACCGGGTCCCGATGACTTCGACGACGATATTCCTTTCTGAGCCAAGGCACAGCTAATTTGGTTTTTTTCACGCGGGGCAGGCTCTCTATCGGCCTGCGCCGCGCTTGTATTTGGGACACAAGAAAATGGGTGCGTTCAAAGAGCCGCATGGCGGCGAGTTAAAGAACCTGTATTTACCGGCCGAGGAAGCCGAGGCCGAAAAGCAGGCCGCGCGCGAATACGCGTCGTGGGATCTGACGGAACGGCAGCTTTGCGACATCGAGTTGCTGCTCAACGGCGCGTTTTCACCGCTTGACGGGTTTCTCAACAAGAGCGACTACGACTCCGTCGTCAAAACAATGCGCCTCAAGAGCGGCGTGCTTTGGCCGATACCGATTACCCTGGATGTCACCGAGGATTTTGCGAAAGACCTCAAGTCCGGCGACAAGCTCGCGCTGCGGGATCTCGAGGGTGTCATCCTCGCGACACTGGAAGTGGGTGATATCTGGACACCGGATCTGGATGCTGAAGCTAAAGGCGTGTATGGCACGACGGATAGTAAGCATCCTGCTGTTAACTTCCTGAAGACCGTTGGCAATCCGGTGTACGTGGGTGGCAGCCTGAAGGGCGTGGAATTACCCACGCACTATGATTTCAAGCATCTTCGTGACGGACCCGGAGAGCTGCGCGCGCGTTTCCGCAAGCTGGGCTGGCGCAAGGTTGTGGCTTTCCAGACGCGCAACCCGATGCATCGAGCTCACCAGGAGCTCACGTTCAGGGCGGCCCGCGACGTTGAAGCAAACCTGTTAATTCATCCGGTCGTCGGCATGACCAAGCCGGGCGATGTCGATCATTTCACACGCGTGCGTTGCTACGAACACTTACTTGATCGTTATCCCGAGCAGACGACAATGCTGAGCCTGTTGCCGCTCGCTATGCGCATGGGTGGGCCGCGAGAGGCGCTGTGGCACGCGATCATCCGAAAGAACTACGGTTGTACGCACATTATTATCGGCCGCGATCACGCAGGGCCTGGCCAGGACAGCAAGGGCAACGACTTTTACGGTCCCTACGACGCGCAAGAGTTGCTGACGGAACATGCGGAGGAGCTCGATATCTCCATGGTGCCGTTCCAACTCATGGTCTTTGCTGAGAATCGCGCCGAGTACATCCCTATCGACCAAAAGGCCGATGATGACAACGTACTCAATATCTCGGGCACCGACCTGCGCCGGCGTTTGCAGGAAGGCCTTGAAATTCCTGAGTGGTTCTCGTTTCCCGAGGTCGTCGAAGAGCTTCGCAAAACGCATCCACCGCGCCACAAGCAGGGCTTCACCGTGTTCTTTACGGGCCTCAGCGGATCAGGTAAGTCGACGATTGCCAACGCACTCATGGTCAAGCTGATGGAGATGGGCGGGCGCCCGGTCAGCCTTCTCGACGGCGATATTGTTCGCAAAAACCTGTCCAGCGAACTCGGTTTTTCCAAGGAACACCGTGATCTGAACATCCGTCGAATAGGTTACGTGGCCAGCGAAGTTACTAAGAATGGCGGCATCGCGATCTGCGCGCCGATCGCGCCGTACACGGCTACCCGGCGAGCTGTCCGGGAGTCGATCAACCCGTTGGGTGGCTTTCTTGAGATTCACGTATCGACGTCGGTCGAAGTGTGTGAACAACGTGATCGCAAGGGGCTGTACGCACTGGCACGCGCGGGCAAGATCAAAGAGTTTACAGGTATTTCCGATCCTTACGAAGAGCCGGAGAACGCGGAGATGGTCATTGATACGGTCGACATCACGCCGGACCTGGCAGCGCACCGCATTCTCGTCAAGCTGGAGGCGATGGGCTTCATCCGTTGAACAAGAAGTTATACATCAAGACCATGGGCTGCCAGATGAACGAGTACGACTCGGACAAAATGGCGGATGTCCTGCATGAGTCTCACGGCTACGAGCTCACAAGCAACCCGGACGAGGCCGACCTACTGCTGGTTAACACCTGCTCAATTCGCGAGAAGGCGCAGGAAAAGGTGTTCTCCGAGTTGGGTCGTTGGCGGCCGCTCAAGGAAAAGCGTCCCGACGTCATGATCGGCGTCGGCGGTTGCGTGGCAAGTCAGGAAGGCGAGGGCATAAGCAAACGTGCCCCGTTCGTTGATGTCGTCTTCGGCCCGCAGACTTTGCACCGCCTGCCAGAGCTTATTGAGGACGCGCGTGCCACTGGCAACTCGGTGGTCGATATTTCTTTTCCGGAAATCGAGAAATTCGATTCATTGCCTGAACCGCGGGCGGACGGGCCGACCGCGTTCGTGTCGGTCATGGAAGGTTGCAGTAAGTACTGCAGCTTCTGCGTCGTCCCATATACGCGCGGCGAGGAAATAAGCCGGCCATTTGACGACGTTATTACAGAGGTCGTCAGTCTCTCTGCCCAGGGCGTTAGCGAGATCAACCTTCTCGGACAAAACGTCAATGCGTACCGCGGGCCGATGCACGATGGCCAAATTGCGGACCTGGCGACGCTCATTTACTACGTGGCGGCGGTCGAAGGTGTCGAACGCATCCGGTTTACGACATCGCATCCGCTCGAGTTCACCGATAGCCTCATCCAGGCATACGCTGAGGTGCCGAAACTCGCCAACTATCTGCATCTGCCGGTTCAGCACGGTTCTGATCGGGTCCTGGCGCGCATGAAACGCGGTCATACGATTCTTGAGTACAAGCAAAAGATTCGTAAGCTTAGGGAAGCGCGCCCCGATATCTCTTTGTCGTCCGATTTCATCGTTGGCTTTCCCGGTGAGACCGATGATGATTTTGAAAAACTGATGAACCTTATTGCTGAAATCGGTTTTGACCAGTCATTTAGCTTTATTTACAGCCCGAGGCCGGGCACGCCCGCTGCGAGTCTCGACGACGACACGCCGATGGAGGTCAAGAAACAGCGGCTGAAGATTCTGCAGGAGCGCATTAATCAGCAGGCGTTCGAAATCAGCAAAGGCATGGTTGGAACAACGCAACGGGTACTTGTCGAAAAAACCTCAAAAAAAGACGATAAGCAACTGGCCGGCAGGACTGAGAACATGCGCTGGGTAAATTTTGATGCCGATTCTTCGTACATTGGGCAATTCGTTGACGTTGTAATTACCGAGGCATTGCCAAATTCGCTGCGTGGGCGGCTCGTCAGCTAACAAGTGTTCACATGTGCCGTCCTGCGAAAATCCTGTTTCTGTGCACCGGCAATTCGTGCCGGTCGCAAATGGCGGAAGGTTGGGCACGCCATCTTGGCGGGGGCCGGGTTGCTGCAATTTCAGCCGGCATCGAGTCTCACGGCAAGAACCCCCTCGCCATTGCAGTCATGCGAGACGCTGGCGTTGATATCTCCGGGCAAGAATCCACAACCCTTACAGACGAAATGCTCGCTGCTGCTGATATTCTGGTGACGGTTTGTGGTCACGCCGATGAGCATTGCCCTGTCATTCCGGAGGGAATGCGCAAAGAGCACTGGCCACTAAGCGATCCGGCCAGGGCGCGCGGTTCCGAGAAAGAAGTCATGGCAGTATTTGAAGAAAGTCGCGACGATATTCGAAAGAGAGTTGCCGATCTTATTGCGCGCATTGGCAGCTAATAGGGACATGGAACAATGGACGATTTGAAAAGTAGCAGTTCCCAAATGAATGTCTTTGAGCGCTACCTGACAATCTGGGTGGCGCTGTGCATTGGTGGCGGAATTCTGCTCGGAAAGTTCGCACCGGAGATCGCGCGCTCACTCGATGCCATGGCGATTACGGTTAACGGCGCCCCGGTCGTTTCGATTCCGATCGCCCTTTGCCTGTTTTTCATGATGTATCCGATCATGGTCAAAATAGACTTCCATGAGGTCGTGAGTGCGGGAAAGGCGCTGCGCCCGGTTGGTCTGACGCTATTCATCAACTGGTGCGTAAAGCCGTTTACGATGTATGCAATAGCGAGCTATTTTCTTGGCACGCTTTTCCTCGCGTTTATCGGGCCCGATGCTGTTGATCTGATCAAGATGCCGCTGGGTGAGAGCCTGATCGTCGGTGATTCCTACGGTGCAGGTCGAGTAGTCCTGGTCGATGGCATCAAAATGCTTGAGGTGCCGCTGTGGCGAAGCTATCTCGCCGGTTGCATTCTCCTTGGCATCGCGCCCTGTACCGCCATGGTTCTTGTGTGGGGCTATCTTTCCAAAGGCAATGATGGCCATACGCTTGTTATGGTGGCCATCAACTCGCTGACCATGCTCGTTCTGTTCGGGTTCCTGGGCGGTTTTTTGCTGGGCGTTGGCAGGCTGCCGGTTCCGTGGCAGGCATTGCTTCTCTCTATCGGTATTTACGTTGCGTTACCCCTGATTGCAGGCTACGCATCACGAAAATGGATTATCGCGGTCAAAGGTGAGCGTTGGTTCAAGGATGTGTTCCTGCACTTTCTTACGCCGGTTACGATTTCCGCGCTGCTGATAACACTAATTCTCCTGTTTTCGTTCAAAGGCGAAACAATCGTGCAGAATCCTTTGACGATCTTGTGGATCGCGGTGCCGTTGTTTGTACAGACTGTATTCGTTTTTGCATTAGGTTATGCACTGTCTAAGTTGTTGGGCCTCAGTTACGAAAACGCCGCGCCAACAGCCATGATCGGCGCGTCGAATCACTTCGAAGTCGCCATAGCGACAGCGGCAATGTTGTATGGCCTGTCATCCGGTGCTGCTCTGGCAACCGTGGTTGGTGTGTTGATCGAAGTGCCGTTGATGCTAATGCTGGTGAGGTTCTGCCTGCGCACACAACACTGGTTTTCCCGGTGACCAGGTTTCCTGATTCTAATTATGTGCGATCTGGCGCTTCCCAATTCACGCACATCGCGGTAGTCTTTTACGTACTTTGAATGCTGTCCAGATATCTCGAGACATCGTCCTCGAGCCCGCCGATAATAACCGCCTGGCTAATCTGTGCGGTCAGTTTGATGAAAACCTACGGCATATTGAACGCCGGCTCGATGTAGAAATTGCGAGCCGCGGCAACCGTTTTCGCGTTACGGGTCAACCCGGTGCTGCGCAAATGGGCAGTGATGTGCTGCAATCCCTGTTCCGGATGACCGATAGCGAACGTATTGATGCTGAGCGTGTGCACATGCTCTTGCAGGAGTCTGTGATGAATGATGGTGAGTCCACGTCTGCGTCGTCTGATAGCGATGAGGCCGGTATAGAAGATGTTTCGATTCAGACACCAGAAAAGCTGATACGTTCGCGCGGTGTGAACCAGGCTGCGTACATGAAAAGTATCGCCGAACATGATCTCGCGATTGGTATCGGCCCGGCGGGAACCGGAAAAACCTACCTTGCTATTGCCAGTGCGATCGATGCGCTCGAGAGTGAAAGTGTGCGGCGTATTGTTCTCGTACGCCCTGCAGTAGAAGCTGGCGAGCGCCTCGGTTTTCTTCCCGGCGACATGTCGCAGAAAGTTGATCCATACTTGCGCCCAATGTATGACGCCCTGTACGACATGATGGGCGCGGAACAGGTCACGAAGCTCATCGAGAAAAATATCATTGAGATCGCACCGCTTGCTTTTATGCGAGGCCGTTCGCTCAACGAGTCGTTTGTCATCCTTGACGAGGCGCAGAACTCCAGCGTTGAACAAATGAAAATGTTTCTCACGCGTATCGGTTTTGGTTCGAGTGCGGTCGTAACTGGGGACATTACGCAGATCGACCTGCCGAATGGACAAGAGTCGGGCCTTAAAAACGCAATGAGAATACTTGAAGGCGTCTCCGGCATCGCATTCACTATGTTCACGCCAAAAGACGTCGTACGCCATCCGTTAGTTCAGCGAATTGTTGAAGCATACGAATCCGACGACGAATGAGTTCAGTGCCTACGGTTGACGTGCAGGTCGCCTGCGACGGCGAAGTCCCGGCGGAAGCCGATATTCAGAAGTGGGTATCAGCTGCGCTCGGGCAGTCCGGCCGCGTGGTGGATCGTCCTTGCGAGATCGCCGTACGAGTTGTCGAT
>Ga0224497_10001092_pt1 | contig 17693 bp, 13 predicted proteins | sample SF_Jul11_sed_USG_4_FD_167970 | JGI IMG/M metagenome (GOLD analysis project Ga0224497, IMG submission 167970) | Sediment microbial communities from San Francisco Bay, California, United States - SF_Jul11_sed_USGS_13 | ecosystem: Environmental > Aquatic > Marine > Sediment | place: USA... | reverse complement strand
AGAAATGGATGCCCCGGTTTCCAGGGGATGATTGAAACCTTGGTCGACGCGAATGGTGAGACTCAGATCGCCGGCTTCGCCTTGAGCCGCGTGGCAAGCCACGATCTCTCCTGTGCTCTGGATGATGCCCGTGAACACGGTGTCAGCGCTTTGCCGCGGGGCGATCCCCGCGGACCCGGTATTGCTGCCGCCGATGCTTTGCTTCAAACATGAGGCGAGTTTACCCGTTTGGCTTCGGCCGGGCCGTGAGACGAATGTCGCCGCCTACCGCGCGCAGCTCCTCCACGATCAGCTCGAGCCGTTGCTCCATGCCGGTGATGTCCTCCAGCAGAGCCATGGGGCGTGCATGGGATCCGAGCAGGGCCGGCGCCAGATAGAGCACCAGCTCGTCCACCAGTTTGTGGCTGAGCAGGGCGCCGGCCAAAGTGGCCCCGCATTCCGCGTGCAGCTCATTGATTCCGCGATCCGCCAGTTGGGTCAGCAGCGCCGCCAGGTCCAGCTTTTCGTTACGGCCGGGAAGCGCGAGCACCTCGGCGCCCGCGGATCGCAACGCGTCGGCCGCCGGCAGCGATGAGTCCAGCGTCGCGATCAGGACCGCGCCCGGCGGAGAAAGGATCTTCGCTCGCCGCGGCGTGCGCAGTTTGGAATCCGCGATGACCCGTAGAGGTTGACGGATTTCAGAGACATCGGCAGCCAGCAGCGGGGAAAAGTTTTCCCGCACATTGAGGCTCGGATCGTCGGCGAGCACCGTGCCGATGCCGGTCAAGATGGCCGAGCTTCGTGCCCGCAGCCGCTGCACGTCGCGGCGGGCTTCGGGGCCGGTGATCCAGCGGCTTTCGCCCGAGGCGAGCGCGGTGCGGCCGTCCAGGCTGGTGGCGAGCTTGAGGCGAACGTGGGGGCGACGGCGGATCATGCGGCTGATAAAACCGCGGTTGAGCGCGGTCGCCTCGGATTCCAGCAGACCCTGGCGCACCGTGATGCCCGCGGACTCCAGTACCGCGAGTCCTTTACCCGAGACTTCGGGATTGGGATCGCGCATGGCGGCCACTACGGTGGTAACGCCGGCCGCGATCAGATGCTCGGTGCAAGCGCCCGTTCGCCCTGAATGACAGCAAGGCTCCAGGCTCACATAGGCGGTAGCGCCCTGCGCCGATTTGCCCGCGGCCTCCAGGGCGTTGACCTCGGCGTGGGGACCGCCGGCCCGGGCGTGAAAGCCTTCGCCAACCACAACGTCGTTTTTCACCAGCACGCAGCCGACCCGCGGATTCGGATCCGTGGTGTAAAGACCGCGGCGTGCCAGCTTGAGCGCACGCGCCATATGTCGCAGATCGTCGGCCTGGCTCACGTTATGGATATAGCGGTCTCGGCTTGGCCCGCGCCGCGGACATTTAGTGATAAATAAGAACCTATCTCAGAATTAGTGAGCTTGGATAAGACAAGACAAAAACAGGCGAGAAAGCGGAGTTTACACGCGAGTAAATCAGCATTTTGAGCCTGTTTTTAACGCCGTATCGGCAAGCACAGCAATTCTGAGATAGGTTCTAATCGTTGGGTAGAAGCGGAATCTGGTTGCGCCGCTGCTCCGGAGACGGCTCGCTTTCCAGCCGGTCGATTTCCTCGCGGAACGCGTTGACGTCCTCGAAGCTGCGGTAAACCGAGGCAAAACGCACGAACGCCACCTGGTCCAGCTCGCGCAAAGCCTGCATCACTTTTTCTCCCACCGCCATGGCGCGCACCTCGCGGTCGCCGGAGGCGATGAGCGCGTGCTTGATCCTGCTTATGGCGTCCTCGACGCGATCGCTGGCGACGGGCCGTTTTTCCAGGGCGCGCATCATCCCGGAGCGGAGCTTATCTTCGTCAAACGGCACCCGGGATCCGTCGCGCTTGATCACCCGGGGCAAACTGAGCTCCGCCTTCTCGTACGTGGTGAAACGCTCATTACAGGTCTGACACTCACGCCGGCGGCGGATCTGATTGCCTTCGCCCACCAAACGAGAATCGATGACTCGGGTGTCATGTCCGTTACAAAAGGGGCAGTGCATGGGCGAATGTTAGCAGGATGTTGAAAATCAATAACCTATCGATTTTCGGCATAGCGATGGCGACGAAGCGGTGTTGAGCCGGGCGCCAGGGATCGGGCGCTCAGGCTGCTGAAAAACGGATTTCCCCCCGGTCTTTTGCCGCGAGCGCCAGCCTTTTCCCTCCCGGGACGGTGCCGCGCCCTACATCGCGGGCGAGTCAAGCCAGAGGCACCTTCGTCGCCGCGATCATGGCTTCGAGGACTGCACACCATGCCAGGGCCAAATTGCGGCGGCTGTAGCCCCCGCCGCCCATGGCCAACAGCCGGCCCTGGCAGTGCTCGTCCGCCAGGGCGCACAGTCGAGCGGCGGCGTGGGCGTGGGCGGCGGTGGAGTAGCGAAGATGGGTGATGGGGTCGCCGGAGATACTGTCAGCGCCGCACTGAAAAAGTATGAACTGCGGGCGGCCCCGGGCGATGAACGCCTCGGCTTGCTCCCAGGCTTCGAAAAACTGCCGGTTGCCTGCGTCGGGGGGCATGGGGATGTTGAGCTTGGTGCCCGCAGCGCTGCCGCTGCCGCGCTCGTGTACCGCGCCGGTGCCGGGATAAAGAAATCGACCGTCCTCGTGCAGATCCGCAAACAGCACCGCGCTGTCTGACTCGAAACCGTAGTAAACCCCGTCGCCGTGGTGGGCGTCTATGTCCACGTAACCGATTCGCGAAAGTCCGTAGCGCTGCTTCAAAGTTTCGATGGCCACGCCGCAGTCGTTCAGGGCGCAAAACCCGGCGGCCGCGTCCCGGCGCGCGTGGTGGAGGCCTGCGATTGGAATGAAGGCCCGGCGGCAGACGCCGGACATGATGGCGCGGCAGGCGGCGAGGGTGGTGCCCACAACCGTGGCCGCAGCCTCGTAGATGCCCGGAAAAGCAGGCGTGTCGCCGTAGTCCAGGAAGCCGTCGCCGTGCCTCGAGCGCTCCATGACCCAGTCGACGTACTCTGGCGTATGGAAACGTTCGATCTCCTCCCGCCCGGCGGTTTCCGGTTTCAGCAACAGCACGGATTCCTGCAGCTTGCGCGCGGTGGCCTCGCTCCAGAAGGCGTCGAGACGATCGGGGCCGAATGGATGTCTGTGGCCGAAGGCGTAAGATCGAAGCGCCTCGCCGTAAAACAGCGCGACTCCGGCGTTGGCTTTTCCCGGAAACTCTTCTGGGGTATTTGAATCCAATTTTCTTCAGAAACAAATCAAGGTGGCGACGGGCGCGAAAGCAGAGTAAACCTTACTATAAGGTGTCGCGCCAGCGGCCTAAATCCATGGCGCGCCGATCACCTGAACGTCTGGAGTGAAAATCTTTAAGAGAGGCGAGTATGCAAGTCCGAGATTTGATCAAGCGTTGGGAAGAAGGCAGCGAAGAGCCGCTAACGGTACGGAGATATTGCATCCAGTTACCGGTGCAGGACGCCGCCCGGATCGAGGCCCTTGTTCAGCTGTATCCCAGGCGCAGAATCGACGACATACTCCGGGATCTCGTCGGCGCCGCGCTGGACGAAGTGGAGGCGGCGTTTCCATACCGCCAGGGGCCAAAGGTGATCGCGGAAGACGATCGAGGCGATCCCATCTACGAAGATGCCGGACCCGCGTCGCGATTTCGCCAATTGTCTGCCCGCTTCGCCGAGGAGCTGGATGCGCACGCGGGGAGCCGGGAGAAGTGACAAGTGACAGGTAACATGTGACATGTGACACGAAACACGAAACAAGTGATTCGTGATTAGTCATTAGCGGCGTATGAGTCGGTCTTATATTCCCGATATACGACATACGACATACGATAAACGAGCATCCTTTTCGTCACCCCGCGCTCTTTTCCTCGCCACCCGGGTTTTCCAACTTTGATGCCTTCACTCCCTCCACCACCGTGCGCACGTGAATGTCGCGCTGCGGGAACGGGATCTCGATGCCTTTTTCCCTGAAGGCATGCACGATGGCGAAGCGCACTTCGCTTCCCGTGCGAAACATTTCATCCGCCATCGCCACATAGAACCTCAAGGAGAACTCCAGGGCGCTGTCGCCGAAGTTCAGGAACAAAACGAAAGGCTCAGGATAGGCGATGCAGTTGTGATGATTTCGCGCGCACTGAAGCAGCGTATCGCGCACCAGCTCGATATCGGATCCATAGGAGACGCCCACCGAGATATCCACGCGCGCTTGCGTATCTTTGTGCGTCCAGTTGACCACCGATGACGACAGCAGCTCCGAGTTTGGAATGATCACGGATGAGCGCTGAAAGGTTTGAAGCTCGGTGGCGCGCACGTTGATGCGCTTGACGTAACCCTGGTGCGGGCCCACTTCCACCCAGTCGCCAACCTTCACCGGCCGTTCCATCAGCAAAATGAGTCCCGAGACAAAATTGTTGACGATATTCTGCAGACCGAAGCCGATGCCCACCGAAAGGGCGCCGGCGATGATGGCGATGTTGGAAAGGTCCAAGCCGACGGCGGAGATGCTCACGGCCCCGGCAATCACCAGTCCGATGTAGCCGACGGCCGTCTTCAGGGAGTGGCGCACGCCGATATCAAGACGGGTCTGCGGAAATACCCGGTTTTCAAGAACGCGCTGAAGCGTGCGTGTTGCGAACAGGATCGCAACGAACACCAGCACCGCGATGAGCACATCGGTCAGCGAAACGGTGAATTTACCGATTTTGAAGCCGTCGACCAGCGTCTGGGTCCATTGTCTGAAATCGGCAAGCCCGACGCCCCACGCCCATAGCAGCAGCAGCGCTGCACCCAGGAACAGAGCCAGGTCGAAGGCGGCTACCAGCCAGAATCGCAGCAGGGTCCCGCTGCTGTCACGCGCATCTTCCTCTTCTTCGATCGGAACCCGCTCTGCCTCTCCGCGCTCGAGCGCAATGGTCAGAAGTTCCCGAACGAGCCCGTGAAAGATGACAAAACCTCCTAGCACGAGTCCGGTGATCAGCAGATTGTTGGTGAGGTAACCTGCGAAAGTGATGAACCCGAGCAACGACGAAACAGGAATCGTAATGGCGGTAATCGCTACGGCGCCGCGCAGCACCTGAATCTTCCAGTCCATTCGCGCGGGTTGTTCCAATCCATCGACCTCGGTGGATTCGACCGTCTGCCAGAGCCGCTTCGGCAGCAGCGCAAAGATGAACACCGCCAGGACCGTGTCGCCGACGAAGCTGTAAAAAATCTTCAGCTCGTCGGCGATATACAGATGCCTGCGGGCCGGAAACTCGATGAAAAACAACGTCGCCGCGATAACCATCACCTGGCGTATCCGCCGATAGAGCGCGCGGGCGCTCTTGTCCGTAAGCGGCGTGAGCCGCCATCCGGCGGGGGATGCGGGGGCCAGCGCTGCGCGGGCGAATCCCGCGGTGAGCACCACGGCGATGATGCCGATAAGCGCCGCCACCAGCATGTCGCCGACGATGCCGCGGCTGCTGCCCCGGGCAAGCAGCACGGCGAGTGGCGCGGCGGCCAGCAATGCCGGAATAATGCCGCGGCTGATAGCCACCATTACGGCGTTGACCACCCGCTTCGTGTAGGTGGGCTGCTCGGTCTCTCGATCTCTGACGTAGCGCCGGATGAGCCATATTCGAAGCGGCCAGCCGATCACGAACGCGAGAATGGTCGCCAGAAAGAAGGGCAACACAATCGCCGCGGGGGTGCCTTCGCTGAATACCGGCGCCCAGGCCTCCCGTGGGGCGCGGGCGAGCTGCTGTAGCGCGGAGAGGAAATGCGGTCCGGCGCTGCTGAGCACGGACCAGGACACAGGGGAGGGGACGCGATCAAAGAGCTCCTGCGTCACCTTTTGCCGGAGTTGCGCCGACTGGCGCTCGATGAGCTGCCGGGCGCGCTCGGCGGTGAGCTCCGCCTGCTTCACCCGTCCCTCGAACATTGCCAGCTTGTCCTGGAGCTGCGCCCGTCGGTCGGCGACGGACGCTTCCTCCGGCGGGGCGCCCTCAGCCGGCGTTGGTCCCAGGGCCTGCAGCAGATCCCGCAAACTTTTTGCTTCCGCGGCGGATGCCTTGGCGACGCTGGCCGTTTCCTCCTGTATCTTTTTCACATCCTGGCGGATGCTGGCGAGCAGCGGCTCGCTGGCGCCGCTTTTGATCAGATTGGTCTCGGCCTGACGGAGCGCAAAGGTCCACTGGTCGAGCAGCCCCTGGAACTCATCCTTGGACATGGTGTCCTGGGCGCCGGTGGTGGCGTAGCAAATGGCCAGCAGGATGCAGGCAAGGACGCGAAGAAATGACTGCTTTCGTATCATGAATGGAGAAAAAGGATCACACGGAAGGCGCGCCCGGATGTTACCACAGCGCCCTTTCGGACAAAGGGACGAGAGCAGCATGAAATTACGGTTTTAAATTCCGTTGCTTCCCCGGGCAACGTGGTCGCGAAACGCGAAGCCAGATGATTTTGGTCACGATGGAAAAACCTTTCTCTCAAGCTTGCGAAAACAACAAAGATCCGATTCTCTCGGTATTGAAGCGCGTGTTTGCGCGCGCGCGCCGCGTGCTGGAAATCGGCAGCGGCACGGGACAGCATTCGGTGCATTTCGCGCCGAACCTTGCGCACCTGGAATGGTACACCAGCGATCTCACCGAGAATCTCGCCGGGATCCGTCTATGGATGGAAGAGCAACCGTCGGAAAATCTGTTTCCTCCAACGGTCCTGGACGTGAATGCCAGCGACTGGCCTATCGAGGATTTTGATGCGGTCTTCAGCGCCAACACTGCGCACATCATGCACTGGCCCGACGTGGAGTCCATGTTCCGCGGCGTAGCCAGGTATCTGCCGACCGGCGGACGCTTCGCGCTCTATGGTCCGTTCAGCTACCACGGCGTGCACACCAGCGAGAGCAACGCGCGCTTCGACCTGTCTTTGCGCGCCCGTGATCCGAGGATGGGCGTTCGTGACTTTGACGCGCTCGACGAGCTGGCGGAAGTGGGCAGTCTGGTGCTGCTGGAGGACAACGAAATGCCCGCCAACAATCGCATCCTGGTGTGGGAAAAGCGCTGAAAGAGACCGCGTTGATTGAGCTGCGCGGCATCTCCAAGACTTACCGTGAGGGCGATGCCCGGCGAATCATTTTCGACCGGCTCGATGCGCGCTTCGACAAGGGCGAGTTCGTCTGTATCACCGGGCGCAGCGGCACCGGCAAATCCACGCTGCTCAACCTCATAAGCGGCATCGATCTGCCCGACCAAGGCGAGATCCACCTCGACGGCGAGGATATGGCCCGTCTTTCGGACCGGGAGCGAACCCTGGTCCGGCGGCGCCGGATTGGTTTCGTTTTCCAGTTCTTCAACCTGATCCCAACGCTCACCGTGGAGGAAAATCTCCGCTTGCCGCTGGAGCTCAATGCAAAGCAAGGCGACGAATGGGAGAAACGCGTTGCCATGCTGCTGGACCGCGTGGCGCTGGCGGACCGAGCGTCCAGCGCGCCGGAAAATCTCTCCGGCGGCGAGCAGCAGCGGGTCGCTATTGCGCGGGCGCTGGTGCACCGGCCGGATATCCTGCTGGCAGATGAACCGACGGGAAATCTCGACCAGGAAACGGGGCGCAAGGTGCTGGAGCTTCTCGCTTCCATGACGCGGGAAACCGGCGCCACGCTGTTGATGGCCACCCACAGCAGCGAGGCAACAGCCTATGCCGACCGGGTAATGCGCATACGCGACGGCCAACTGGAGCCGGCGCCGGACCGGGCTTGAGATCTCTGTGATCTTCAAACCGCTCCTGGGCCTCTCCAGCGCACGCTACTTCAAGCGTCATCCATGGCAGTTCGGGCTGACGCTGTTAGGCATTGCCCTGGGCGTGTCGGTGGTGACCGCGGTGGAGCTCGCCAGCCAGAGCGCGCGCCGGGCGTTTGAGCTTTCCAGCGAAGCGGTTCTGGGCCGCACCACCCACCAGATCGTCGGCGGCACCCTGGGCATTCCGGAGCGGGTCTACGTTCAGCTGCGGATGAATATCGGTTATCTGCCGGCCGCGCCCATTGTCGAAGCACCGGTGCGGACCGACGGCGCGGACCGGGTGTCGTTGACGCTGCTGGGCGTCGATCCCCTTGCCGAGCCGGAATTTAGAGGTCATCTGGGGATAGCTTCAAAGCGCCGGGCGCAGGCGAAGCTGATCACCGAACCGATGACGGCGGCGCTCTCCGACTCCACCGCCGCCCGCCTGGGTTTAGAGCCTGGAGACGTTCTTGCGCTAAACATCAACGGCAGGCGCGTCGAGCTGGAAATCGCGCTGCTGCTGGCGCCGCGAACCGCGCTGGAGCGGCAGGGGCTGGAGAACGTAGTGCTGACCGACATTGCCACGGCTCAGGACATTCTCGACAACGCCGGCTACCTGACGCGTATCGACCTGATCGTTTCGGACCCGGGAGGTGGATCCGGCGTGCTCGACCGGTTGCGTGCTTTGATCCCCTCGGGCGCGCGCCTGGTGGAGACCGGGCCGCGCACCCGCGCCACCGCTCAGATGACCCGCGCCTTCGATCTCAACCTGTACATGCTGGGCCTGCTGGCGTTGGTGGTGGGCATGTTCCTCATCTTCAACGCCATGAGCTTTTCGGTGGTGCAGCGGCGCGCGCTCATCGGCAGGCTGCGGGTGCTCGGGACGACACGCCGGGAAGTGTTTTTTCTCGTGCTGATGGAAGCCGCGGTGTTCGGTCTGGCTGGCGCCGTCCTAGGTCTCATTATCGGCGCCCTGCTGGCGCAGCAGCTGCTCGGGCTCATGGCGCAGACCATCAACGATCTTTACTACAGCGTGCAGGTGAGTGAGGTGAGCTTGTCGCCGGCAATCTTGTTCAAATCACTGCTTCTCGGTATCGGCGGCGCGCTGGTCGCCGCGGTGCTTCCGGCCATCGAAGCCGCCCACGCGCCGCCCCGGCTGGCGTTGCAGCGACACGAGCTGGAGCGGCGCGGGCGAAAACTATTGCCGCTGGTCAGCGCGGGGGGTGTTGCACTGCTGCTGTTTTCGCTGGCCGCGGTTTTCTGGCCCGGCGGGGGTCTCGGCGCGGCATTTGCGGCGCTTTTTTTCATGGTGTTCGGCTTCGCCCTGCTGGCGCCCGGGGCGATGGTGGTGGCTATGCGGCTTTTGAGTCCCATCGCCGCCTCGGTCGGAGGCGACATTGCCAGTCTTGCTTTGCGCGGCGTGGGACGGCACATGAGCCGAACCGGCGTGGCCGTAGCGGCGCTGATGGTGGCGGTCGCCGCCACCGCCGGTGTCGCGGTGATGGTGGACAGCTTTCGTCACAGCGTGTCGGACTGGCTCGGGCGCACGCTTCGCGCCGACATCTATATGAGCGTTCCCGGTGTCGGCAACCTGAGATCCATTAGCCCCGAGACGATTCAGCGGGTTCGTAATACCGACGGCGTCAGCAACCTGAGCCTGGGGCGCCGGCTGACGCTCGAGTCGGAAACTGGGGAGGTGGAGGCGCTGGCCATCGAGATGGCCGAGCAAAGTTACGCGGGTTTTAAAATCATTTCTGAAAATCCCGAGCAGGCGTGGGCCGCGTTCGATGAGGAAAATGCCGTTCTGGTAAGCGAGCCCATCGCCTTGCGCAGCGGGATTGCCGTCGGCGGAGGGGTCACGTTGTTGACTGAGAAGGGTTTGCTTCCTTTCAAGGTGGCCGGCATTTTCCGCGACTACAGCACCGATCGGGGCCTGGTATTAATGAGCCGCGCCACATTCGTGAGCTACTGGATGGATGAAGGCATCACCACCATCGGGGTTTACGTCTTGCCCGGTACCGATCTGGCCGAGTTGCGATCTCGCCTGGAGGCCGCCGCCGGTGATCAGGCGCTTTTTATCAACGACGCCGCGAGCATTAGAGAGTTGTCCATGGAGGTGTTCGATCGGACCTTCACCATCACCAACGTGCTGCGACTGCTTGCGGTGATCATCGCCTTCGTGGGCATCTTAAGCGCGCTAATGGCGATCCAGCTTGAGCTGGGACGCGAGTTCGCCGTGCTCCGGGCGCTCGGCCTGACCCGCGCCCAGCTTTTTGGCATCGCCGAAGCTCAAACCGGCGTGCTTGGACTGGTGGCCGGCCTGCTGGCGCTTCCCCTCGGTGTGCTGCTGTCGCTGATGCTGGTGGAGGTCATCAACCGGCGCTCGTTCGGCTGGAGCATGAGCTTCGAGGTGGACCCGGCGCTGCTGGGCAACGCGCTGGCGCTCTCGCTTTGCGCCGCGCTTCTCGCCGGCCTTTATCCCGCCTACCGCATCGCCACCACCTCGCCGGCGGAGGTTTTGAGGGAGGAGTGAGCAACCCAGCGTGACTCGAGTCGAGTAATGAGTCGTAAGCAGGCTGGTGAAAAAGCGCATCCACGCTCTTTTTCACCAGCCTGTTAGTTACCGGTTTATTGCGTGCTTATCGCGGTCTTTCCCGCCCGCCGCGCAATCGTCTGCTCCCGGCGGACAACAAAAAACGCGCCCCGGCCGTTGCGACCGGAGCGCGCTGTCGAGTATTCACTCAAAAGGCTTCGTTTTCTGCAGCGCTAATCCGCCTTGATATCGACCTTGCGCGGTTTGGAGCGCGCCTCCTTGGTTTTCGGCAAGTGCACCGTCAGCACACCGTTGGAGAAGCTGGCCTTAACCTTGTCCAGCTCGACACCGGATGGCATCACAAAGGTGCGGTAAACACTTCCGTAGCTCCTTTCCGCGATGTAGTAGTCCTTTTCCTTGGTTTCGTGCTGCGACTTTTTCTCGCCCTTGAGCGAAATCATGTCGTCCGTGATGTTGAGCTCTATATCCTTCTCGCTCATTCCAGGAAGCTCGACGGTGAGCTCGTATTCCTTCTCCGTCTCGCTCATGTCAGCCCGGGGCGTTTCCATGAGCTCGCTCAGGTCGACGCCCTTATGTTTGAACAGCGGCAATTCCCGTAGATGCCGTAGTGCGGGGGCGGGTCTCATCCAGTCTTCGCTGAGAAACCGGTCAAACATACGATTCATCTCGTCGCGAAAACCCATGAAAGGTGCATACCCCCGGCGCTCGGGCAAGGTCCTTGGGATATCGTTCCGCTTGCCTTTTGCCACGTGTACGCTATGAGCCTTGGTTTCCATTTGTGAACCTCCTTGGTTTCAATCTGATACCACTCATCCCTAAAAAAATTATCCACCCCGGCCATGCAAGCATGTTGACGTGGATCAAACAGCCTAGTGAAAATCGTGCCGAAATTAGCCGGTTTAAGGACGCTGTCAGAAGGGAGGCTGCCTTGTTGAGGGATACGTTATGAAAGTTTTAATTGCTCGGGTTAGGCAATTCGACCAGTGGCTGATCGCGCTGTTTGTGCGCTACGCTCACTTTGTCCATCGAATTTCGCTGGGCACGTTGTTCATCTGGTTCGGGCTGCTCAAGCCCCTTGGGCACAAGACCACCACCTCGATACTGGCCCATTCAATCTACTGGGGTGACCCGGACACCATTGTGGCCATCCTTGGCTGGTGGGAAGTGGCCATCGGCGTATGCTTGATCATCAGACCGCTGGTTCGGGTTGCCATCCTTCTGCTTGTGATTCGACTGCCCGGGGTGATTCTGGCTTTCATACTCAAGCCCGACGTTTGTTTTTACTCTTTTCCTTTTGCACCGACCCCGGAGGGGCAGTATCTGATCAAGGACCTGGTCATCTTTATTGCTACGCTTGCTATCGCGGGGGGGTTACGTTATGAAAAACGGCCCGGGCATTTACATTAATTTCCCGCGTTCAGCCGGACCGCTGTCTTTGCCGTCTACGATAGGAATACTTATCCAGCTCGACGATAAATAGAACCAGACTGCTCAGCAGGATAATCCTGATCCAGGACTCAATACCGATGCTTTCGGATCTGAAAAATGTCTGCATCGGGGGCGCGTAGGTGTAAATGACCTGCAGCAGCACAACCGCGGCAATCGAGATCAGCACATAGCGGTTTCCGAGCAGCCCCTCCCGGTTGAGAACGCCCGTCTTCAGGTGTCGGGTGGTGAACAGGTAAAAAATCTCCAGCACGACCAGCGCGTTGACGGCCACCGTTCTCGCGCTCTCGATAGATGCGCCGTGCTCGCGCTCCCAGATGAACAGGCCAAACGTCACCGCAACCATGACGATGGACACCATCGAAATGCGCCACCACATGAACGCGGTGAGAATGGGTTCGGCGGGTTTTCGCGGCGGCCTTCCCATGACGTCGGTCTCCGCAGGCTCGAATGCAAGCGCAAGCGCCAGAGTCACCGCGGTGACCATGTTTACCCAAAGGATCTGCGGCGCGGTCACGGGCAGCACACGCCCCAGCAGGACCGCGGCCATGATGATCATCGCCTCACCGCCGTTGGTCGGCAGTATGAAAAGCATCGCCTTTTTTATGTTATCGAAGACCGTGCGCCCTTCCTCCACCGCGCGGGCGATGGAGGCAAAGTTGTCGTCGGCCAGCACCATTTCTGCGGCTTCCTTGGCCGCCTCGGTGCCTTTTATGCCCATGGCGACGCCCACGTCGGCGCGTTTGAGCGCGGGTGCGTCGTTGACCCCGTCGCCGGTCATGGCGACGACTTCATTTTGCTCCTGCAGCGCTTTGACCAGTTTCAGCTTGTGTTCGGGGCTGGTGCGCGCAAAAACGTCGATGTCTCTTGCCGCGTCGGCAAACGCGCCGGCGTCCAAGCGGCTGAGCTCCTCTCCATTACAGGCGCGGCTTCCATTTCCGATACCCATCCGTTTAGCGATGGCCCTCGCGGTGCCGATATGATCTCCGGTGATCATTTTCACGCGAATTCCGGCATGACAGCACCGCTCCACGGCGCGAATCGCCTCGTCCCGGGGCGGGTCGATGATGCCGACAAGGCCCAGCAGCTCCAGGTCCGCCTCCACATCCTCGAACGTCATCGCCTGGCTTCCGGGGGAAAGCGATTTGGTCGCGATGGCAAGCGGACGCTGACCCATGCCCGTCAATTCTTCGAGCTTCTCTTGCCAATAATCCGGGTCGAAGGGGGCGCTCCCTTGCGATTGCCGTTCGCGGCTGCATCGGGGCAGCAGGGCTTCAGGCGCGCCCTTGATGTATACGAAGCTGTTGCCCTCATGATCGTGGTGGAGCGTCGCCATGAAACGATGTTCAGATTCAAACGGAATGATGTCTGTTCGCGGAAACTGCTCGCAGATGAAGTCGCCTTGGAGTCCGGCCTTCATCCCTGCCACCAGCAACGCGCCTTCGGTGGGGTCTCCGTGCACTGACCAGCCGTCGTCTTTTTTGCGTACGCTTGAATCGTTACAGAGCATGCCGGCCCTCAGCAGTTGTTCCAGCGCCGACTCTTCGTCTGACTCGAGGTCATCGCCATTGCGCGAAAAGCCTCCGTGAGGCTCGTAGCCCACGCCGCTCACTGAGATCGTTCCGCCCTTGAGAACCACGCTCTGGAGCGTCATTTCATTGCGCGTGAGCGTGCCGGTCTTGTCCGAGCAGATGACGGTCACCGAGCCCAGGGTCTCCACCGCCGGGAGCCGTCGTATGATGGCGTTTGCCCGCGCCATTCTCTGCACGCCGACTGCCAGGGTAATGGTAATGATTGCCGGCAGTCCTTCGGGAATTGCCGCCACCGCAAGACCCACTGCGGCGAGGAACATTTCGCTGGCCGGGTAGCTGCGGACCATCGTCCCGAAGAGGAACGTCAGCGAGGCGAGGGCGAGAATCGCGCCGGTGAGCCAGCGGGAAAAAACCGAGAGCTTTCGAATCAGCGGCGTCGTCAACGGCTGTACCCGCGCGAGCAGCTGGCTGATGCGGCCAATTTCGCTGCGTTTGCCCGTTTCGACCACGACGCCGGCGCCCTGACCGGAAGTGACAAAGGTTCCGGAGTACGCCATGGAGCCCCGATCGGCGAGCTGGGCTTCTTCGGCCGCGGCTTCGATGGATTTGCTGGCGGGCACCGATTCGCCGGTCAGAATGGCCTCGTCTATGTGGAGGTTACGCGCGCCGATCAGTCTCAGGTCTGCCGGCACCCGGTCCCCGGACTGAAGGTGCACGAGATCGCCTGGAACCAATGTTTCTGCAGCCACCGTGAGGCGTCGTGCATCCCGCGAGACGATGGCCTGCGGCGACAACATTTTCTTCACCGCGTCCAAGGCCTTTTCAGCTTTACCTTCCTGGGCAAAGCCGATGAGCGCGTTAATGATGACCACGGCGAAGATCACGCCGGAATCAATCCAGTGTCCGAGGGACAGCGTGACCAGTCCGGCGCTCAAAAGCACGTAAATGAGAACGTTGTGAAACTGCGCGAGCAGCCTTTGCCAGCCGCTTCGAATCTGCGGGGGTGGCAACTGATTCAACCCATATCGCGCCGCGCGTTCAGCGGCGTCGGTCTCGCTCAGTCCTTTTCGTGATGTGTTGAGAGCGATGAAGACGTCATCAACCGCGAGCGCGTGCCAGTTACGCGCACCTGCGGTATCGCTGCCATTATTGCTGACGCCAGCGTGACCGCCGGCCGGCGGGGCGCCGGTCTCCGCGCGTGTGAATGGCTTCAATGGAGTTATCGCTCGTGAACGTAGCGCCCGGGCGCGTCCTCTATCGGAGGAAACCCGGCGGCAGGCGCGCCCATGGCGGGCGGTGCAATCTTCTTTGAAGAAAGTTCTCTGAGCCAGCCCTGCCATTGGGGCCACCAGGATCCGGTGTGACTGGAAGTGCTTTCAATCCACGCCTCGGGGCTGACGTAGCGATCGCGCTCGTGCACCGTAGCAATCTGGTAGTTTCGCCGCGGGTGACCGGGCGGACTCACGATACCCGCGTTGTGTCCGCCGCTGGTCAGCACGAACGTTACCGTCGGCGCGTCGGAGATCAGGTGGATTTTGTAGGCGGAGCGCCAGGGCACCACGTGATCGGTGATGGTGCCGACGGCAAAAATCGGGACGCGGACGTCGCTCATGGTGACCGGGCGACTTTCTACTTCGTAGCGACCGCGAGCGAATTCATTATTCAGAAACAGCTTTCTCAGATATTCGGAATGCATGCGATACGGCATGCGCGTCTGATCGGCGTTCCACGACATGAGATCGCTGGGCTTATCTTTGACGCCAAGCAGATAGGTCCGGATCATCCGTGACCAGATTAAATCGTTGGAACGCAGAAGCTGAAACGCCCCGCCCATATGTTGGGAATCGAGGTATCCCTGGTTCCACATCAGGCTTTCCAGGAAATTGATCTGTCCTTCGTTTACAAACAGCATCAACTCCCCGGCTTCGGTGAAATCCAGCTGCGTGGTCAATAAGGTCAGGCTTGCAAGCCGCTCGTCGCCGTCCCGCGCCATGGCGGCGGAGGCAATGCCCAGCAAGGTACCCCCGAGGCAGTATCCCGCCGCGTGGATCTTTTCTCCTGGAACGATTGCCGATATTGCGTCGAGCGTGTCCATAACCCCCAGCGTGCGGTAGTCTTCCAGGCCGAGGTCGCGATCATCAGCCGTCGGGTTCTTCCAGGAAATCATGAATACGGTGAATCCGTGCTCCACCAGGAATTTGACCAGGGAGTTGTGGGGCGACAGGTCGAGGATGTAGTACTTCATGATCCATGCAGGGACGATCAGGAGCGGCTCGGGATGGACTTTATCCGTCACCGGCGTGTACTGGATTAGCTCCATCAGCCGGTTTCGGTATACGACCTTTCCAGGCGTTACCGCGACATTTTCTCCGACGACGTAATCGGCATTTGGCCGTGGCGCGTTAATCGAGGAAAGCTCCTCGGCAAGATAATGCGAGCCCCTGACGAGATTCTGTCCGCGCTCTCGGAGCGTGGTTTCCATGACCTCCGGGTTGGTCCAGGCGAAGTTGGACGGGGAGAAGATATCGAGCATCTGACGGGTGGTGAACTCAACGATATCCTGGGAACGGCGCGAGACCCCAGGCACTTCCGTGGTGGCGTTGTGCCACCATTGCTGGGTGAGGAGGAAAGATTGATAAAGAAAGTTATACGGCCACCTTTGCCATGCCGGCGCGGAAAAGCGCCGGTCCTGGGGCAGAGGTTCTATGCATGCCGGTGATTCCGGACACCGCGCGCATTCCTGAGCATAGTTCGCCAGGGTCGCCGATTTCCTCCAGGCTTTCTCAATCAGCTGGAACTGCTTTCCGGGAGACGTGGAAAGGTGCATCCACCAGCTGAAATAGGCGGACAGCAGTACCTGAGGCGATATCCCGCCGGTGAACTGCGCGAACGCGGCATTTGTCTTGTGATCGATGGCGTTGGCGATGTCACGATCAAAAAACGGTCGTCCCAGGTATCTGGAAACCCTGGATTCACCCTCGCTGCTTACCGGCGGTTCCGCTTTGGCTTTAGGCACCGGCAACAGCGGACGCTTGGGCTCCCGACCTGAGCGGCCGAGAGCCCGTGTCACTTTTTTGCGCTCTTTGGTTTCCTGCACGTCGAGTCCTCAACCTTTTGCCGAGCGCGAGTATTGCGCGGTCGGGCTCAGTCCTCGGAGAAATCTTCCCCGCGGTTGCCGGCCTGCCGCAGCGGAGCCCAGGTCTCGTTCATCATCCGGGTGGTCATCTCCATCAGCGTTCTGGCGTTGCTGGCATATTCCTCGGAGGCTTCGCGAAACCAGCTTTGCTGAAGTTCGGCGGCCTCCCTCAAGTCCTTGCATTGTCCAAGCTTGCGGCTCATTTCGGCGTCGGTTTCCAACCGCTTGCTGACGAAGTCGGCGATCTCCCGGTTCAAAGTAACCACGCCGCGCAAATAAGCGCTGCCGGCTTCGCCCAGGGTCCCCATCATTTCGCCGCTTACGTTGGAGAGAAGCGGATTTGCGCTTTCGCTTTTCTTCCGAGAAGCGGAGCTTTGCGTTTTGGTGGGCGGTGACATCTGTGTCCTCCTTCTGAATCTGCTTGAGTGGGTGGCATCTCGCCTGGGGTCCCGGCCCCGTTGCCAAAATCCAGACTTTAGAACCAATCTAATTTATTCACGGAACGAACGTCTTGATCGAGATCATCGGGAACGAGATGCCTATTCGACCGTATTCCGAATCACTGGTTCGGCGCCCGCCCGAGTGGCCGGCGGCCATGCCTTCGGCGGGGAAGAAACCTGTGTCCTGGTCCCGGAGCGTTCGAATCCGGATGCGAGGGCGGGAACGGTAAAAAAGAGGCCAGGCGGCTTGGCCGCTTCCCGGCGAATTGACCGGGGTCCCCGGTCAGAGGTCCTAAAGCTTGCGTTTCAGGAAGGCGCACACCGCGTCGAACTCGGCTCTGGCTGCCGGGCCTTCGAAACGTGCGCGGGCGAAGCTGTGGGGCATTCCTTCCGCGAATCGATATTCGGCTTCGTTACCGGCTTCCCGCAGGCGCCTGTAATAAAGGTGTCCTTCATCGCGCAGCGGGTCGAACTCCGCTGTATGTACGAAAGCCGGCGGCAGCTCCGTCAAATCCTCGGCCCTGAGCGGAAGCGCGTAGGCGTCGGCGTCGTCGCGGCGATTTCCCAGGTACGCGTCCAGGAAGTGCTCCATTTCGGCGCGGGTAAGCAGGGGCGATTCGGCGTTTTCTTGGTAAGACTCGCGGGTAGTGTCGGTGTCCATCACCGGATAGAGCAGAGCCTGGGCCGCAATTTGCGGGCCTTTGCGATCGCGCGCGGCGAGGCAGAGCGCGGCGGCCAGGGTTCCGCCGGCGCTGTCCCCGCAAAGGGCAATACGCGACGGGTCGATGCCGAAGCCGTCGGCATGAGTGACCACGTGCTC
>Ga0224497_10001091_pt1 | contig 17693 bp, 25 predicted proteins | sample SF_Jul11_sed_USG_4_FD_167970 | JGI IMG/M metagenome (GOLD analysis project Ga0224497, IMG submission 167970) | Sediment microbial communities from San Francisco Bay, California, United States - SF_Jul11_sed_USGS_13 | ecosystem: Environmental > Aquatic > Marine > Sediment | place: USA... | reverse complement strand
AGAATACAACATAGGAATCTTATGGAAGAAACTATTCGTGCTTTACAACAACAGCAACAAGAAAAACAACCTACAAGAGCTCCTCAGATTTATAGATGATTAAATGACAAAAACTAATCAGAATAAATTTGAAATTAGAATAATACAACCATCAATTAATTCATTGTTTAGTGATGATATGAATGGCAAATTTCTTTCACCACTTTCTTGCCTTAGAGAATTTGGAACCTATTGGTTACTAGAATTTGATCTTCCTTTAGTAAATAAAAAAGATATCAAAGTAACTTATAATGAAAATTCAATAAGTATAGAAGCAAAACTTAAGGAAACATATTATGAGCAAAAGTTAGGTGTACAAACAAAATTTCAATATTTTAAAAAAATTGTTACACTTCCAAACAACATAAACAAAAACAAAACTAGTGCAAAATTTGAAAACGGACGTCTAAAAATTATAATACCTAAAAAGATCTCAGGCCAAAAAATTAAAATTAATTAAGTGAAAAATTGTTCTACCTGATCTCTATACTTTAGTACAATCTTCCCAAATTCTGAAAAATCATCCGCTGTGGGAAATTTCATTCTCATTGCATATTGATTTAGAAATACAGAAATTGCATTGCCAACTATTAGATTATAGACCCCATCAGCTAAATTTTTTGAGTATGGAAATGCTACTTTGATAAATGGAAGATAAGTTTCAGTTTGAGAAATCATCAATTTGATATGTTTTTCAACATAATCTTGGATATCAACTGGAATTGCCATTTAATAAAACTAATATTGTTTTCTTATAAATAGGCATTTTCATGTATATTTTAAGTAATTATTCTCATTTCTGAGAAAATTATTATCTTTAATTATTTTCTAATGATAAATAAATGGCAAAAATATGTGAAAAATCAATAATATCTAAATTTTGTTATCAAGTTGAGCAATAATTACAATTTCGATTAATATTCTAAAAATGAAGCCTAAACAGCGCTATCAGTATTTACATCAATTACATGCCAAAAGCATACAATCTTCATATGGCATACCACTTAATTAGGAATCATATCAAACAGTTCTTATTTTTTCTTCAGAATATTGTTTGTAATAATGAAACCAACAGTAAATTATCAACAAATAGATTAAACTATTTTTTTACAATATCAAAAAACAAAAAAGTAATTTCTCTTATTATATAACACTATTTGTCTGAAAAACTGTTTTAGGAAAGTATGAACTAAGCTTTCTATTAGTGTATTACATATTATTATATCTAAATCATAACCAACAAAGATAAAATCATTATCTGCAAAAATTTTCAGTTTTTTATCTTACCAATTGTTTTAGATACTTTTCCTTACCTTTTCTACTACGTGGAAGACATCTTAGTTGCCTATTACAACATGGACAAGTAATTCCATCATAATTTACAAACACTTCACAATAATTACATCTTTTTTGTCCTGCTGCATATCTACCAATTTGTGATGGCTTCATTGCTTTGTATTTCTTACATTCTCCAATACAATATGTCATATTCTTTCTCCTGTCTTCTCATTTTTTATATAAAGTATAAAATTTTGGGAGTGATTCATCTTAACCACGTCCCATTGCTGCGTATTTGCCAGATCTTCCTCTAATGAAGAAGGCTGCTGCAATACCACCAAAGACTGCACCTGCAATAACTGATGCACCAACTACACCACTTGCATCAAGATAGGGTGTACCTGAACCAGATGCTGGGTTTGCTTCTGCTGCTTCGATTCTTCTTCTTTGAATCTCAAGTGCTTCTTCTAAGGTATAAGCTCCGGTTTGTCCTTCACCGCCGACGTTACCCATGTACTGTGCAAAAGCTACTGTATTTTCTGCATAGTAGCCCATGGTGAAGACAGCGATTAAGGATGCTGCTACAAGTATTGTTTTATTCATACCGTTTACCTGTTCGTTCTGATGCTAGTGTTGTTATTTAACTTTTATTCTAAAGCTCAAAATATGTAAATGATGTACGAGATCCGGAATAAGTAACGTTTAATTTTGTTCTATAATCAGCTACATTATGGGACGAATGCATACACATAGACATGGAAAATCACATTCGATTAGACCTGTTACACTGCGTACACCTTCATGGATTACACAAGGTCCCAAAGAGATCGAAGAATTAGTAGTCAAGTATTCTAAGGAGGGTCTAACCCCAAGTCAGATTGGAAACAAACTAAGAGACCAACATTCAATTCCATTAGTAAAACCAATTACTAAAAAAACTATGGGTGATATTTTAGATGAAAATAAACTAAGAGCCGAAATGCCGGAAGATCTTGAAAATATTGTCAAAAAGGCAGTAGGTCTTCAAAAACACCTTAAATCAAATAAGGGGGATAGTAGAAATGTCAGATCGCTAGAGTTGATTGAGGCCAAAGTACATAGACTCTCAGTTTACTACAAAAAAATAGAAAGAATACCTAAAAATTGGAAATATAAATCTGTAGTAGCTCAATTAGAATGATGACAAAAGCTCTTGATGAGTCATTATCGTTTTTCAAAGATAGAGTTCATGATTATATTAAATCCAAGAAATCAATATCAGTTACAACTCACATAGATTGTGACGGATTAACCTCCGGGAGTATAATTTCTAAAGGCCTCATAAGGGCCGGAGCAAAATGTACAGTTAGGACATCAAAAGAGTTTAGCAAAAACATAATAAATTATTTGAAAAATGATTCAAGAGATTTTCATATAATTACAGATCTTGCTGGAGGATTTGCAAAACAACTTGATGAGTCATTAGGAGATAATTGGATTGTTCTGGATCACCATCAAATTCCAGAAGAAGAATATGATGATCAAAGAGTCATTAATGCTTGGAAATATGAAATTGATGGTGGCACAGAAATTTGCGCAGGTGGAATGGCATATTTAGCATCCATTGCTTTAGATGAAAAAAATCTGGACCTATCAGCAATATCTGTGGTTTCAGCATTAGGAGATAGGCAGGATCAGGGAGAAAGAAAGTCATTAATTGGAAAGAATTTTGAAATTGCAAACATTGCAAAAGAAGAGGGTCTTGTAGAGATTGATTTAGACTTGCTTCTAGTTGGAAGAGAGACTAGACCTCTACCTGATGCACTGGCATTTACTTCACAACCATTTATTGAGGGGCTTACATGGAATAGAGACGCTTGTTTATCACTTCTAAATTCTTCAGGAATTCAACTAAAGGAAGGGGGAAGATGGAGAGTTCCAGCTGAGTTAAACGAAGAAGAAAAAAGAGGGGTTATTGAAGCAATCACAAAGTTTACCTCTGGAAAAAATGCAACTGAGATAATGTCAGAATTAATCGGATATACCTATACATTTCCCAGAGAAGATAAGAGAAGTTTTTTGCGAGATGGAAGAGAATTTTCAACTATGCTTAATTCTTGTGGAAGAATCAATAGATCAGGTGTTGGAATTGCGATTTGCATGGGAGATAGGAATAAGATTCTTCAAGAAGGTGAAACAATACTAACAGATTATAGAAAGATGATTAGAGAATATATGAATATTCTTGCAAATGAAAGATGGAGGATTTCTGAAAGTGAGACATGTGTGATGGTAAATGCCGAAGGAGTTGTTCCTGAAACAATGACTGGAACAATTTCATCATTAATTGCTGGTTCTCCTAAAAACTCAGGTAAAATTATAATTTTAAGGACCCAGGGTGAGGAGAACACAATTAAGTTTTCTTCAAGAAAGTCATTTAATTGTAAATCAGAGGTGAATCTAAGTAAATTGATGAGGACAGGAGCTGAGAAATTTGATGGGGTAGGAGGAGGTCACGATGCAGCAGCAGGGGCAAAAATAACTAAAGACAAATTGGATGAATTTCTTAATTATTTAGATGTAAATGTCATTAATTTGTCAAGTTCAGGTTTTTCTCAATAACCTTTCAGCAGAAGAAGCAGATGCTGTAAAAAATGCATTAGAACCAGATAATGTAAATTTTCCAGAAGGATTGAGTCTAAATATTGAAAAAATTGATAATGAACTGGTTTTTAATTTTGAAGGTAAGGAAGATATGCGAAAATTAATTGGTACAATTGACGAAGTTTTAGAGCATGTTCAAGTGGTTCTAAAGGTGATTAAAAAATGCTAGACCCAAAAATTATCAAAGAAAAATCTCATATGATTCTAGATATGCTTAAAAAAAGAGATGTAGAATTTGATTTAGATGCTCTGATAGATTCGGATCAAAATAGAAGAGAATTCATTATAAAAACTGATGAATTAAGAAAGAAGAAAAATCAAATGGCATTAGAGATTTCTCAAAAAAAGAAAACAGGTCAAGATGCTTCTCAAATCATATCTGAAATGAAACAGGTTTCAGCAGAACAAATGAAATTAGAATCATTACAAGAAGAGAATGAAAGAAAATATACAAAACTAGCTCTGAGCATACCTAATCTAATTCACAGCACAGTTCCCATAGGAAAAGATGAAACTGCCAATAAGGAGATCAAGAAATGGGGAGAAATTCCTGAATTTGATTTTAAGATAAATGATCATATCGATATTTCCGAAAACTTGAATTTAGTAGATCTTGAAAGAGCATCCAAAGTTGCAGGTGCCAGATTCTATTTTCTGAAAAATGAACTTGTTCGCCTAAATCAATCTCTTATTCATTATGCACTAGATTTTCTTGCGGAGGAAGATTATTCACTTATTCAACCACCATATATGATTAATCGGCAATCTATGGAAGGTGCAATAATTACAGACGATTTTGAAGAAGTAATCTACAAAGTAGAAGATGAGGATCTTTACATGATTGGAACCTCAGAACATGCACTGGCTGCTATGCATTCAAATGAAATTATTGAAGGAAAAGATCTTCCATTACGATATGCTGGGACAAGTCCATGTTTTAGAAAAGAGGCAGGAGCACATGGTAGAGATCAAAAAGGTATTTTCAGAGTACATCAGTTTGACAAGATTGAACAATTTGTTTTTACTCGTCCAGAAGATTCATGGCGAGAACATGAAAAAATGTTGGAAATCACAGAAAAATTTTATCAGAAATTAGAGATTCCTTATAGGGTAATGCTTTTGTCAAGTGGAGATTTGGGGAAGATTTCAGCAAAAACCTATGACATTGAAGCCTGGATGGCAGGACAAAATGCATATCGTGAAATTGTATCATGCTCAAATTGTTTAGATTACCAAGCAAGGAGATTAAAAATTCGATTTAGAGAAAAAACAAATGAAGATACCCAATATGTTCACACACTTAACAGTACCCTTATTGCAACATCTAGAGTGTTAGTTTCAATCATGGAAAATTTTCAAACAAAAGATGGTCATGTTAAGATCCCAAAAGTTTTAGAAAAATATATGGGCAAAAATACAATATAGTCACATACCCTTATATTTTGGATTCAAAGGTCGATAATAATTGGCGCGTAGAAAAGGCAGAGTAAAGGACAAATGGAGAGAGAAAAGGTGGATTACTGTAAATGCTCCTGATTCATTTAATAATGTTCCAATAGCATATGTGCCAATTACTGATGACGAAAATGCACTAGGCAGAGTTATTGAAGTTACATTATACGATATACTAAAAGGTGATCCATCACAACATCAATACAAAATTTACTTCCAAATTAACAAAGTTGATGGAGAAAAAGCTTCAACAATTTTTAAGAGATTTGAATATTCCAAAGAATTTTTACGAAGTTTAGTAAGACGGGGCTCATCAAAAATTAATTTTATTATAGATATTAAAACTAAAGATGGATATATCTTTAGAATAAAAGTAATCGCATTAACACATAGACAGCTTAACACATCAAGAAAACATGCATTAAGATTGATTGTAAGAGATGTGATTAATAATACAGTTCCTCAGATGACAATTGATCAATTTGTTCAAGCAACATGCTACAGTAAGATTAACTCAGATATTATGGCTGCTTTTAAGAAAGTCATAAGAGTAAGGCACGTAGGTCTAGAAAAAGTCAAACTTATTAGAACTGCAGAGAAAGAAATTACATTACTTGAAGCATAGATAGTTGTCAATCTCACTTTAGAATGGATGAAAAATTAGAAGTTACAATTGACATAATTGTGCATGCTACAGAAGATATTTCAAAAATTTTTCAGGCATTTGAGGAAACCTTTGGATTAAATGGTGAAGAGTTTTCTATTAAATATACTACAGGACATTATGATAATCCGATTACAATACTAAATGCCAAATTAGTCAAAAAAAGAGCTATGAAGTTTATTGAAAAATTTTTGAAATGTCTCTCAAAAGAACAACTAGATCAAATGACCGATGAGATTGAAGAAAGAACAGTGGATTCCAGATATCACATTAGAATGGACAAACAGGAATTGATTAATGGTAAAATAGTGTTTAAAGAGAAAAATTCGATTAGATTGAAAATCCATACTCCAATTTACAACAAAAAAGAAATAGTGAAAACATTTAGAAAAATATTTGAAATTGTCAACTAGATTAATTAGGAATAAACAACTAATCAAACTTGGGAATGAGGAAATAACAGCCGCTCCAGTCTGAGCGAAAGCCTTGAAGATGCCGCGACGAACCGACCCCATTTAACAACTAATTATACAAGATATTATTTCAGATAAAAGCAAGGTATTATTTTAAATACGGATGAACGACGCTTTGTATAGTGGCAGATTATGATGTTATAGTTGCTGGAGGAGGATTAGCAGGAACTATTACAGCTCAGGCTATTTCACATTATTCAAATCAAAATTTCAAGATTCTCTCAATTGATAGAAATCCTGAGATATTTCCAGGAAGAAAATCGTTAACTGGATGGACATGTGGTGATGCTTGTTCAAAAGAAGCTGTTGACTATATGAGTAACAGAATCAAGGTTAAATGGAGTAGACCAGAAATTGAACATGATGTAAAAGGTGTTATGGCATTCTCACCTGATAAAGAGACTGCAATACCATTTGATGGGGCAGGTTACATGCTCAATCGTCAAAAGCTTCCAGAAATCCAAAATGGGCGAGCAAAGAAAATGGGAGTAGAATTTGATTTTGATATCAATCTAACAGGTTTAATCTATGAAGGGCAACAAGTGATAGGAGTTAAAGGTATCAACAACAAAACAAAACGGCCATACAAAAAAACTGCAAAAATTGTAGTTGATGCAACAGGAGTTACCTCGGTACTTAGAAATCAAATTAAAAATACAACCAAAGTTGAACGAAGAATTGATAGACGAGATTTAGAATCTACAGGTAGATATATCATGTATTTTGAACATGGAGAAAGAAATCTTACAGAATTTGATCCTAATTATTGTATTATTCATCTTGATCAAGAAATAGCACCTGGAGGATATGGATGGGTTTTTCCAAAAGGAGACAACAAAGTCAATATAGGATTAGGAGTTGAAAAATCTCTTTTAGAAAAAAGAAATCAAAGGTTAGGAAAAAAAGATAATGTAGAATCTTTAATGAAAGAATATCTAAACAAGAATAAGGCAATTAAAAATGCAAAACTTTCACAAGATCCAGAAGATGTTAATAATAATTCAGGAATTTTCCAAGTTTCAGTAAGAAGACAAAATGACTGTCTAGTTTCTGGAGGATATATGTTAGTGGGAGATTCTGCATGGATGCCTAAACCAATCGATGCAGGAGGTATTGGTCCTGCATTAATTGCAGGTACAATTATTGGAAATAATATAGTCCAAGCAATTGAATCTAATGATGTCTCAGAAGCAAGTTTGTGGCAATACAATCTAGATTTTATTAAAGAGTATGGATACAAGACTGCAGGTCTTGAATTATTTAGAAGATTAGTTCAAACCATGACTAATGACCAAATAAGTTATGGTATGAAACACTTTTTGGGAAATCTTGATGTAGAGTCCATTAGTAAAGGTGAACATCCAGACTTTTCAGGTCTTGGTAAAATTGGAATGATTATACGTGGCATTATGAACAAAACTGTTGCAGAAGGTCTCAAATATACATCTAAACAAAATCAATGGTTAGTAGAGCACTATAATAATTATCCAAAGGACCCATCAGGTTTTGATGAATGGAATAAATCCTTGCATAAAACTCTTGATGAGTCATTTGTCAAAATTGCATCATTTGCAAGTTAGAACTAAAATTAAATATTGTAAACATTAAGAAGATCGTACTTGAGTCAGACATCATATCTAGATTGGAATAATTCTATTGACATATTAAACAAGGCATATGATACAAAGCTTTTTGTTCTAATAATTGGACCAAAAGGTACAGGAAAAACATCACTAGTAAGAGATTTTGCAAAGAGTAAAAATGCCAAGTTAGAATCAATCAATTTTAGCCTAAGAACAAGAGAAAGTCATCTAATTGGAACAAAAACTCTAACTGATGGTACCGTCAGTTTTGATGAAGGCATTTTGATAAAATCTATGAGAGAAGGAAGTATGTTGTATCTAGATGAAATTAATTCTGCAGAAGCAGACGTGCTACTTAGATTAGATGAAGCACTAGATGACAGACGACAAATTTCTCTTAAAGAATCAACTGGAGAGATTGTAAAAGCAAAAGATGATTGGTTTGTAATTGCAACAATAAATCCTCTGACACATAGTGGTACAAAGGAACTACCACCTCAGTTGCTTAGTAGATTTCCAGTCAGAATCAATTTAGAATATCCACCAGAAAATATAGAGATTGAAATAGTAAAAAAATATGTTTCAGATGAACATGAATTGGATCTAGTTCAAGGAATAAAGTTAGCAAATACATTGAGACAAGCAGCCGCTGTTGAAGAATTGTTTTATTCACCAAGTTTGAGAGAAACTATTGCATTTGGAAAATTATTAGATAAAGGGGTTTCACCTAAAGAAGCAGCAATGATTGTTTTTGGTAATGTATATACTCAATGGGGAAACATAGAATATCAAAAAGTAAGTGACATCATCACTTCAATGTTTGGAAATTAGATGCAGTCCTTAGAATTAAGAAATGAAACATTAGTAGAAATTGCTACATTTCTAGTTAGAAGATGGGCTGAAAAAGAAAATGTTGTTGTTGAATTTTCAGATAAAATGGAAACAAGGACTAGACTGAATGAAAATAAAGTAATTCTAACACCACTTGAAAAAAGGATTGGAGACAATTTTCAAAGATATAGGCAATTTAGAACAATTTTATGGTATGAAGCAATGCGAATCAAATTTTGTAAAAAAATTCTCAGTAATGATCATGCTTTTGGATTTATTCTAAATACAATGGAAACTCGAAGAGTAGAACAATTAGGCAGAAAGATTTGGAGGGGAATGGACGAAGAAATAATATTTAATTATGCATATATGCTAATAGAAAGACCACAACTACACACAGTTTATGGAAAAGCTAGGATTGTAGAGGCTTTCTATCAGTATTTTATTTTTGGAGCACTAAAGGGAGAAATTCAATCTAGTCATTTTGAAAGAATAAAAAAAGCAGCAGTATTTGCCAAAAAAATTGTTGATGAAGCAATAGCAAAAAATTATGATACAGACTGGTTGGAGAATAAAGTAAGCGAAATAATAAAAATTTTAGATATTGATTCGCTTCTTACAATTCCTGTTTCATTACCTTTCATGAAAGCAGGGATGGCATTAACGCAAGAAGAAATTCTAAAATTTCTTTCAGTAATTTCAAAAAATAAAGAAGGGGATTTTGGAAAAATTGATCCCAAAGCAGTGTTACGAGGAGATAATGTTTACAAGGAATATCAAGTATTATTGGATGAAAATAAAAAAAGTGATAACAAGGGATTATCTCCAGAAACAATTGGTGTTCAAATTCCACCTACAAATAATGTAGATGAGACTATGATCTACGATATTAGTTTGATTAATAGTTTGAAGACAAGATTTAAACAATTAAAATCGGGTTGGAAAGAACAGCATCTCAAAAGTGGAGATGAATTTGATGAAGAAAATTATATTGATGGACATGATTCATTTTTCACCGATGTAAAAAAGTCAATTAAAACAAAAATTGTGATTTTATTAGATCATTCTTCAAGTATAGCATCGGATGCACTAGAATACAAAAAAGCGACATTAGCTCTATGTGAAGTGCTTGCATATCTTAAAGTAAAATTTGCAGTATATGCATTTAGTACACAAAATAGAATAGTTACATGTTGGCTTGTAAAATCGGATAATACCAAATGGAATAATGTTTCAGCAAAAAGATTAGCTCAAATTGTGGCAAATGGATCAACACCACTTGCAGAAGTGTATGGCAAGATGTTTCCTATTCTACAATCAAAAAGACCAGATATTTTCTTGACTCTAACTGATGGAGAACCATCAGACCCAAATGCCGTAAGAGTTATGGTAAAATCTTTCAAGGGACTTGGCATAAAGATGGTTGCAATGGGATTAGGACCAAATACAATGAGAGCAACCACCATAGCGAGTAATCTGAAATATTTAGGATATGAAAAAACGTTGGCAGTAAGTAGACTAAATGACATTCCAGATAAGGTAATTGGCGTTTTAGGCGAAGCATAGATTCCAATTAAAACAAAAACTTCTAATTTTGGTTACAAGACACTTAAACATGTCAAATTTAGAAATTACTGCTGAAGAATTGAGAGTGGATATTCAAAATAAAACTCCCTTATTAATTTTAGATATTAGAACCCCAGAAAACTATATGTCTGGACATATTGAAGGATCTGCCAATGCTAAATGTACCAATATGCAACAAAAACAAGCTGTCATGTCTAGACTACCAAGAAATCAAAAAATTATATTGATTGATGAAGATGGAAATGAATCATCTCAAAATGCAAATATGTTAACAAGGTTTGGCTTTGATGCACATTATCTTAAGGATGGGATTAAAAGTTGGACTAGTAAACTAGTAAAAAGTTCACAAGAAACGGTAATCCCAAATGAGAAATTGTGGAATTTATTAAAAAATAATGAAGATGTATTTTTGTTAGACGTCAGGGAACCTATGGAATTTGCAGAATTTAAGATTCCAGGTGCAGTAAATATTCCTTTGTCTGAATTATTTACATCTGATTATAAAGAAAAAATTCCTAATGATAAAAAAATTATTACTATTTGTTCACATGGAAATAGATCAATGGTTGCTACTTTTGCACTTGCTCAGAAAGGATTAGAATCGACATCACTTGATGGCGGTATGTCAAGATGGAATCAAGTTCTAAATGCAAACATTGTAGTTAAAGAGGATGATTTGATAATTATTCAGGTGGAGAAAGTTGGAAAAGGTTGTTTGTCTTATATTGTTGGCTCAGAGGGGGAAGCAATAGTAATTGATCCAACATATCCACCTTCAAAATATCAAGAATTTGCAGAAAAGGAAGGATTGAAGATTACTAAAGTCATCGATACACATCAACATGCTGATCATGTTTCAGCAGCAAAAGAGCTTTCAAGGATTACAAATGCTCAATTATATTTTAGTGCAAGAGAGGACTACAATATAGAAAATATAAAAGCCAGAGATGGTAATCTTATTCCAATAGGAAAAAAGCAAGTACGAGTAATGCACACACCTGGTCATACTGCGGGAAGCATGACATACGTCATAGATGAAATCTATGCATTTTGTGGAGACATATTATTTGTAGAATCTATTGGGAGACCAGATCTTCGTGATCAAGCTGAGGAATTTGCAAATGAATTACATGAGACTCTTCACAATAAATTATTGAATCTTCCTCCAAAAACTAAGATTTTTCCGACTCATCACGGTGAGGGTGTAAAACCAACAGCAAATGGAATTTTTTATACTACTCCAGAGATGGCAAAAAAATTATCATTGTTGGATTTAACTAAAGAGGAGTTTGTAAAAAGAGTTGTAAATATGACAACTCCTAGACCCATGAATTATGCAATGATAATTAAGGTAAACAAGGGGGTAATTCCAATTACATATGAGCAAGTACCAGATTTAGAAATGGGACCAAATAGATGCAGTGTTCAATCATCTTAGATTAGGATGAAATTAAGAAACAATCATGAAATGTCTTTCGGTTTCTCAGCCTTTTGCAGATTTGATTATTACAGGTAAAAAAGTAATTGAGTTAAGAAAATGGAATACAAATTTCCGTGGAGAGTTTTTTATTCATGCTCCAATAAGAATTAGAACTGAAGATTGTAAAAGACTCAAAATTACTAAAAAACTAGTTACAGGAGCAATTATTGGAATGGCAGAGATTTATGATGTAAAAAAATACAAATCACAAAATGAGATTAAACAGGATCAAAAATTTCATTTTGCATCAAAAAATTTTCATGATAGAACTTTTGGTTTTTTACTAAAGAATCCAAAAACATTTAGAATTCCGATTCCATGTAAAGGGAAATTAGGGTTTTTTGATGTAGATTTACCAAAGACTAAAATCAAAAACAAGGATCTTGTAATAGATATTATTGATGAGGAGTTTAGATACCAATGGATTGGACATCATTAGAAATCCTGATCATACAAAAATATGACTAGTATATATAAAGGACCTATTTAAAGTCCCTCGACATGCCTCAGACTAAACCTATTGTCAGTGTTGAAAATGTTGTAGCATCAGCATCAGTAGACCAAAAAATTGATCTAAACGAAATTACTGAAAAATTTCCAGATACTGAATATCATCCTGAACAATTTCCAGGATTAGTGTTTAGATTAAGCAATCCCAGAACTGCTACGTTAATTTTCAGAACTGGTAAAATGGTTTGTACTGGTGCAAAATCTGAAGAGATGGCAATAAAGGCAGTAAACACAGTAGTGCAAAAATTACGAAAAGGTAAAATTAAAATTAAAAACGATGCGGTAGTTACGGTCCAAAATATAGTTGCTGCAATTAATTTAGGAGGAAAAATTCATTTAGAAAAAGCAGCTAGGACTTTACCAAGAAGCATGTATGAACCAGAACAATTTCCAGGATTAATTCACAGAATGCTTGATCCAAAAACGGTCATATTATTATTTGCCTCAGGAAAACTAGTTTGTACTGGTGCAAAAAAAGAATCAGATGTATATCGCTCTGTTCACAATCTACATGCATTATTAGAAGAAAAAAATCTAATGATTTATGATCAATAGAATTTTTGATATTCAGATAATTAAATAGAAATGAATTTAGATGTCCGAAGATAAATTCAAAAAAGAAATGAGCAAGTTAACACCTGAGAATGGCTTTGATTTAGTAGGTATAGATTATTTTTCAGATTCTGAAGAACAATTGTACTTTATAGAACATTTTGAAATGTATCAAGACGCACTTGCTGCAAAAAAAGATCGAAAAAATACAGATGAATATTTTATTTTATACAAAGGTCCAGGGGGAGAATATTTATCTCGTTAGGAGATAGAGATACTAAAACTGTACTTAATTTCACAAACAATTTTATCATTTAGTAATTAAAGACACTTTTTATGAAAAGTGAAACAACTGATTTGATAGATACATTATATGATAAAGAAAAAGATTATCAATATTATAATTCCCAACAAAATTTAAGAAAAAGTCCCAAGGCAAAATATCAAGTTTTTGATGAATTTGAATTTACTCGAGGAAGAGAAGTTTTAGGAAACTTGATTGTTCATGGGATGATAGCCTCAGGAGGTACAGACATTGATTGGTTAATAGAACATAATGGTGGTTTTGTAATCTTAGAATTCAAGGGATTTCATAATGATAAAATTAACATTCCAAAAGGTCAAATGTTAGCGTATGAAAAATTACATGCAAAATTAAATCATGTCACAAAATGCTATCTATACATCATAGGATGTGACGATATTGATTTTTCAAATCCGGATTTGTCAGTATGGTTTTTTGAAATTAATCAATGGAAGACAGGTGCTATTCCAAAAAATACAACTGATATTTATGGAGATGGACTAAAAAAACAGAATAAATTTATTATTTATAGAGAGTACATGGAAGAAATTAAAATTGAAAAATTAAGAGAATTGATAGATACTCATTGGAAAGAGTTTGAAAAAAATTAAGATGTAAAAGAGAATGTTCTTGATTGTGTTTCTGAATTATTTTGTGCCTTTAATATGAAGGTACCAGATTTTTCCCATCCAGAACCGGCAGCAATAACTAATGTAGAAAATCGCCCATCGCTCTTTGTTTTTACTTGCTCTGCCCACACTATAGTACCATCTTGTTTTTCAATTGAAAGATCAACAAAATCAGAGGTAATAGATTTTCCACTAATTGAAATTATATCTTTTTTTTGATAAGAATTTGAGTCAGTTTCAATTGAAAATGATGTTGCAGAAGTTGTTATTGATTTTGTTACTGTCGTATTTGGTACAACATCAGTTATTCCTGAGGACATAACTGCAATAATGATGATTATTGTCAAAGCTGCACCACCAAACCCGAGGATCATCTTTGTATCTTTAGACTTTGATTTGGATATTTTAGGTGTCTCTTTTTGGAAAATTTGGGATTTTGGAATAGATGTAGGTTCTGAAATAATGACATCAGGAATATTTGATTTCTTAATAGACTGTTTGTCTTCAACAAGAGGTTTGCGACCAAGATATTTTTCAGCTAGTTTTTGTACATAGTTTCTTTCATAATTGCTAATTACTTCGTTATTCTCAAAAGCCCTGAAAATCTGTCTAAGGATTTTTTCATCACCTTTTTCTTTATCTAATAGTTCTTTGACGTCATCAAAAAGAGGATCTGACATGCAGTTTTATTCTCCTATTGATTATTTATGAAGTTACCTTGTTTAATATTGCGAATGATGAATGTCAGATTATGTGGAATAAATTTTCTGAGCTTGGATAATTACAGTTCGAATATAATCTTTTGCTGTGGAGTCAGAAACTCCCATTTGTTTTGCTCTCTTAAATAGATCTTTTTCAATAGGATTACTTAGATAGTATTTTAAAAGATAGTTGAGTCTATGTGATCTTTTTTCATCACTTTTCATACAGAATCTTTTTTTTATTTTACTAAAAAGGTCAGAGGATTATGTAATAACCAAAATGTAATAATATATCATAAAATTTATATAAAAACATATAATCTTTTTTAAATCATAGAGATTTAGGAATGAAAATGAAACGAATCGAGGCAACTATTCAAATAGATAAAACGGGTGCAGTATCTGATGCAATAAAGAGTTTAGTTGGAGGTTTTACCATTCTTGAAGGAAACGGTAGAGGTTCTGGCAAAAGACAAACAATGAGAGCAGGGAGAGGTACAGGTTCTTTTATTGCTGAATTCAACAAAGTTGCAACTGTCACTACAATTGTAGCAGATGAGAAAGCAGAACAAATTATCACAGCCATTTCAGAAGCAGCGTTCTCTGGAAATGCCGGAGATGGGATTATCACTGTCTCTACTATAGATGATGTTGTAAACATAGCATCTAAAAAGAGAGGTTCTGAAGCCCTCTAATTATTTTATTTTAATCAAATGTATAATCATATGATAATCATCATGCAGTAATTTTAAAGGAAATTAATATGAAATTTTTGGATATTGACATTATTTTGGACATTTGTGTTTACTGCAGTTTTGATCTATCTTAGTGCAAATCTGGTTATGACAGTAGATAATCTTGATGGATGGCTTAGAATTCTATATTTTGCAGTATTGATTCCAGGTTATTCATTAGTAGTTTTTCAAATTAGAATGTATTTCAAAAATAAATACGAATCTCATACTATTGATTAATCAGGGTTAAATATGGTTCTAAAATTTAAGATAATTTAAAGAGATAATTGTATTGAAAGGGATTTACTGGTTAATTTTAGGATTATGTGTGTGGTTTGTTCCTAGTATTATTTTTCAAGTAATTGTAACGTCTGGGGAATCAGGGGTAACAGCTGAAGAAGCTGTCTCAGATATACCAATTGAATTTGTAATTGCCCAGTTTGGTGTAGCCTTGGTAATTATAATTAAAGGTGTCTTTACAATTAGAAAAGAAAGAAAGGCAGCAAAGATAGAAGATAGTCGTAAGAAAAAATCCAAGAAGAAATGATAAATAAATCTACTGAGAGAAATCAAGTGTTTCTCTCAGTCAGGTATCACTTTGGGTGACATGTTTTTTGAAGGGATGAGTTGTTTTACAAAATAAGTATAAAAGCTAATCATCACATCATTCACATTGATAGATAAATCATAAGAAGTTTTTATTCAGGAATGAAAATTAAACAACAGTGCCTGATAGAAAAAGAGACAAGTTTTTTCAAGAAAAACTAGATGAAATTTTAAGTGAGAGAGATATCAGATTTGCAGGGTTTGTAGACCCTGAGGGGAATTTAATTAAAGGAAAATTTCAAGAGGGCATAATTCCATTTGAAGATGATGAAGAACAAGTGAAAATCTATAGAGAGTTAGCAATTAGAGTAGCCACCAGAGAAAAATTTGATTATTCTATGGGACGTGTAAAATATTCAGCATCACGACGTGAAAAATTAGTAATGATGAGTTTTCCTTTAAAAAAAGTCATTCTTTTGATTACAGCAGAACCAAGCATAAATATCGATAGATTAGCTTACAAAATAATCCAAATGTTAGGAAAAGAATGGAGTGAGTTTTTTGGTCAATAAAATAAAGTATGATTTGATTTATTCTTGCCCTTTGATTCCCATCAAAGTTAATGTGGATCTAATTTTTGGGATTTTTCTTATTTTCCAAGTAATTGTTTCGCGTAATGCTTCAACCTGACTTGATTCAACTTTTGCCAAAATATCATATGCACCAAATGTACCATGGACTTCAATAACACCTTCAATAGATTTCAATTCAGAAATCACTGCTTCTTCTGATCCTAATTCGCAATTTATGAGGACATATGCAATAGCCAATTATGATTTATCTCCTATTTTCATAATTAAATTGTATTTTTGAAATATATAAGAATGATTGATATTATTTAAAAATATGCTAATTTTCATAGATAAAATATGTATGACCATAAAGAAATTTTAAAAATATATTAAAACTAAATAATTATGAACAAGTTTCGGACATAATTTTTTTCAGTTCTTCCAAATTTTTTGACAGAGAAATTTTTGCTCTTAATTTTGTTCCACCGATCATTCCTTTTGTAAAATGCATGGCTTGACCCTTGATATTTACAAATTTAATTTTGTAGTTATTTGTTAAATTAAGATAATCAAAAAAAGAACCCAATCGGTCTTTAGTTGAATATTCTTTGTAAGAACCAGTTTTTAGATAATCATTTATCTGTTCAAATAAGAACGGATTTCCCATAGCACCTCTACCAATCATTACATAATCACATCCAGTTTCATCAATCATAGATTTTGCATCTTGAGGAGTTGCAATATCGCCATTTCCAACAATTGAAATATTAGAAATTTCTTTGAGTTCTTTAATCATTTTCCAATCAGATTTACCAGAATATCCCTGACTAACGGTTCTGGGATGAAGAGTAATCATGTCTATTCCTTCATCTTCAGCAATTTGTGCGATTTCTTTAAAAATATATCTACTTGCATTAGTAACACCAGAACGGATTTTTAGACTAACGGGTTTTTTTACAGCACTTTTAAGGGTACTAAAAATTTGTTTGGTGAGATTTATTTCCTGTAAAAGTGCACCACCAGCCATTTGTTTAGTGATGTGTGGTGCTGGGCATCCCATATTATAATCAATAATATCAAAAAAAGGGTCTACAATTTTTGCAGCTTTTTCTAAA
>Ga0224497_10001089_pt1 | contig 17721 bp, 12 predicted proteins | sample SF_Jul11_sed_USG_4_FD_167970 | JGI IMG/M metagenome (GOLD analysis project Ga0224497, IMG submission 167970) | Sediment microbial communities from San Francisco Bay, California, United States - SF_Jul11_sed_USGS_13 | ecosystem: Environmental > Aquatic > Marine > Sediment | place: USA... | reverse complement strand
CGAAGTTGCTTCCAAGCCAGGTCTGGCGGGTGGCCAAACCACCAAGCTGCACGGGCCTGTGAGCATCAGTTACAAGATAATCGGGGCGCCGATCATCGGGCAGCCAGTCGCGGTTGATTTGAAGGTTGTGTCTAATGTCGGCGCACAGGCAATAACCCTGACCTATCGAATCAACGACACCACGGCGATGCAATTTCCGGAGGCGCAACCACCAAGCGTGTCCATGGCAGCGACTAACAGTGCAGAACCTCAGACCCAGCAGGTACGTATTATCCCGTTGCGCGAAGGACGCTTGTTTCTTAACGTTTCCGCCAGCATAGAAACCGACGGCGGAACGATTTCCACTGTCACCGCTATTCCTATTCAGGTGGGTCCCGCAGCGCGGCAACAGCAGCAAAACGGCACGGTGACGGTGGACGAGAAGGGTGAGGCAATTCGGGTGCTGTCTGGCGAGGACTGACGGCACCGCCGCGACAGCCACATGCTTATGTGAAGATCCCGATGGCGCAGTGCCGCCACTCCAATGAACGTCAGGTCCTTGTCATAAGTCACTGAACGTTAAAGGGAATTAATTCCCAAAAAATCTCTCAAAATCTGCATTGCATCACAGACGACGCTGCGAAATCGGCTTAGAGTACTTCTAATGTGCCAGTCAGCTGTGTGCGGTCCACTGGCAACAAAACGAAACGTTTTCAACGGATTGAGCGGGTTGACCGATGCACAAGGATCTTCGTGACAAGATCAAAAAGGCCACCGAGATGTCAGGTATTGAAAAGCCCGACTTCGTTGAGCTATTGCATCTGATCGACCAGCATTACGACGAGATGGAGGCGACGATCACGCAGTCGCTAAGCACGTCGACCCCGATAGAAGCCATCTTCGACAGCGTGACTAATGCACTGTTTTCAGTCAGCGAACGAGGCGCCGTTTGCAACTGCAACAAAATGTGCACGCGTCTTTTTGGCCTGACGCGAGACCAGCTAATCGGTTCGAAAATCGAACACCTCATTCCGGCCGTCAAAGACCAGCGATTGTCCGAGTTTTTCAAGCCATTCATGTCCGACCTCGAAGATACACATGTCAAAGTCGAGTCAGGCCAGGTAGACGCATTGCGGGCGAACGGCGAAGATTTTGTCGCCGAGATCAACGCCAGTAAACTCGAGGTCGGCGACGGCCATATTTACGTTGTCAGTTTGCGCGATGTGACCGGTCGGCAGGAAGCTGAGACGACACTTAGAGAGAACGAGGAGCGTTATCGTGCGCTCGTCGAGAATGCGCCCGAGGCGATCGTCGTATTCGACGTGGAAAACAGCCGTTTCGTCGACGCCAATGACAAGGCCTGCGAATTATTCAACTTGTCGCGACAGCGTCTGCTCATGGTCGGGCCAGAGGCACTTAGCCCGGAAATGCAGCCGGACGGTAAGCCATCGTTTGGTGTGCGGCGCGGCTACGTCGATGAGGCGCTTGAAGGTGGGCATCCGACTTTCGAGTGGATGCACAAAGATTCTACGGGCACGGAAATCCCCTGTGAAGTGCGTTTCAGCCACTTACCTAAAGACGATCGAACCCTTATTCGTGTCTCCATCACGAACATTGCCGAGCGCAAGGATGGCGAGGCGCTCTCTTTCGCACAGAACAAAATTCTCGAGATGATTGCGGCGAGCACGCCCTACGCCAGAACGCTACGGGCAATTTGCCGCTGCGCTGAAAAGATCGACGCCGGCTTTCGCGCCGCTGTCATGCAACTGGATAACGGAAGTGACACACTCAACGTTGTAGAAGCACCGAGCCTTCCTGAGTCTTTCAAGCTCTGTCTGGACTACGTGAAAGTGGCGCCTGAGAGCATTACTTGTGGTGCTGCTGTGCATATTGGCGAAGACCACTTCACACCGAATCTTGCTGAGGATACTGCCTGGAAACCGCAAGCACGCGAGGCGGCAGAGCATGATATTGCGGCGGCATGGTCATTCCTGGTACGTGGTGCGGCCGGTCGCGTTATCGGCACGTTTGATCTCTATCTCAACGAAGTTCGCTCCCCTACGACAGATGAAATCGACAAGCTGAACCGACTGGCGCGGCTCGTGGGCATCGCCATAAAGCGGCAGCTTGACGAAGACAAACTGCGCAATTCAGAGATGCGCTACAGGGGCTTGTTCGAAAACGTTGTCGACGGCGTCTATATCGCATCGCGCGATGGCGATCTGGTCGCCGCAAACCCGGCCCTGGTCGAGATGCTTGGTTATGACAGTTCAGAGGACCTGAAATCCATCGGCCGTACGCCAATGTTGTACGTTAACCCCATCGACCGGGAGCGCGTATTTGCGCGGCTCGAGGCGGAGGGTGTCGTAAAGAATTTTGAGTATCGTCTACGTCGCAAAGACGGTACGGAAATCGTTGTTCTGGAGAACGCGAGAGCGGTCTGCGATGACGACGGCAATATCGTCGCGCATGAAGGCACGATCACGGACATTACAGATCGCAAACGCGCTGAGACGCGGGTCTTTGAAGAAAAAGAGCGCGCTCAGATTACGCTTCAGTCTATCGGTGATGGTGTCATCACAACAGATGCCGACGGCCTGGTTGATTACATAAATCCTGTTGCGCAGGATCTTACCGGCTGGGATATACGCAACGCTCGAAATACATCCATCTCCGAAATCATGACGATCATCAACGAGCACACGCGTGCCACTGTTGAAAATCCGGTGATGCGTTGCCTCAGAGGCGGCCGTGTGATCACGCTCGAAGAACACTCGATCCTCATCACAAAGAACGGCGATGAAGTGCCTATTCAGGATTCAGCTGCGCCAATTCGGGATCGGATCGGCAACGTCATCGGATCAGTGATGGTGTTCCATGACGTCAGCAAGGAAACGCGCCTGTTCCGCCAGCTCAGCTACCAGGCATCGCACGATTCGTTGACAGACCTTATTAACCGAAGTGAGTTCGAAAACAGTCTCGGCAAATCGCTCAATGCGCTCCGCGGCAACGCCGAACAGAGCCATGCCTTGTTGTATCTTGATCTCGATCAGTTCAAGGTCGTCAATGACACTTTCGGGCATACAGCAGGTGATGCCCTCTTGTGTCAACTGGCTGAGCTGGTGCACGGTAAGATTCGGTCAACGGACTTACTCGCACGTCTTGGTGGTGACGAGTTCGGCATCATGCTGGAGAACTGCGATGAGCAACGCGCAATAGAAGTCGCAGAGTCGATTCGCGGTGCGATTGAAGGCTACCGGTTCGACTGGCAGAACTCGTTCACGACGATCCGTTGCTCGATCGGCGTGGTGATGGTCACGAGCGAAAACGCGACGGTTGCCGAAGTTATGAGTGCCGCGGACGTCGCATGCTATTCGGCCAAAGACATGGGCCGTAACCAAATTCACTTGTACAGAGACAGCGATGCTTCGATGCGCCACGAAGAGATGAAGTGGGTATCACGCATCAGCAGCGCAGTCGAAGAAGATCGCCTGGAGCTGTTTTTCCAACCCATCATCGGTATTGGTAAGGAGCACGGTAGAGTACGCGGACACTACGAATTATTGCTGCGGATGCGCGACGAAGACGGTGAAATCGTCAGTCCCAACCAGTTCATTCCCGCGGCCGAGCGCTACAATCTCATGCCGACACTTGATCGCTGGGTGGTGCGTGAATCGTTGTCCAAGCTTGCGGACCGTAGCACCGATGGCGAAGCACGCTACACGATCGCGGTTAACCTCTCTGGTACTTCATTGAGCGAAGATCGTTTTCTCGAGTTCGTCATTGAAGAGCTCAAGAAGCACGATTTGCCCGTTGGGGCGGTCTGTTTTGAAATTACAGAGACAGCGGCAATATCTAATCTGTCACGCGTCATACACTTCATGCAGGCCCTCAAGGAACTCGGTTGTATGTTCTCGCTGGACGATTTCGGTAGTGGGCTGTCGTCGTTTGCCTACCTTAAGAATTTGCCTGTCGACTATATAAAGATAGACGGCCATTTCATCAGCAACGTTGCAGAAGACAAAGTGGACGAGAGCATGGTCAAGGCCATCAGCGAGGTTGGCCATGCGATGGGTATTGAAACCATCGCCGAGCGGGTGGAGACGAAACAGGTGCTTGAGAAGCTCGGTGCTCTCGGAATTGAGTACGCGCAGGGTTACTACATCGCCCGACCGGCGTCGGTGCAGTCGTTTGAACCCTGGGTCGAAAACCGCTTTTCACAATTGAGGGCGTGATTCTACGTATGGCGTGCGGCCATATATGCGGTACACTCGTGTACAAAGAATTCGAATCACGCATCTATGTCCGACGGCTCAGACAACATTCCCAAAGCAACCCTGCTTTCTGCAAGTGAGCCATCGCCATTCCGTGTTCTGAACCCGCTCGCGGAGTTGCCCATTCTGCTCATCTGCGATCATGCAAGTTGCAGCATTCCCGGCGCGCTAGGTGACATGGGGCTGGATCCGTTCGCGCGGCGTTGTCATCTCGCAATCGACATTGGTGCAGGCAAACTAACCGAGCAGCTGGCAAATAGTCTGGGTGTCACAGCTGTTGTTGCGCAGTACTCTCGTTTGGTTGTCGACTGCAACAGGGAGCTGATGGATCCGGGCGCATTCCTCGAGTACGGTGATGGCATCCTGGTGCCTGGCAACCGCAATCTGACCCAAGCGGATAAAGATGCACGCGCTGATGCCATTTACTGGCCGTATCACAATGCAATCGACAAGCAGGTTCAGCGTCTTCGTGCGCTTGGCCCGCCACCGGCGTTTATTTCGATTCACAGTTTTACACCGGTATTAAACGGCATTTCACGCGCCGTCGAGATGGGCGTGTTGTGGGACCAAGACGAAAGTCTGTCCGACATTTTTATCGAAGAGTTTCGTGCGGCAGGGTTTTTGACCGGGGACAACGTGCCGTACTCTGGCAAGGCGCCGCAAGATTTCACGATCGACCATCACGCAGAAGAAATCGGGCTGCCCCATGTCGGCATCGAGGTTCGGCAAGATCTGATTGACGACATAGCGGGTGTGAACGAGATTGCGGCCGTTATGCATGGAATCATTGAATCCATCCCGAAACGAATTGGCTTGCAGCGGGATAAAATTTCGGCATAGACCGGTCGTTAACAAGAAGCGCAGAATCAGGGGAGAGGGGATGAAGCACTCCGAGCCAACCTTCACCATCGGTGTGGAAGAAGAGTACCTGTTGGTCGATCAGGAGACACGTGCACTGATTGTCGATCCGCCCGAGAGCCTGATGCGCGAGTGCGAGGATCGCTGCGGCGCCCAGGTTACGACTGAGCTGTTGCGCTCGCAAATCGAGATCGGTACCAAGGTCTGCAGAAACATGCAGGAAGTGCGTGAAGATCTCGTACACTTGCGTTCGTCGATCAAGGAAGTTGCGAACAGCCATGGTCTGGCGCCAATCGCTTCGTCGACGCATCCCTTTAGTCGCTGGCAAGATCAAAAACCCACACGCAAAGAGCGCTACGATCGACTAACAGTCGAAATGCAGAGTACAGCTCGCCGCTTGTTAATTTGCGGCATGCACGTACACGTTGGTATCGATAACGACGAGTTGCGTATCGATTTGATGAATCAGATGTCGTACTTCCTGCCGCATTTGCTGGCGTTGTCTTGTTCGTCACCGTTCTGGGAGGGCGAGGACACAGGTCTAAAGAGCTATCGACTGACCGTTTTCGATTCGCTGCCGCGAACAGGTGTGCCCGAACGGTTCTCAAGCTTCTCAGAATACGAACGCCATGTACAAATCATGATGGACGCCGGGCTTATTGAGGACTCAACGCGCATCTGGTGGGATATCAGACCAAGTGGCCGTTTCCCGACACTTGAGACACGCATCATGGATGTCTGTACGCGCGTGGACGATACCGTTGCGCTGGCGGCGTTGCTCGTTTGTATTTTGCGGATGCTGTACAGGCTCAGAAGAGCCAACCAGCGTTGGCGCCAGTACACGCCCATGCTGATTCAGGAAAACCGCTGGCGCGCGATGCGCTACAGCTTTGACGAGGGTCTTATCGATCTTGCCAAAGGCGAGGTCGTGCCCTTTGCGGCGCTACTTGACGAGTTGCTCTCTCTCGTTGCTGAAGATGCTGAGGCACTGGGCTGCACGGAAGAAGTCAACTCCCTTCAGCACATCGTGCAACGCGGCACCAGCGCGCATCGGCAATTGAAGAAGTTTGGACTCGAAATCGCTGCCGGTGCCAGCAAGGAAGATGCACTCAAGGCCGTCGTCGATAAGTTGATTCAGGATACCGCCGAAGGCCTGTAAATAAGGCCTTTGAGGGCTTTTCCGAGAGTGTGACGCTGGCCGCATTATGTAGCCTGTGACCCAGCTAGCATGCCGGTATGACACGCAAGGAAATTCAAATCGCCTGCTGGGTAAATGAGTGATGGAGACTCTCGATCTTCTCCTGCGCTCAGCCCTGGGTATCGGCGCGTTGCTGTACCTGTTGCTGGCCATCCGCGTCGCGCGCGCAGGGTCGCAATATGACAGTAATGTCATCGCATGTTTCTTCTTCCTCGCGGGTCTGCTCGTTGCCGGAGCGGCGATTTCTTTTGGCACGGACGACCCCCGAATTTATGGCGTTGGCCGAACCCTGACCTTCTTTTCATCAGGATTCCTGCCGGTTGTCTTTTACGTTGTGTACCGTGAATACACGGTAGGGCCCCCAAGGGCCATCCTGATAGCAATGTTGTCGGTCATTCCCATCGCGACAACTGTTCTCGCGTTGACGAATTCCGCGCATGGCATCATTTGGGCGGTCATCGAATCGGAAACCGGGATTCGTTTTACTGACGTTACGCAGCACTTCTGGTTCAACCGCGTGCACATGCCGTTCATGTACGGCATTTTCCTTTACACGGCATTTGCGCTGGCTGGCCGGTTGCCAACCATCGCGCTGGCGCACCGCAGAATCGTAATCATTCTCCTGGTCAGTGCAGTCCTGCCATTCGCGGCCAGCGTAATGAATGTCGTATTAAAGATTGGGCCGCTCGATTTTCCGTTTACGGCCTCGTCCTTCGTCTTGTTGCTGCCGCTGTATGCATATGCCGTTCTCTCAATTCGCTTTTATGAGTTCAGTCCGGTTGCGTATCAAACCTTGTTCGATCATGTGCGTGATCCGATATTCGTGATCGATAAGGAGGAAAAAATTATCTGCGCCAATCAAAAAGCGCAGGAGCTACTGGGTGGTACGGAACGAGAATTGATTGGGCAGCGTCTTTGGGAGGATTTCCCTGAAGCAAGAGCCATCCTGAAGCAGGCCAATGAACTTGACCTGACGCAAACCCTGCGATTCCACAAGGACAATATCTACGAACTCAGCGTGGCGCCGCTGACCGGTCGCAAAGGGCAAGCGCTTGGTATGGTCGTTGTGTGCCGAGATGTCACAGAGCGTCGCAAAGCATTGAGCAAGCTCTCGGATAGCGAGCACTTGATACGTACGCTTATCGAAACGTCGTCTAGCGGCATCCTCAGATTCTCCCAGGATCGAAGTGAGGAAGGCCCCCGATTCCGTTGCATTTTTGCAAACCGCGCTGCAGAGTCGTATCTGGGTTTCGACGATAGTGCGCTGGTCGGAATGCCGCTCGATAAGCTGTTGCAGCTCGAACCGCAGAGGCTGATTACGCATTTCACCGGTGCGTCGGGTAAACGCTCACCGATCAGTTTCGAAACTTCGGCAGACCATGCCGCAGGCGAAAGTTGGTTGCGTATCGTCGTCGAGCCTGTCGGCGATGATTTATCGGTGACACTGATCGACATCACGCAACGCAAGCGCAACGAAGACAAAATGCTCGCGGACGCATTGCGTGATCCGTTGACGGGTGTTCTCAACCGTCGGGGCTTTGAGAAGGAAGGGATCGCCAGTATTCGTGCGAACGATCAGGGCGCAGTGATATACCTCGATCTAAATCAGTTCAAAACCATTAACGACCGCTTCGGGCACCAGGCCGGCGACGCGCTGCTCAAAGCCTTTGGCCACCGCCTTGGGTTCTGTTTGCGACCTGAAGACGTGATGGGTCGTCTCGGCGGAGATGAATTCGCAATCGTCCTGCCGGGAGTCAGTGTTGAGGATGCCAAGCACGTCGCGGCGCGCCTCGTGCAAACAGCACAAGAGGCCTACATCATTCAAGGTGAGGAAATTAAGTGCACCGCGAGTGTTGGTATTGCACTAATGCCGAAGCATGGCGAAGAGCTTTGGCATCTCATCAGCGTCGCCGACCAGGCGATGTACAGCGCCAAGGATCTCGATCAGGACGAAGCAGCCAATGACCGAGCCGCCTACGTGGACGCCGCAACAGCGACCTGATTCTCTAGAACCCTGGAATAACCACGATATCTGCGGTCGCCGTATTCACAGCGTCATAGACGATCGCAGTGACGACGTCACCCAACCCGAGGTCGACCTGAAGCGGCCCGGTAACGATGGTTTTTTCGCCTGTAACGGTCAGGTAAAGATCGAAACTACCTTCAGGCAGTTGCGTCAGCAAAGGGTCCAACCCCGCGGTCAAGCCTGCAAATCGTGGCGGTAATTCGGCGATGTCCGCAGCCGCTTCGACAATGTAGAGATCCAGGGAGTCGTGATTTGTTTCTGTATAAACAACGGTAAACTTGGCCAGCGTTTCGATAGATCTTCGGTTTGGCACGGTCGGCAGTGACACCGGGCTGGCACCGTCGCCGAGGACGTAATAGTCGACTCGTGCTCCTGGCGCCATGAAAATATCATTGTTGATGAGTATTGTGCCGATGTTGTCAAACGCGGTGTAGGTGATCGGTAGCACGCCGACCGGAACCTCCGTTTCAGCGCTTATGCCGAGATAATCCTGATCTTCGATGATTGGTGTGGTCACTGGATCATCGACATAGATGTCGACTGCGCCGAGGTCCTGTGATGCGTGGATGAAACGCACCGTTGGTGGATACAGAGGATCGACGATGTTTGTGGTTGCTCCTGTCTCCGTATTGAACGCACGTACTGAAACCGGCCCGCGATCGTTGGCATCGGTATCGAATAGGATGAACAGCATGGTCGTAGCCGCTTCCATCGTCAGCACATCCGACGTGAACAGAATATCCTCGGGTATGCCGGCGGTTGTTATTGTCAGAACGTAGTCGCCAGCCTGGAAGTCCATTGGCGGTAACTTGCTGCCCGGCGTCAATGTTGCAATTTCATTGCCAGCGACCGGTACGATGGCGGCATCGGCAAAGTAGATGTCGACGTCACCCAGTGCCGCTGAAAAATGCCCGAAGCTTGTCTCGAGCACGGTGTCTCCATCAGCGTACACACGCTCGGCCCTTTCCCAAAACGTTAACGTCGGCGCCGCCAGGTCGCCGCTAATGACAAACGTGTATTCCATGTCCTTGACGACCTGAAGGAGCTGGCTTGCAAGACGTGTTTGCTCGGTCTCACCCGCGAGCAGCGCGTCAAAATTAAACGTGTACTCGAAGTCGTCGAACTGTGTTTTGGTCGACGCGGCCTTGAAGTCCAGGTTGCCAAGTGAGCGTTCTTCGATGAAGAACGATATTGTTGGCGACGCGCTAATAGCGTTAATCGCCTGGATAGATCCTTTGCCCGTTGGGTCCGGAAATTTCGAGCCGCTCGTGCAAGCAGAGATGAGGAGTGCAGCGAGGCAGCCCGATAATAGGAGGAAACGTCTCATTCAATAAATCCGATAGTCCAGTACATATGCGACACGCAGGTCGCGCTCAAGTTTCGTTGTGCAAGTCTTACTTCGTCGATTCGAATCCGTAAATCGATTTGACCTCGAGAAATTCTTCGAGGCCGTGCGAGCCCCATTCGCGGCCATTGCCCGACTGCTTGTAGCCGCCGAAGGGTGCCATTGCATCGAGATGGGCGCCATTGATATGCACCATACCCGTTCTGAGTCGTGCGGCGATACTGCGAGCGCGGTCGAGGTTCGCTGAGCTTACATAGCCTGACAAACCATAGGGGGTGTCATTCGCAATGCGCACGGCATCATCGTCGTCAATGAAAGGGATAATTGACAGCACAGGCCCAAAGATTTCCTCCCTGGCGATCGTCATATCATTGCTCACGTTGGCAAATACCGTTGGTCGGGCAAAGTAACCTCGGTCGAGTCCCTCAGGTCGACCTGTGCCACCTGCAGCCAGAGTAGCGCCTTCGTCGATTCCCTTCTGGATAAGGTCCTGAACTTTGTTCCACTGCAGCTCAGATACCAGCGGGCCAACCTCAACGCCGTCATCGCGCGGATTACCGACAATTGTCTTTTGGGCCACATCTGCGGCTATCGCCGCCGCCTCGTCGACCCGGTCTGCGGGCACAAGCATGCGCGTTGGCGCATTACAGGATTGCCCGGTATTGTCAAAGCACTCGGCCGCGCCTGAGCTGACGGCTTGCTCAAAATCGGCGTCGTCCAGCAGAATGTTTGCAGATTTTCCGCCCAGTTCCTGCGCGACACGTTTTACAGTGGGTGCAGAGTTTTGCGCTACTGCGACACCAGCGCGAGTCGAGCCCGTAAATGACATCATGTCGATGTCCGGGTGCTGACTCAGAGCCGTTACTACGCCCGGGCCGTCACCATTGACGAGATTGAATACACCGGCAGGGACGCCTGCCGCATCCAGAACCTCTGCAAAAACCATAGCGTCGAACGGCGCGATCTCGCTTGGTTTCAAGACCATCGTGCAACCCGCGGCCAGAGCTGGGGCAACTTTGACGGCGATCTGGTTCATTGGCCAGTTCCAGGGGGTAATCAAGCCGCAAACACCGATCGGCTCTTTGACGATGCGTGTCGTTCCGTGTTGTTCGCTGAATTTAAAGCTCTTTAGTGCCTCGAGCGCGGCCTTGATATGCTGCGGTCCGCTGGCCGCCTGGGCGTTCTTCGCCAGTCCCCAGGGAGCGCCCATTTCATCCATGATGGCTGCAGCGATGTCGTCATGCCGTTTTGCATATTCGTCCAGGATTGCCTGCAGCAGGACGACGCGCTCTTCACGGGTCGTTTGTGAAAAGCCCTCGAACGCACGTTTGGCGGCGGCAACAGCAAGATCAACATCAGCGGCAGAGCCCAGGCTAATGTGCCCGCAGACTTCTTCGGTGGCCGGGTTGATAACATCGCAAGCATTAGGCGTGACCGGGTCTACCCACTTGCCGTCGATGTAGAATTGCAGCATTTCGCGCATGTCTGATCCTGTTTAAACGAGCCGCGAATCATAGCGTAAAATGGCGTGTGTAGCCTGCTTGTGACAGGCGAGGGAGATATATCAGTGGCATCGAACAAAGAACTGCTTGCGATCCGTGAAAGGGCAACACCGCGGGGAGTCGGTACGCAAACGACTGTTTTTGCGGACAGGGCGAGAAACGCCGAAATCTGGGATGTTGAGGGCAGACGCTATATAGATATCGCTGCCGGCATAGCCGTCACGAATACCGGACACAATCATCCGCGCGTCATCGAGGCAGTAAAGACGCAACTGGAGCGATTCAGCCACACCTGTTTCCAGGTCGCACCCTATGATGTCTATGTGCAACTCGCCGAACGCCTGAATGCGCTGGCACCCGGGGACACGCCGAAGAAGACGATGTTTCTTACGACGGGTGCAGAAGCCGTTGAGAACGCAATAAAGATTTCGCGGAAGTTCACGGGGCGCAGTGCTGTAATCGCCTTCAGCGGCGCCTTCCACGGCCGCACCATGATGTGCATGGCGCTAACCGGCAAGGTCGTTCCGTACAAGGCCGGTTTCGGGCCGTTTCCACCTGAAGTGTTTCATGTGCCGTTCCCGATCGACTATCACGGCGTGTCCATCGAAGATTCGCTGTCGGCACTCGAGACGCTGTTCAAGTCCGACGTTGAGCCGACTCGCGTTGCGGCGATGATCGTTGAGCCGGTGCAGGGCGAAGGTGGCTTTTACCAGGCGCCCGCCGAGTTTCTGCAGGCGTTGCGACGCATTTGCGACGAGCACGGCATCGTGTTGATTGCCGACGAAATCCAGACAGGCTTCGGCAGAACCGGCAAGTTGTTCGCGCTGGAACATGCGGGCGTTGAAGCAGACCTGATGACGGTGGCCAAGAGTTTAGCCGGTGGTTTTCCGTTGTCCGGCGTCATCGGCAAGGAGCACATCATGGATTCGATCGACCCCGGTGGCCTGGGTGGAACTTACGGTGGTTCGCCACTGGGCTGCGCCGCGGGTCTGGCCGTACTCGAGGTCATCGAAGAGGAAAAGCTGTGCGAGAAAGCGGTCGCGATTGGTGAAACAATACGAGGCTGGGCAAATGCTATGCAGGCCGAGCATGACTGCATTGGCCACATCCGCATTACGGGAGCGATGTGTGCCATCGAGTTCGTGCAGGGCGGCGATGCCAATAGCCCGGATGCAGAGCTGGTGAAACGAGTTGCCGCAGAAGCGCTTGCAAATGGCGTGATTTTCCTGACCTGTGGCGTCAGGGGAAATGTGATTCGGTTCCTGCCGGCTTTGACCATCGAGCCGGATTTGCTCAACGAGGCGCTGCAAGTGCTGGGCAACGCTATTGTTGCCAGCACCTAGACCTGCGCCAAAAATCTCTGCCGGTACTCGGCGGGCGGCAAGTCGTACCAGGACTTGAAAGCATTGGTGAAGGAACTGATGCTTGAATAGCCGAGCAGCATCGCGACTTCGAGCGCTTTGAGGCGCTCATCGCTCAGGTAGTTAATGGCGAGCACAGCCCGCACTTCCCGCAAGACCTTGTTGAAGCTCGTCTTTTCGGCTTTGAGCCTGCGCTGCAGCGTGCGGCGGCTAAGCTTGAGCGCGCGACATGCGGCGTCTGCATTGGCCTCGCCTTCGGCCATGAGTTCGGCGAGCATGCGTTTTAGCTGCGCCGCGCAGTTATCCTGCGAATACAGCGTGCGCAGGTACTTTTCGGCTTGTTCGATGAGTTGACCGTACATGATGGCGCGATGCTATCAGATTTCCCGATCAATCGTCCTTGATGCCCAGCCTTTCGTGCATCAACGGGCTGGTTGTTGTGTATTGCAGGCGTGCCTTCCGGCTCGGGTCGAGGCGCTCTTTGGCAGCAAAGGCAGCCAACGCCGCCTCGTGAAAGCCGCTCAGGATCAGCTTTTTCTTGCCCGGGTAATGGTTGATGTCGCCGACGGCGTAGATCCCTGGCGTACTCGTCTCAAATCGTTCGGTATCGACGTTTATTGTCTTGCGGTTTATGTCGAGGCCCCATTCTGCTATCGGTCCGAGTTTGGGGGCCAGACCGTAAAAGACAATTACGGCGTCGCACGCAACTTCACGCTCAGTCTCTCCGACATTGACGGTAATCGCTGTGATTCCGTCGCCGTCAGATTTGTATCCCGACACCTTCCCGATGATGGGTTCCACCTGACCGGCTTCTGCCAGCCTGAGCATGCTATCGACAGTGGCAGGTGCGCCGCGATATTCGTCCCGCCGGTGGATTAGCGTCAGCCTATCCGCCTTTGGAGCAAGGGCAAGTGTCCAGTCAAGTGCTGAGTCGCCGCCGCCCAGGATGACGATGCGCTTGCCTGCAAATTTCTCCGGATTGCGGACACGATAGAACAGGCTGCTTTCCTCAAACTCGGCAATTCCCTCGAAACGAAGCCGCCGCGGCTGAAACGAGCCAACGCCGCCCGCAATGAACACGGTACGAGTCCGAAACTGCGTGTCGTCGTCAGTCCTGATATCGAACCAGTCGTCATCGATTGCCTTCACCTCGGTCACTTCTTCTCCCAGGTGGAAAGTCGGCTCAAACGGCTTGATTTGCAGCATCAGGTTGGCGACGAGCTCCTCGCCGCTGCATTCCACGATGCCGGGAATATCGTAAATAGGTTTGTCCGGGTACAACTCGGCGCACTGGCCGCCCACAACAGGCATCGTATCGAGGACGTGTGCCTTGACACCCAGCAGGCCGAGCTCAAAAACCTGAAACAAGCCAACCGGACCGGCGCCCACAATCAGGGCATCCGTTTCAATAATTTTGTCTGACATCTATGTAGAACTCTCGCTTGGTATTGGCGCGAAATTCCGGATCGATATGTCCAGCGCGGCGGCAATCGTAGCAAAAATCGACCCTTGGAGTTACTGCGGAGTCGCAATAAATGCCGCGTAAAGCGCCGGGAAATCGACGTCATCCAGGTTGGTGGCGACCAGCACAGCTTCATCAAAATTCTGATCATCGGTGTAAATGCCGGGTGTGATGATCGTGGCTATGCCCGCCTGATGCGCTGACAGAAGGCCGTTGCGGGAGTCTTCGATGGCGACGCAGTCCTCTGCCGGCAAGCCGAGCCTGGTCAACGCCAGGAGGTAGATATCCGGCGCCGGTTTCTTCCGGTCGACGACGTCTCCGGCCAGATGCTTCGAAAGGAGTCGGTCAGGCTCATGAGTCTCTATGAAATGCCGGATGCGCTCCTTACCACCGCTGACTTTTAGCAATTGCCGATACAGTTGGCGATGCCAATGTCAGGAAAGGCCATTCTTGTCGAAGGCCCGGTTGAACGCTTTTCTGTGCGTGTCTTCGGTTTCGGACAGCGTACCATCCACGTCGAAGATAATTGCCTTGAACATCATCACTGTGAATAATATACGCAAAGTGGAATTATGAAAGAAAAATCAAGACCTTGTAAATTCGCCGTTGCGCCGATGATGGAGCAGGGACGACACTCTGAAAAAAGAGCTTGTGAGTCAGCCGGTTACGAAGAGCAAAAAAATCGTGTCGCACTCAAGTCGCACTGCCATTGTTCGTCCAATTTGCGCACATGCCGACACGAAAGAACGCTAATTCATACTTTGCCATTGTCGCTCGGCGATACGCCGCTGTTGGTCGATGTGATTGGCAAGATCGATCGCGCTGATGAGCCAGGGAGACTTCTGGGATCCGGCGCGATAAGCGGGGACGGGCAGCTGTTGGAGGCAGGCTCGTCGCTTCGCTTTGGGAACAGAAAGGCCGAAGTATTTTTCGCAGACGCGGTCCAGCGGGATCTCCGACTCTCCAAATTCCGCCAGCAGACCAAAGTACGTTGGGTTCATGCTCACCGGCCGAGGTACGTTGCGGATATGTGCTCGCGACTGTGGCCCAGCTCTTCAGCGATCGTTTCGCGCGCGCCCTCATCACGCGCGCGTTGAGCCTTGGTAAGGGATTTCGACGCTGGGCCACCGGCAACCGGCGCCTTCCAGCCGGTCTCTTCCTCGTAACGCTTTTGGGCGCATCGGTGGCGAAGCCCATGAGGGTTCTTGATGCCGGCTGTACGAATCTGACGGTCGTAACGAATCTGTTGTTCAATGTAATTCTTCTCGGCCGGAATCAATGCACCGCCCTTAGCGAATTTCCTGACCTCCTCCAGGAGTTGTCGCTGCTCGTCGTTCAATATCGGCACGGTTCGAGCCCGACCGCCCTTGGTCCAGGTGTCCTTCAGCTTGATGTGATCGTCCTTGATCGCGTAGTTGGGTCGGAACTTGATGGCTTCTTCGCGCCTCAGGCCAAAGGCGGCCTGCAGCCGGAGGCTCAGGGCGACGTATTCGTCCGAGACTCGAGCCAAGTGCGCCTCTTTGAGCTCCCAGGCCTTCGACTCGGTGGCAACCTGGCTGCGATTGCCAATGTCGAAAGCGGCATTGTCTTTAGGAACGATGTCGGGTTTGCCGATCTTCCTGGCCCACCGGCGAAGTGCGGCCATGTAGTTCTTGAGCGTGCCGACGCTGAGGCCCTGGTCTTTCCAAAGGGAGACCAGTGCCTCAACGTGTTTCGGCTTTAAGGATTTCGCCTGCATGCGTCTGTAACCCAGCTCATGCAACTGGTTGGCGATGCGATTGAGCATTCGTCGTCGCGTCGCCTGGGTGGAGAAACTTCCATCCCGATTTGCCTTACAAAGCTCTTTCAACTCGTAGTTCAGGTCCTTAATGGTGCATACCTCGATTGGTTAGTTTTGATGACCACCTCGCCGCCTGTTAAGCGAACGAGGTCCGATTGAAAATCGGATAAGGTCCAGGGACACCAGTCCCATACGGCCTGAAGCCGTGATCCGGTTCGCCGGGGTGCTCTGTTGAGCACCGTCGGCGGCTACCAGTTGATGGCCTCTTGGGCCAGTTGCTTTTCTTGAGTGGATTGCTACCTCCTTTATTGCTGAGTGAATGAAACTCCCACGGGTGTACCGACCTGGATAACCGGACAAAAAGATGCCCGGTCCAGGTGAATCTGCGAGGCCCTGAACCCCGCTATCTGGGATCGTGCTGACTTCGGCTGTGGCCGAACGAACAGCTCGTTTGAGAGTGCTGAACGCAAAGATTCAGCTAGGTGCGAAAATGGGCCCTGCAATCACTGATCGAGACCAATGATCGCTGCTCCCGATGCGGACCCTTGGGGAGCGGTTGCCACACTTCTCGCGGTGGCCGCGTTAAGTACCGAGGACACTAGTGCACGCCCAACACCTTGTAAAGCGACAAGTCCGACAGGCGACTGAGCGACATTGTCCTAACGGGTCCTGACGGGTCCTAACGTGTCCCCGGCGGTTCGCAAATTTCTTACATCGACTACCGGACTGGAGTCGAATTTCCCGCAGAAATGCGCAATCACTCGCGGGCCACTTGCCGGAGTGCCTGCCCAGACCGCGTGGTTGTGCGGTTTCCGAGCCGCGTCACTACAGCGCTTCGCACTGCAGTGACGCGGCTCGATCGTCACTGCCTGCCCACGCTTGCGGGCAGCCCACCGCGTTGCTCTTCCATTGGTACGTATCTCCCACAATTGACCCCCCCCCCCCTCAAGTTATCTATAGTCCTCGCAATCCCGCCGGACAGGGACCGTCCCATCGCCCTGGAGTCTCGCCATGTCCGCGCTGCGTATCCCGCTTCTGCTGCTGTTCCTCCTCGTATCAACATTCGCTGTCGCACAAGGCAATGGCGGCGGCAAGCCGAAGAGCGTCAAGACCGATGAGGTGTACTACCTCGTCCCCGATTCCGATGAGACGGGATCGCCATCCGGTGGTGGCGGCATTCAGCCGCTGGCGCCGCCGCCCGGCGGTGGGGGCTCTGGCCCCGATCCCTATCACGAGACCTATGCCCGGCAGAACATCCGGGAAGACCTGACGCCCTATGGCGTGGATCTGCTGGGCGAGCAGTTCGATCTCGCGACCGGCACTTTGTCCTTCAACCACACCGACGTCGTTCTGCCCGGCAACAACGGCCTGGAGGTCGCCATTCGGCGCACCGTGAACACGGCGCAGGGACGCTTCTATCCCAACAACGAGTTCGGCGACTGGGAACTCGATGTCCCGAAGCTGGAGATGACGGTCTCGAGTGAGGCATCCGGCTGGTGGCAGAGCGACCGTTGTACCGGCTGGAGCGATCCGGGCGACATCTACTATTTCGGAACCTGGTTCTATAACTACGAGTACTGGAACGGCCTGAAGATGCACATTCCCGGGCAGGGTGCGCAAACGGTGCTGGATAACCCGACAGCGCCGCTGAAAACCGGCGGCAACGTCGAGAAATCGACGTCCCAGTACTGGGACATCGAGTGCGGCAACATCGGCGGCAGCGAGACCTTCATCGCCACCTCCCCGAATGGCATCAAGTATCACTTCACGAAGCTGCGTTATCTCAGCGCCACCGGAGTCTTGAAGAACTACAAGGTCATGGGCCGAAAGCGCGCCCAGATGCTCGTGACCAAGGTCGAGGACCGCTTCGGCAACACCGTCAATTACAACTATACGGGCAGCCAGCTGACCAGCATCGTCGCGAGCGATGGTCGAA
>Ga0224497_10001088_pt1 | contig 17737 bp, 14 predicted proteins | sample SF_Jul11_sed_USG_4_FD_167970 | JGI IMG/M metagenome (GOLD analysis project Ga0224497, IMG submission 167970) | Sediment microbial communities from San Francisco Bay, California, United States - SF_Jul11_sed_USGS_13 | ecosystem: Environmental > Aquatic > Marine > Sediment | place: USA... | reverse complement strand
TCCTTTTCTTCGGACTGTTATTCGGATTGCCGTCGCTTGCCACGGTGGTCGAGAACAATACGCTGTCTATCTTCGACAGTTTCTACAGAACCGGGTCGCTCGTGTTCGGCGGCGGGCACGTGGTGTTGCCACTACTGCATAACGAGGTCGTTCCTCCCGGGTGGGTCAGAGACGATGTATTTCTCGCAGGTTACGGTGCGGCCCAGGCTGTGCCCGGCCCCCTGTTCACGTTTGCTGCATATCTTGGGACAATAAACGCCGTAGAGCCAAAGGGTTTCACCGGGGGAATGCTCGCCTTAGTGGCGATCTTTCTGCCGTCATTCCTGCTTGTCGCCGGTGCGCTGCCATACTGGGATGCGCTGCGGCAGAAGAAGCACGTGCAGTCTGCATTGCGCGGCGTCAATGCTGCGGTCGTCGGCCTACTGCTGGCGGCGCTCTATAACCCCGTGTGGACGACGTCGATCCAAGACACCGGAGATATGGCGCTCGCATTGATCGCATTCGGCCTGTTAATGTTCTGGAAGCTGTCTCCGGTCTACGTGGTTGCCGTTACCGCAGTCGGTGGTGCCGTGCTTGCGACATTTCCAGTGCTGTTCTAATTAGAAACGCCGAGTTATCCACAACAACATCGCTAACCCAATACCCAGTTCTGTTCTGGACCTCGCCCCGCACCGGGCCTGAACAACGGGTCCGAATTAACGATCAGCTATCTCGGCGTTGGCCCGCGGAACACGAATTGTCGACCCGCCGCACAGTCCGGCCTGGGACCCTGCATAATTATCTGGGGGCATTACCTTATCCACAATCCAAGCAACGGCATACGAGACGGCAAGCGCAATTACGAAGATGCTTATGCCTCGCGTTATCCCTTTGGGAATACCGGCACGCACACATTTTCTGGAAGTCCGCTCCGGGTCGGAAGCGGACACTCAACGAACGTCTGCTTTCGGCCCAGAGTGTGTAAAAACGTGAACTTGTAGGGCCCCACTCGATCTATGCGATAGGCGTTTGTCCTAGTTCATCGTGCGCCTGCCGCTGGCGGAGACACGCGCCTGAGTACAACGGACGTTGCCGCAGCTCAACAAGGGCGTTATCGGACACCTCCAGAAGCAGAGCTACGGGTAGCACCACAGACAAGAACTCCGCAGCAGCGAGGTCTGTGCGGTATTTAACGAACCATTTCTCAAAATGCGGGTATAAAGACTGTGGTCTTTGTGGGACTGCCTCCCAGCTCTGCAGAGGGCAGGCACACTCACCGGGCTGAAGTACATGTTTTTCACAAGGGGCACCATATAACTCGAGAATGAACGCAAGGCCAACGTCAGCATAGAAAAGTGAATATGGTTCTTGATTCGATTTGGGTAGCCGGAGAAGTTCTTAGTATCGTCGCCTTGCTGTGCGGGGCGTACTTGGTGTTGATGGAAACCGAGCCGTTCTTAAGTTTGTTCGGAAAAAGGTCAGCGGCTCCCCTGTTAGCGAAAAATCTGCAGTTAATCGAAGGGCTCGCCAGGTACGATCCCTATAGTCACTCCCTTGCCGGCGACGGCGTGGTGGACACACAACACCAAGGTCTGTTCGACGACGCCAACGATCTGCGAGCCGCGATACTCTCCGGGCGACCCGCGGATGAAGTAGGCGCGATTATCGACACCTTCATCCGCGATGCGGTTCAGCATTTCCGAGACGAAGAGGCGATTCTTGCGGCGGCGAACTATCCGGGAACTGCGAAACATGCTGCCCTGCATCGCGACCTCGTCAATAGCGCCGCCATGCTGGTTCGGCGGTTTCGTGCCGGCATGCTCGACATCGGTGAGTTAGTCCAGTTTATGGCCCACGAGGTCATTGCCAAGCATCTGCTGGATGAAGACCAAGAATGCATTCCTTACTTGGAAAGCCAGCGCTAAGGCGTTAATGGGCCGAGACCGGCCACTCGATCAATGTCGGCATTCGTCCAATACCGGGCGTTCACCTAATCACTATTAGATTTTCTCCGGACGCTCGACATGGAACTGGACGACCCCATTTACATTGCTCTGTATAAGTACACCAAAGCGGTGTCGGCGGCGCTGGGCTACCGTGATCTTGTGACACGACTTCATTCCGAGCGTGTGCAAGCTCTCGCAGAGGCAATTGGGATGGGTTGTGGCCTGTCTAACAAAGAACTAAATATTCTTAAAATTGCCGCTTCGTTTCATGATATTGGCAAAATTGGAACACCGGATCGTATTCTTCTGAAACCTTCGCCGCTTGATGAAGCCGAACGAGAGATAATGAAGCAGCACTCTGAGATAGGAGAGCGAATCATTGCCGCGACAGAAATCGAGGGCTCGCGCCAAGCCTCTCTGGTGATTCGTCACCACCACGAGTATTACAATGGCACGGGCTATCCAGACCGTCTCTCTGGAGAAGAAATTTCGATTTGCTCGCGCATTATCGCGATTGCCGACAGCTACGACGCGATGGCCGTGACACGGTCATACCGCCACGCCAGAACGCACCTGGAAATCATGGGCATCTTGCATAAAGAAACCGGGGAAAAGCATGACCCCGAACTGATGCGTGTCTTTTGCCAAGTCATCGAATCCAGAAAATTCGAGGCGGGAAAAATCTAACTTCTCGGTCGAGAAGGACGCCCCGATTGTGCTCTTAGGTGGGCACTAGATTCCTTATCGGGCGCTTCGAGATGAGCCACTTTGCCATACGTCGGGAATGTGCGGCTCGATTTAGTTATCCTGCGCCAGCCACGCGAGCATCGTGTTGGTACCGTGGGCGGTGTCGCCGATCAGTCGCTGTGGCCTCAGGTCGAATCGCTGCTCGGCCCGCTCAATCATCGTCTCGGTGGATTCAAGTTCCTCGGTTCGGTGCGCCGAGGTCGCTTGCACGTCGACGATGATGCTGGCGTCGACGGCGAAGCCCTCGCCGCGCCCCGGGCCCTCGGCCATGCAGCGTTGCACCGCGCCCTTGGCGACCTTGGCGGTAAGGCTTTACGCGCGAGGCGCCGCGTTCCCACTGCTCATCACTCATCACCCATCTCTCATGACCGCCCGACCCACCCGCCGTGAACCGGATGGTGAGAGCAGATGATCTCGAGAAAGGCCGGCCGGCCTTTCGCGTTTTCGTCGAACGCGCGTTTCAACGCGGGGATGACTTCCGAGGGCTCGGTCACGTCCTCGCCGTGGAAACCGACGGCCCGCGCCATTGCCGACATGCACGCCGAGGCGTGATCGGACACCTTCCAGGTGTAGGGATCGTGGCCCTCGCCCCAAAACCCCGGCCCGTACCCGGAGTAGCCGCCATTGTTGATGTGAAGCGTCGTGATCCCGATGCCGTAGCGCGCCACGGCCTCGAAGTTGCCCATCATGTAGCACACACCGGCGTCACCGGTGATGTTCACGCACTGCCGGTTCGGATACGCGAGCTTGGCCGCGACGGCGCCCGCCAGGCTGAAACCGAGGGTCGAGACGTTGCCCCAGCCCAAGTGACCGCGCGGAATCTGCGCTTCGTACACCGTGCTCGTCTGGTCGCGCGTGTTGCCCGAGTCCGCGGTGACGAACGACGCCCCGGGGTCGAGCACCTTCATGAGGTCGCCGATCACCCGATACGGGTTGATCGGTTTCTCGTTCGACTCCATCCGCGGACGGAATTCTTCCCGGAACGTCTGCTTCACGGCGCGGATCTCGTCGAGGAGCGCCCCGTTCTTCCGGCCGCCGCCCTGCTTCGAGAGCTCGTCGATGAGTGCTTTCAGCGTGAGCTTCGCGTCGCCGATCACAGCATGACGCGTCTCGTAGCTGCGGTTGATGTCGAGCGTGTCCACCGTGCACTGCACGATCGTCTTCTTCTCCGGGTCGGGGATGGCGTGGCTGAACCGGTTAGGGAACAGGCTGGAGCCGATGGAAAAGAGAAGATCGCACTTGTGCAGGAAGTGCGCGGAGTGCGAGCCGCGCACGCCGACCGAAAGGGGATGGTTTTCGGGGAAAGTGCCCTTGGCCTTGAGCGTGGTCAGTACCGGCACTTGCGCGGCTTCGGCGAACTGCAGCAGCTCGGCGGTGGCGTCGGCGTAGTAGACACCTTCACCGACGTACAAAAGCGGATCCTTTGCGGCGAGCAGCGCCTTGACCGCCGCCTTGACGTCGTCCGGATCGGGGCCGGCGCGCCAGCCCTTCACCGGGGCGTAGGGGCATTTGTCCTCGTCGTATTCCCCGAGGTCGCGCGGAACGACGAGCAGCACGGGACCGGGCCGGCCCGAGCGCAGGTGCGTGAACGCGCGGCGGAGGTAGTCCGGCACCAGCTCGGCGCGATCGATCTTCCCGACCCACTTGGTGACCGGCTTGAGAGCCTCGGCGATGTCGAAGTGCGTGTGCCGGCTCGCGCCTTGGCCCACGCCTTCCGTGATGATCAGGACCGGCGACGAGTCCTCCCACGCCTGCCCGATCGCGCCATAGGCCATCTGTATGCCCGCGGCGTTGAGATTGGACATGACCGTGCACACGCCGATCCGCTTGCCACAGGTCACCCGCGAGTAGCCGTCGGCAACGGCCACCGCGAAGCGCTCCTCGCCCATCATGAGGATGGGCACGCCCTCCTCGCCGAGCGCGTTGTTCACGTGGTTGGTGGGATAGCAGCTCACCCAGGGAACACCCTCGGCCTTGAGTATCCGCGCAACACCATTCGCCGCCTTGATCTTCATGAAGTTTCTCCCAGGAAGGGGGCCAAAACGGTCCCCGTGCAGGCCCACGAAGTTTATAGTTTAAGGAAAAGGATAGGAAATCCAGCTGGAACAGGATCTAAAAGGCCAGCCGAGACCGGTGAGTAGTGAATGGTGAATGGACTGAACCGGCAGTCATCGCTCAAGAGCGCTGACCACTGACTTTGCGCCGGCGTTTCTGCTGATGCTGTCGGTGGCACCCGATCTCGGGCGTGTCCGACAATTCCCCTGGATCCGCGCGGCGATGAGAGCAACCGGCGCCGCGGTAATCGGTGTGATGTCCGTCTCCCTCGTCCAGCGCCTGCGCGAACTCGCCTGATCACTCGTTAAAGGCCGTGACCGGTGACCACTTCAGCGGCGATAATCGGTGATGGGAAATGGTGATGAGAACGGGTGATGGGAGCTGGTGGTAAGCAGCGTCCGTTGCCTTCCCATTCTTCATCACCACTATCCATCACCACTAACCATCACCATCTTTCATCACCATTTTTCATCACCATTTTCTCTCCGGAGGCCGCAGCGGTGAAGCTTTTATAATCGCCCGATGGAACAGCTCCTGATCGCTTTTCATTTCGCAGCCGCGCATTCCCATTCCTCATGAAGACCATCGCCGCGCCAGACCCGAATCCGGTCACGCCGAAATACGTGCCGCCGCCGGGCGCGTGCGACGCGCATTGCCATGTTTTCGGTCCGGGCGCGCGCTTTCCCTACGCGCCGGAGCGCCGCTACACGCCTCCAGACGCGCCGAAGGAGAAGCTCGCAGCGCTGCACCGGCACCTCGGCTTCACGCGCGCGGTGCTGGTCCAGGCGAGCTGCCACGGCCACGACAACAGCGCCATGCTGGACGCCATGTCCTGGTCGAAAGGCGCGTGGCGCGGCGTGGCGATGCTCGGCGACGACGTCACGGAGCGCGAGCTCGAGCGCTTGCACGCCGGGGGCACGCGCGGGGTGCGGTTCAACTTTGTGCGTCATCTCGGCGGGGCGCCTGATCTCCAGGTGATCGAGCACGTGGTGGCGCGCATCCGGCCATTGGGGTGGCACCTGCAGGTTCACCTCGACGCTGAGGACATCGCGGCCTACAGCCGTTTTCTCGACCGGCTGCCGGTGCCGTTCATCATCGACCACATGGGCCGCGTCGAGGCCGGGCGCGGCCTCGAGCAGAAGCCTTTCCGCCAGCTGCTCGAGCTCGTAAAATCGAACGAGCGCGCGTGGGTAAAAGTGAGCGGCGCCGATCGCGTCTCGTTCACCAGCAAACCGTTCCACGACGCCCTCCCGTTCGCTCGCGCGCTGATCGAGGTCGCGCCGGACCGCGTGCTGTGGGGCACCGATTTTCCGCACCCGAACGCGAACCCGATGCCCAACGACGGCGAGCTGGTGGACCTCTTCGCGGCATTCTGCCCGGACGAGCTGCGCCACTGCATCCTCGTGGACAACCCCACTCGTCTCTACTGGCCGGAGACGCTGTAGGGAAACGCGCGCCTGTTGCGACCGCAGGTCGATTCCCGCATTGGCCTGTCCCCGGAAGGAAAGTGTGAGACACCTTTTCTTCCGGGGCGGAGAAGCAAAGTGCGCGAAAAGGGAAGGCAGGTGCTTGGTCACCTTTGCTTAAGACGTATTGATCGTGACCAAACCTGACGGACATTATCCGCTAACGCCCAAAACCGGACCCTCACCCCACCAGATCGAAGTGCCTCAAGACCCTCGGCAGCGTTACGTATCGGCGCGGCACGCGATTACGCTGAGAGCGGAATCGTAACCTTGGGGGGACTCCCTAATTGCGCAGCCAGACCGGCTGGCCGGTACGGGCCGATTCCTCGATCGCGAGCGTGATTTCCAGCGTCTGACGGGCTTCACGCGGCGTTGCCATCGGGCAGGGGCGGCCGCGCGACAGGTGATCGAACCAGACCCGGCTTTCGTCGGCCACCGGACCCCAATAGTCGTCGAGATGCCAGTTGCCGGGCGTCGAGGACGAGAGCAGCGCGGTCTGGAACTCGAGGTCCGGGATATAGGCGTGCGGAATGCCCTTGTTGGTGACCAGAAATTCGTCGAAATGGTCGTCATTGAGGAGAAGGGCGCCTTCCGAGCCATAGACCTCGATGCGCACGCCCATGCCGAGCTGCGGGGCATGTGTCGGCAGCGCGAAGAAGACGCCAAGATTGGCGACAGCACCGTTCTCAAAGGTGACGAGCGCCCAGGTGGTGTCATTGACGTCGAAGCCGGCCTCGCGAAAAACAACCCCGGTGCCGCGGGCGGTGACCTCGACCGGTTTGATGCCCTCCAGATACCAGCCCGCGACGTCGACCCAGTAGGTCAGAACATCGACAACCGGGGTCGCGTTCGGCGAGCGCTTGAGGATCTCGATCCCTTGCGCGCGCGTGTTGCAGGCCCGCGCGGTAAACGCCAACACATTGCCGAGCCGTCCAGCGGTGATCTGGTCCTTGCCCGAGAGATAGCGCCGCTTGAAGCGCTGAGCATAACCGATGCGAAGCGGCGTGCCTGTCTCCTCGGCCTTGTCGATGATCCGGTCGGCGTCCTCGAGGGAGAGCGCGATCGGTTTCTCGCAAAGCACCGGTTTACCGAGCTCCAGCGCCTGACAGACCGCCTCGGCATGGTCGTGCTCGAAGGTCGCAACGACAACCGTGTTCACATCCGGGTGCGAGATCAAGTCCCAGTTGTTGTCCGAGTGGAACTGGGCGCCGGTTGAATCGGCCAGACGCTTCGCTCGTTCGACTTCGAGGTCGGCCACCGCGAGGAAGCGCACCGCGGGATGGCCCGCCGCCATTTTCGCCCTGAGCGATCCGATCCGCCCCGAACCGATCACCCCAACGCCAAGTTTCTTCGTTTCCATCGTTTTCGCCTCCCTTGGCCGACGTTGAGCGATACGAAATTCAATCCGCCCGTGTCCTCGTTGGGCCAAGCCGAGGCGCCGGGAGTAAGTGCGAAAGAGCCCCCGGACTGCGCATAACAGACCCTATGTTCACGCTGGCTTCTCCCTCCCCAGCACACGACCGCGATCCGGGCAGGTCGCAAACTGGATCGGCGGTCGATTACCGAGCAATCTATTCCAACCGCGAGAGCGCGGCAAGCGCTTTCCCCGACCCTGGCTTTTTGTTAGGGTCTTTTTCCCGTACGGTAGGTCGGGCGATATCGGGAACCGAGTGATAGGTCAGTGGCAGATCTGCGTCCCGGAGCCAGCTCGCGGGACTGAGCGGCGCACTTCGCTTGATGGATAGCGGTGCCTGGTTGAATGACTGCGATGGATTACCGCAGGGGGGTTCCTGCTCAACTTCAATACCGTGCCCATGCGCGACGCAGCGGCGCTCGTGTCACGCCGCCCGGCCACAATTTCGCATTGCGAAACCGGCAAGGGAGTAATTAGTACTTTGCGGCCAATGCTGGTAAGCTACGCGCTGTAATGGAGTTGCAATATTGATCACGCCGTTTCTCGACCGGCCGCGGATCGCCTACTTCTCGATGGAGATCGCGCTTGCGGCTGGGATTCCGACCTACAGTGGTGGCCTTGGCATCCTGGCAGGTGACACCCTGCGCTCGGCGGCAGACCTGCGGATTCCCCTGATCGGCGTGACGCTGGCAAGCCGCAGAGGCTACTTCCGCCAGGAAATCGACAGCGCCGGGCGCCAGATCGAGCATGCACTTCCCTGGGATCCGGCGCAGCACGCAGAGCCGCTCGAAGCCAAGATCGCGGTCAAGGTAAACGGCCGCAAGGTCTGGGTGGGCGGCTGGCTCTACATCCTGCAAAGCCACACCGGCGGAACGGTACCCGTCATCCTGCTCGACACGGATCTGCCGGAAAACGACGAGCGCGACCGTGACATCACGCATTATCTCTACGGCGGCGACCAGGCCTATCGACTGAAGCAGGAGATTGTGCTCGGTATCGGGGGTCTGCGCATACTGCAGGCCCTCGACATCAACGTGCGTTACTACCACATGAACGAGGGGCACTCGGCGTTGCTGGCGGTCGAGCTGATGCACCGTTTCCGCTATTACGACCGACGCCGCGCCGACGAGCCCAACTACAACGCCCCGGGCGTGCGTGCGCTGTGCCGGTTCACCACCCACACGCCGGTGAAAGCCGGGCACGACCAGTACGAGTGGGACCTCGTGCACGAGCTGCTCGACGGCTTCGTCGATCTCGAGGTGCTGAAACAACATGCCGGCCAGGACCACCTCAACATGACGCGGCTCGCGCTGAACCTCAGCGGCTTCGTGAACGGGGTCGCCCTCCGGCACGCGGAGACTTCGCGCAAGATGTTCCCCGGCTACGAGGTGCACGCCGTCACCAACGGCGTCCACCCGCGCACCTGGGCCGCGCCCGCGTTCGCCGTGCTCTATGACCGGCACATTTCGGGCTGGTGCCACGAGACTCTGCTCTTGAACCGCGCCGACCAGATTGCGGACGAGGAGATCTGGTCGGCCCATACCGCGGCAAAGGTGCGGCTCATCGAGCGCGTGCGGCAGCACTGCAATGTGACACTCGATCCCGAGGTGCCCATCATCGGCTTCGCGCGCCGCATGACGGCGTACAAGCGTCCGGACCTGCTCTTCTCCGACATCGAGCGCCTGCGCACGATCGCCCGGCGCTACCCCTTCCAGCTGGTGCTCGCTGGCAAAGCGCACCCGCGCGATGAAGCCGGCAAGCGCGCGATCGAGGACCTTCACCGCCACATCCAGACCCTGCGCACCGATGTGCGCGCGGCTTACGTGCCGAACTACGACATGTCGGTGGCCGGCGATCTCGTCGCCGGCGCGGACGTGTGGCTCAACACGCCGCTGCGGCCGCTCGAAGCCTCGGGCACGAGCGGAATGAAGGCGGCGTTCAACGGCGTCCCCCAACTCTCCGTGCTTGATGGCTGGTGGGTGGAGGGCTGCCTTGAGGGCGTCACCGGCTGGGCGATCGGCAATGACCACGAGAGCGCGAATGGCGAGGACGCCGAATCGCTTTACCACAAGCTCGAGAACACGGTGCTGCCGCTGTGGCACGGCGATCGCCCAAAGTGGATCGCGCTGATGAAAAGCGTCATCTCGAAAAACGCAGCGTTCTTCACCAGCCACCGCATGCTGCGGCGCTACGCGATCGACGCCTACCTGCGTTAGCCTGTCTCGCGGGCATCGTGGTCGCTTAGTCCCGTCCGATCACCTGCGCCGGCGCGGCCATCTTGACCGGCCACGCGTCGCGCGTGATCCTCACACGGTACACTGACTATACTGACGGCCCGTCACGATTATCGATGCGAGCGTCTTTCCCAGCGTCAAACCCCCCGCGCCCGCGGGCGCGCTCGGCCGCGGCGTCTCCTCGCGCACACGATCGAGAGTGTGCGTTCGGTAACGCTGTTTCGATCGTCCCGGAGCACTCGCGATGAAAGGCTGGGCGCTCGTCTATGAGGGCTTCGAGCCGCGCCAGGAGCGGTTGCGCGAGGCGCTTTGCACGCTGGGCAACGGTTACTTTGCCACCCGGGGCGCCGCGGCCTACGCGCGGGCGGACGACGTGCACTACCCGGGTACCTACCTCGCCGGCGGCTACAACCGGCTGGCGACCGAGATCAACGCGCACGTGGTCGAGAACGAGGACCTCGTGAACCTGCCCAACTGGCTGCCGCTCAAGTGCCGCGTCGAGGGCAGCTCGTGGCTGGAGCCGGCCTCCGCGGAGATCGAGAGTTATCATCGGACGCTGGATCTCAAGCAGGGTCTGCTCACGCGGCGGGTCGTATTCCGGGAGAGCAATGGACGCCGCACGCGCTTTCGGGAACGGCGCCTCGTGCACATGCATTATCCCCACCTCGCGGCGATCGACCTCGAAGTCACCGCCGAGAACTGGTCCGGCACGCTCGAGGTGTTGAGCGCGCTCGATGGCCGCGTCGTCAACTCGGGCGTCGCGCGTTATCGCGCCCTCAGCAACCGGCATCTTGAGGCCCTTGAGGTGGACGATGTCGATGACGAGACCGTTTACCTGAAAGTGCGTACCCTGCAATCCCGTCTCGAGATTGCGCAATCGGCGCGCACCCGGATCTATCAGGGCGACGTGCGCATCTGGCCGTCCCCCCGGCTCGAGCGCGACGCCGCTTACATCGGGCAGGCATTCGCGGTGCCGCTCGCGCAAGGCGAGACGTCGCGCATCGAGAAGGTGATTGCGCTCTACTCCTCGCGCGATCGTGCGATCTCGGAATGCGGGCTCGCAGCGCGCGAGGGCGTCGCCCGCGCCGGTAGTTTCGAGCAGCTGCAGGCAACGCACCTGCGGCGCTGGAACCAGTTATGGCAGCGTTTCGATATCGGCATCGAGGAGCACGCGGCGGCCGGGACCGAGCGCACCGCACTCACGCTGCGCCTGCATATCTTTCACCTGCTGCAGACCGCTTCCACCCACACCATCGATCTCGACGTCGGGGTGCCGGCGCGCGGCTGGCACGGCGAAGCGTATCGCGGTCACATCTTCTGGGACGAGCTCTTCATCTTCCCGTTGCTCAACTGGCGGCTGCCCGAGATCACGCGGGCGCTGCTCATGTATCGCTACCGCCGCTTGAATGAAGCCCGCGCTAACGCGCGCGCGGCGGGCTACCGCGGCGCCATGTATCCCTGGCAAAGCGGCAGCAGCGGACGCGAGGAAACGCAGCCGCTGCATCTTAACCCCGAGTCGGGCCGCTGGCTGCCGGACCACACATACCTGCAACGCCATATCAATGCCGCCATTGCACACAACGTGTGGCAGTACTACCAGGTCACCCGCGACATGGAATTTTTCTCGTTCTACGGCGCTGAGATGATCCTCGAGATTGCGCGTTTCTGGTCGAGCATCGCCACTTTCAACGAACAACTTGGGCGCTACGAGATTCGGGGCGTCACCGGTCCGGACGAATTTCAGACCACCTATCCGGATGCGAGCGAACCGGGCCTCGATAACCACGCCTACACCAACATAATGGCGGTGTGGGTGCTGTGCCGCGGGCTCGAGCTGCTCGACATATTGCCCGAGGAGCGCCGCCGCGAACTGCGCGAGGAGCTCGGCCTGGGGGACGAGGAGCTCGCGCGCTGGGAGGATGTAAGCCGCCGGATGCGCATCGTCTTTCACGGCGAGGGCATCATCAGCCAGTTCGAGGGCTACGAGGCGCTCAAAGAGTTGGACTGGGAGCGCTACCGGCGCCGCTACAGCAACATCCAGCGTCTCGATCGCCTGCTGGAAGCCGAGGGCGATACGCCGAACCGCTACAAGGCCTCGAAACAGGCTGACGTCTTGATGCTGTTTTACCTGTTTTCCTCGGAAGAGTTGAAAGAGCTCTTCGATCGGCTCGGCTACCCGTTCGAATACGAGACCATCCCGCGCAACGTGGACTACTATTCACAACGAACGTCCCATGGCTCGACGCTGAGCCGCGTGGTGCACTCCTGGGTGCTATCGCGCAGCGACCGGCCGCGCTCGTGGCAGCTCTTCAAGGAAGCGCTCGAGAGCGACATCGCCGACATCCAGGGCGGGACGACCCCCGAGGGGATTCACCTGGGCGCGATGGCCGGGAACGTGGACCTGCTGCAGCGCGGCTACGCCGGCATTGTCACGGCTGGGGATGTTCTCTGGCTCAACCCCTGCCTGCCGCGCGAGCTGCGCCGCCTGCGTATGACGGTTCGCTATCGCGGCCACGCGCTCGACCTGACCATCACCCAGTCGTCCATCACGTTGCACGCGCACGAGTCGAATGCAGCGCCCATCCAGCTCGGCATTGTCGATAACCGCTATCTCCTGCAGGCCGGCGAGACGCGGGAATTTTCGCTATAGGTTCCTGCTGGGACGCTTCACGCAGCGCGGCGCGCGCGCTGGATCGCCCCGAGAAGCCGGCCGTAAGCCTCGTCGAACAGGCGTACCCCGTCCTCGAGAAGCCGCGCGGTGACGGCTTCCATGTCGATGCCGGCGGCGGCAAGACGCGCCATGACCTCACGCGCTTCCTCCGGATTCCCCATGAGCCGCTCCTGCGGCATGCCATGGTGGCGGAACGCCTCCAGCGTCGCAGGCGGCATGGTATTCACGGTGTCCGGCCCGATCAGTTCGTCCACGTAAAGCGTATCGGGGTACGCGCGATTCTTGGTGCCGGTGCTCGCCCAGAGCACGCGCTGGGTCCGCGCCCCGCTCGCCTCCAGGACGCGCCAGTGCTCGCTTGCAGTAAGCTCGAGATACGCGGCATAGGCAAGCCGCGCGTTGGCGATTGCGGCCTTGCCGCGCAGCGCCTCGAGCAGACAACGTTCATCCGTGCTCGCCGCCTCGCCCATACGGCGCTCGAGTATCGCGTCCACCTCAGTATCGATGCGACTCACGAAGAAGCTCGCGACGCTCGAGATGTGATCGACTGGTTGTCCCGCGCGCACACGTTGCTCCAGCCCGCGTCGGTACGCGTGCGCGACTTCGCGGTAGACTCCAACCGCGAAGAGTAGCGTCACGTTCACGTTAATGCCCTCGGCAATGAGTCGCTCGACAGCCGGCAGGCCGGCAGGCGTCGCGGGCACCTTGATCATGAGATTAGGGCGATCAACTGCGCGCCACAGCCGCCGCCCCTCCGTCACCGTCGCTTCGGTATCGTGAGCAAGCCGCGGCGAAACCTCCAGGCTGACGAAACCATCGCGCCCGCCGGTCGCGGCATGAACACCCGCCATCTGATCGGCTGCCATCGCGATATCCTCGATGGCAAGCCGCTCGTAAATCCGCTCGGGGTCCGTCTCGCCGGATCGCGTTGCCATCTCGAGCGCGTCCCGGTACTCCGCCCCTTCCGCGATCGCCTTTTCAAAAATCGCGGGATTGGACGTAACCCCTTTCACGCCATCGTCGGCGATGAGCGCCTTCAACCCCCCGCCGGTCAGAAGTTCCCGGCGCACGTAATCGAGCCAAACGGACTGTCCAAACTGCTCGAGCTGCCTCAACCTGTTCACACTTCCTCCTTCCCCGGCACGGAAACAGACCACGGGGACACCGTTCATGCCCTCATCCCGGCTGCCGGTCACCGGAAGAGGTGATGAATAATGGTGATGAAGGATTCTGGCTCATCACCAGTACTCATCACCAGTTCCCATCACCAGTACCACATCACCATACTTAGAAGACCAGGCTGGGCAGGAAAGTCGCGATCTTCGGAAAGTTGATAATCAGTGTTGCGGCGATGAGGATGATGCACCAGTAGGGCAATGAACTCTTGAAAATCTGCACGATGGAAACACTGGGGTCCTCGTCCTGCACCGCCGCCTTGACCGTGTAGACGAGCAGCCCGAACGGCGGCGTGAGCAGCCCGGCCTCGATGGCAAGAATGCCGATAATCGCGAATGCGATTGGATCATAGCCGAGCTGCTCGGCGATCGGCGCGAAGATCGGGACCGTCAGCAGCATGATGGAGATCGAGTCGATCACCATTCCCAGCAGGAACCAGACAACGACCATCACGACGATGATGAGGAACGGCGTGAGGCCGGTACCCAGGAACAGGTCCTGGATGGCGTTGGCCATGCCCGTCATGGCAAGGGTGCGCGAGTACAACGATGCGGCCACGAGCAGCAGGAGGATGGGTGCCGAGGTGCGCCCGACCGACAGGATCGATTCGATGATCCCCCGATAGCGCATGCCCTTCACGACGCCGAGCACGAGCCCGATGAACGCGCCGGCACCGGCGCCCTCGGTCGGGGTGAAATAGCCTCTCCAGATGCCTCCCAGCACGGCGACGATGACCAAGAGAATGCCGGCCATGCTGATCAGGAATGCCGAGAGTGATACCTCGTCGCCACTGCTTTCCTCCACCTGGCTGTCGACGCCGCCGCCAACCAAGGCCGGGCGGAACAGCGCCGTTAAGAGAATATAGGCGACGAACATTATCGTCAGGAGCAGGCCCGGCAGCACACCCGCGAGAAAGATTTGGCCAATCGACTTTTCCGTCAGGATGCCCCACACAATCATCAGCACGCTCGGCGGAATCAGCATGCCCAGGCAGCTCGAGCCCGCCACCGTGCCGAGCGCGAAGCCCTTGTCGTAGCCATAGCGGCTCATCTCGGGATAAGCGATGCGCGAGAACGCCGCCGCCGAGGCGATGGACACACCCGTGACAAATGAGAACAGCGCGTTCCCCAGCACGGTTGCGATGGCGAGGCGCCCGGGAAGGCGTTTGAGGCCGCGGTTGAGGCCCCGGTACACATCGGTGACCGCGCCCGATTTCCCGATGAATTCGCCCATCAGCATGAACAGCGGGATGACCGCGAAAACGTAATCGCGCAAAGCCTCGTACGCCGTGCTGCCGAGCATGCTCGCGACCACCTCTATATCGCCGGTCACGAGATAAATGCCAAACGCGCTGGTCATGCCAAGCGCGATCGCGATATGCACGCCCAGCGCGACCAGGATCAACAGGCTTACGATCAGCGCGAGGGCGGTAGTAGCGTCGAACACGGCGTCTAGTCCCTGGCGTGAACCTTGCGTTTTTTCGGGAAGGGCCCGGGAACCAGCGCTAAGGTTTGGGCGCGGGGCGGAACCACGCGTCTCTCGTGTCCGCAGCCCCGTTCGCATCGCCGGGCCGTACCACGTCGAGATACGCCATGACGACATAGTTGACGATGGCAAGGGCGCTGCCGAACAGAATCATGAAGCGCGTCGGCCAGGACGGCACACGCAGCGCGCCCTCGCCCTCGAACTCGCCGCCGACCCAGGAATCGATGGCCAGTTGCCATCCGCCCCAGATGATCAATACAAAGAATGCCACGCCGAGAAGGTATCCGAGCGCCAGCGTGGTGCGCCGGGCCCAGGGCGGAAAGTGGTCGATCAGGAAATCGGCCGACAGCATCGATCGACTACGGATGGCGTAGCCGGCCTGCAGGAACACGATGATCACGATGGAGTTGGCAACGATCTCACGCACGCCCTGCACCGGATCGTTGAACACGCCGCGTCCGATGATGTCCGCCATGATGATGAAAGTCAGGATGAAGGCCCAGGTCGCGGCCATCACCATCATGAACTTGGCGACCTTATCGCTGATTACCCGGAATGACATATACCCCCGCTACCAGAGGCGCGGATGCCCCAACTTGGGATCCGAGGTAACAACGAGTCACGGGTGACGAACCTAGGATTCACGACTCAAGACTCACGAAAGAAAAGAAAACGCCGAGCTCGCTCTCGGACCCGCCGGCGGGCATCCGCCGGACGGAACGGGCCGATTTCGGCGTTCCGCCGGCGGATGAGACCGTCTTGAACGTCAATGCGCCTTACTTGACGACGTAGCGAACTGGCCAGGTGTAGCCGCGCTTCTCGGCCGATTTCAGGACCGTGTTGAGGACCTTGACCACCGGCAGACCCTGCTTTTTCAGCGTGTTCGCGTGGGATTGCGGCCAGTCCTTGAGCGAAACCGCCCACTCCTTGCGCACGCTGTCGCCGAGCTCCTTGACCTTGGCAAGGCCCGTCTTGAGCTTCGCGATGTCCTGGCCATAGCGTTCCTTATTGTTGCTGCCGGTCTTCTGCTCATAGGCGCGAGCGACCTCCAGGAGGATCGGCTTGACGTCCTTGGGCAAACTGTCCCACTTCCTCTTGTTGATGGTCAGGCCATGCCAGGTGATCGAGCCGAATCCGATCAGCGTGTAGAACGGGCCCGGCTCATAGAGCTTCAGGTTCACCCACGCGCTCGGGAACATGATCCAGCCTTCATAAACGTGGGTCTTCATGCCCGTATAGGCCTCGGGCAGCGAGCCCTGCACCGGTGTGACGCCCGCGTAGCGCAGCCAGTTGAGGTTGAGCCCCGCACCGGCGATCTTGACGCCCTTCAAGTCCGAGACCTTGTTCCAGTCGAACGATGTGCCCAGGTTGTAGCCGCCGTCGGCGATGCGCGCCAGCAGCTTCTGGTTGTACTTCTTCTCGAACACCTCTGTGAGAAACGGGACCGCCTTGTAGACGTCTTGTGCTATCGCGAGACTCACCGTCGGGTCCATGGTGCCGAAGGGCAGCATCACCTGGAAAGCATGCAGCGGCAGTTTGGACGCTTCGAAACAGAAGCAGAAACCGCCGATGTCGACGATGCCGTTCTGCACGCCCTCGAAGGTCTCGGTCACCTTGACGATGGAGCCGCTGTAGCCTTCGACCCATTCGATCTTGTGCTTGGTTTTGGCTTCGACCTGTTTCTTCAGCTCCGGCTGAAAGAAGTCTTTCATCAGGCCCGCGTAGACCACGCCTGGCGGATGGCCCGAGGCGATACGCAACTTGATGGTCTCGGCGCGTAGCGGCGCGTTGACCCCGAAGGCCAAAACCAGCGCGCAGGCGCTAACTGCTAGCAGGATGCGTTTCATAATTTCCTCCAGAAGAACACTCAGACAGGGATTTGTTGCTGCTGCTGAACGATATTCCCGATTCTCGCGAGCGGTGTCAATAGCGCGCCGTGACGGTGGGTCCCGGGGTGCTAGAATTCCTTCGGTACGGTGGCGCGAGGTGCGCGGCCGGTAATAGCGGGGAACAGCATGAAAGCGCAAGTAATTCTATTTTCCGAGGCGGAGCAGTGAAATGCCGATCGGACGACTGGACCACTACTCGATCCGGACCGTTGATATCGAGGCCTCGCACCGTTTCTACACGGGGGTGATGGGCTTTCAGGTCGGCTTCCGTCCGCCATTCAAGTTTCCCGGCCTGTGGCTCTACAACGGGGCGCCCCACCCGGAATCATTCGGGGTCGTGCATATCATCGGCGTCGACCTGAATGACCCCGAGGGCCTGAAGGAATATCTCGGCGACCGGGATCTCGAGTCCTTGCAGGGCACGGGCACGGTGGACCACATGGCTTTCAGCGCCACCGGGCTTGCCGACATGCGCGAGCGCCTTGCGCGCCATGACGTCGCGTACCGCGAGCGCACGGTTCCCACGCTGGGACTGCACCAGGTGTTCTTCGAGGACCCGAGCGGGGTCACGATCGAGCTCAACTTCCCCGCCGCCGAGGCCGCGACGCGCTGACGCGCGTCCCGTTTAATGTTCAATGTTCCAGGTTCCAGGTTCCAGGTTCCAGGTTCCAGGTTCCA
>Ga0224497_10001085_pt1 | contig 17775 bp, 19 predicted proteins | sample SF_Jul11_sed_USG_4_FD_167970 | JGI IMG/M metagenome (GOLD analysis project Ga0224497, IMG submission 167970) | Sediment microbial communities from San Francisco Bay, California, United States - SF_Jul11_sed_USGS_13 | ecosystem: Environmental > Aquatic > Marine > Sediment | place: USA... | reverse complement strand
AACTCGAGTATTCCGCCAAACGGATCGGGCTGGTCAGGCGGCTGTAACGGGGACGAATCGAGCGTCGCAGTTTTCGATCCCGCATTCGTCCCTGCTATCGGCTGCACCGATCCGGACTTCTGACACGCGTTCTGAAATAGCTGGGGCTGGGCGATGTCGCTGCGCCCAGCCCTGACTACTGGTATCGATGAATGTCCCCTACTGGCCCCAAGCAGCCCCTGGGCTGGTAAACTAGCGAACGACTGCTACTGATCCGTTTTGGCCGTTCGTGCCTCTGCCATTTCGCCGACAATCGCGAGACAATCCAGTGTCGCAGTCGTCGGCACTCATGCTGGAGTTGGGAATGCTGCTATACGACAATGCCTTCAGCCCGTTTGCTCGAAAAGTCCGCCTAGTGTTGGACGTGAAAGGGCTAAGTGCTGAGTACGTCGATGGTCTGGACCGCAACAATCGCGAGGCGCTTCGTCGAGTCAACGATCGAATTGAAGTGCCCGTGCTGGTCGATGAAGACATCGTAGTTGTGAACTCATCTGATATCGTCTCTTATCTTGACCATCAATACCCAGCGGTGCCTGTTTTCCCCGACAGATCGAAGCTGCGTGTGAAGGCACGCAAGTGGGAGCGAATCGCAGATACACTCGTCGATGCGATCATGGTAGACATCTCATACTGGAAGTGGGCAGATCGAAACGACAATATGCCTGATGGTATGTTGGACGCCGCGCGGCAAGATCTAGGCACGGTCTACGATCAACTGGAATCAGAACTATCGGAGACAAACTACATCTGCGGCGAACTTTCGATCGCAGACATCGCCTTGTTCCCACACCTAGTTAGTGCCAGAACACTTGGTGTACCGTTTTCAATTGATCGACATCCCAATCTGGTTTCATGGATGTCGCGTCTCCGAAAAAACAAGGTCTTTCGAGCTGACATAAAAAGGACACGTGATTTTTTGTCAGACTTTACGACCAGCAAGTTTGAACGGGAGAAAATTTTCTGGCGAGGTGAACGCATCGAGTGGCTACTAGCTCGGGGGTTTGACACCTGGTTCTTCAAGGAAATAAAGGAGGGCCGTGTTATCTGGCCACCGCAAGACCTTCGAAATTGATATCACTATGAAACGCTATTCGATAGCCTGGTGGCTGGTCATTCTACCTACGTCAGTAACTGTCGGTGGAACTACGATTCTGCTTACGAGCAATTTTACAGATTGGGGAATCATGCCGCTCATTGCTGTTGCTGCAGTTTCAACAGTCATCGCAGACCTGGCGATAGCGGCCTCGATGGAAGCTATTGCGCCGACCAAGGTGAGTATCGGTCCCGGCGAAAAGCATCTGGTCTCCGATCTGGCGTCTGAAAAAGCTACCATCATGTCTGGCTTCGACTCAATCTCACACGGCCAAGTTTCCGTACGAGGTGAAATGTGGCGAGCTATTCGAGCGCCCGATGATACCGGGACCCTCACCGTAGGAATGTCAGTAAACGTGGTTGACCGCGACGGCCTTACGCTAGTTGTATCAACCAGACGTGGATAGCGATGTGGCATTCTCGGTGTTGCGACTAGCTCCTTTTGGCCATTAGCTGTCCGTCGAAATTCCGAACTTCCAGTAAGTTGAAAGACCGCTATCGGTGGAAGCGGACATTCCCAATTGCGCAGATAGGCCCATATGAGTCAGCCGCGCGGCACAACCATCGACCTTGTATTACGCCAGGTTCACATCACCGGTATAGGCAATTGCTAGCCTACTTTTATGAGGTTCCCACCTCATTGAGGTAAAATTCGTCGTGGTTGCAAGACGTTAACGAAATGGTATCAGGCTTCATAAGGCGCCCAGGGTGAGTGACAAAGTGGAAGAGACTGCGCTATCCGAGCAGTCAGATGAGATAGAGCGTCTATTTGCATTCGCGCCAGTCGGACTCTGCTATTACGATACGGACCTGCGATACCGCTATCTCAACAAGTGGCTAGCACGCATCAATGGCGTTCAGGTGGAAGAATGCCTGGGGAAAACACTCGAGGAGGTGCTTCCAATCCTTGCGGCCAAAGTCGCGCCGCGACTTCGCAAAGTGGTCGAAACCGGGGAGGCACTCCTCAATGTGGAGATCAAAGCGGAGACACTGGCTCGTCCAGGAAAGCCGAGGCACTTCAGGAACAGCTATTATCCGGACAAGAGCAAGGATGGCACCGTCATTGGCGTGTGCTGCGTAGTGCAGGACATCACCGCCCAAAAAGAGGCAGAACTTGAGCTCGTTAAACGAAGCAAGCAGCTTGAACACCTCGCTCTGTACGACGCGCTGACCGGACTGGGTAACCGAAACCTGTTTCTGAAGCAGCTGGAGCATCTGATCGCCATCGCAGGACGCAAGAAAGAAGAGGTCGCTTTGCTTGCTATGGATCTCGATGGGTTCAAAGAGGTCAACGACCGACTGGGCCACGCTGGAGGCGACGCGGTATTGCGAGAATTCGGTGCTCGTCTGTGCCAAGCACTCAGGAAGGCTGATCAAAAGTATCGTATCGGCGGTGACGAGTTCGCCGTACTACTTGAGCCAGGGTGCAATAGCCACGACGGTGCTCTCGCGGCGGCCGAAAAGATTGCGAGACACTTAGCAGCGCCCATGGAGATCAAAGGCTACGACTGCGCGATTGGCGTCAGCATAGGAGTCGCCGTTTTCCCTCAACACGGCCAAGATCCGGATACGCTTCTTCGCAAAGCTGATGCCGCGATGTATGAGGCAAAAAAAACGCACCAGGTTGTTGCCGGGGCTTCCGACTTGGACGCCACCACTATTCTCAAGAGGCTACACTCAGATACGTGACTGTGTAATCGCAGTGTTGCCCTGTTGCGAATAGCCGCTCTATACCCGATAGCTGCCGTTGCCGTTGCCGTTGTAAAGTCTTGACGGGCGGCTATTGATACGAAACAGTCAAGAGCAAGACGACGCAGCTTTTCGGGAATGATATTCTCTGGCCTGCACATGCAATTACTAGGCATCTTGGGTGAGCGACACTATCAATGTCACCGTAAAGGCTCTGGAGCTATTTGAGCGTTGGACGGGGCGACAAGACCAGGCCAAGGTCAAAAAGGATCGTACTCGGGCGAAGGCCTTAGAGGCATTGCTCGCAGCGGTCACAGAGACGACTGCGTACACAGCTGATCGGCGAGATGGTGGCCGGCGCAACCGCAATCGCGAAGGGAAGATTTCGCAGCTCTGGTACCGGGCGTCAATTCGGGTCCGTTCCGTAGACAGGCGTCTTTCAACAATACTCGCAATGACGTCATTGGGCTGGGCTGATCCAGAACTCTGGGACACGCCGGAATTCAAGAACGTCCCCTTGGGGCTTGATCGCATACGCAAACAATGCCTCTGGCTACTCAAACATGATGAGTAAGACGATCTATCGACGACGGCGCCGCGAATGCCCGGGTGTCGATTTCGGTTCACTCGCTTTCCCGGCAGGTAACGCGTATTCTCACGCGCTGCGGATCTTCGTTGCCACGAAGTTCGTCGAAAAAAAAACTCTAATACATCAAGGAGAATGAAAAAAGTGAAATTACGTAAATTGCTAGCGGGACTTGTTCTTTCCAGCGTCGCGAGTGTTGCTCTGGCCGATCTTGAGCCGTGGACTGATTACGACATCGGCGAGGGAGTAACCAACGTAACTACGGTCAAAGTTGCCTCCAACATGATCGACAAGTATCTGGAAGGCCTCAGCCAAACGTGGGCACCGGCGAATGACGTGGCGAAAGAGCTAGGTCAGATCGAAGGGTATTGGATTCACGTTAGCCAGTTGCCGAACAGTGGCGATTTCAACGTCGTACTCGGTATAGACTACAAAGACTCCGCGTCGTTGCAACCTGCCAAAGCCAAATACGATGCGTTTATGAAAAAATGGGGCGAAGCGAATCAGGCAAAATCCGATGAGATTGTCCAAACGTATCCGGGCATTCGCGAAATTGTCGGTGAGTACAACATGCGGACTGTGACCTTCAAGTAAGGGAAGTCATGTCAAGGCCTTCCTGATAAGCAGGAAGGCCTTGCTCAATCAGCACGCAATACCTATCCTTTTGCTATCTCCGTCAAATTTTCAAGTGCAGGACGGGTATTGCTCCGCAAGTGCCCGCAGACGTTGCATGCGCTCCGAACAGGCTCGGCGCGCTGCACCCAGGTCGATCTGCTTGGCCTCGAAGCGCCCTTGCCGATGGAAGTATTCCGCCGGATCGGACCCGTCAGGCTCAACATTGATTTTGTAGGTGGCGCCGTCGAAAACCTCGTAGAGCGGGAACAAGCTGCTTGCCACCGCCAGACGAACCAGTTCTATTGAATCGGCCGGCTCGGCCTTCCAGCCTGTGGGGCAGGGCGAGTGCAGTAACAGAAAACGCATCCCCTTAATTAATAGCGCCGTCGATATCTTGTGAGCGAAATCGTCCGGATGGGCGATGGAAAGCGATGCGGCATAGGGAATCCGGTGCGCAGCCATGATCGACATGATGTCTTTCTTGTCCTGGATCTTGCCCCACGGCGTGGTCGTCGTTCGGGCGCCGGCCGGCGTTGCCGAGGATCGCTGCCCGCCGGTATTGCCGTAGATCTCGTTGTCGTAACAAATATAAATTATGTTCTCGTTGCGCTCGGCGGCCGCCGACAGCGTCGCAAGGCCGATGTCGTAGGTGCCGCCGTCGCCGGCCCAACAGATGACCTGGCCCGGTTCGGCGTTGAGGTCACGAATAGTCGCTACGCCCGAAGCTACGGCCGGCGACGATGCGAACGTCGTCGCAATTGTTGGCACGCCGTAGCTGGTTGTCGGAAACGCACCCGCGGTCACGATACCGCAACAGGCAGGGATCACCAGCGTACAGGTATCGCCGGCATCAGCGAGCGCGCGACCCAACATGGTCAGGCCAACGCTCATCCCACAGCCGCCGCAGTTTGTATTGCCGGGTCGAAGCAGGCATTCCTCGGTGCACGGAATCTCCGGACGTTCCTGAAGCCGGCCAGGCGCTGTCGTCGCCGTCATTGCAGGGTCTCCTTGCTGGTCTGGATGCCCATCCATACCGGATCGCCGGCGTTAGCCCGCGCCGTGAGGTCGGCCAGGATCTCGTCGATCACGGTCGGTGTGACGTCGCCGCCGCACAATCCCGTGAGATAGTTCTGAATCAGCAGATCGTCGCGGTGACCCTGAAAAGCGGCGCGCGTGTCCTGCCAGAATATGCCGCCGGCGCCGGCCGCGTAGTTGCGGTCCAGCACGGCCACGCGTGTCGCCGCCTGGCAAGCCTCGCGCAACGCCGCCTCGGGAAACGGCCGAAACATCTTCAGTTTCACGAGGCCGATTTTCTCGCCCGCCTTGCGCCGCTGCCGCACCACTTCGCGCGCCGTCGTCGCGATCGTGCCACTCGCGACGAGGACCAGCTTGGCGTCATCGGTGGCAAACGTCTGGATAACATCGCCGGGATCGCGACCGAAGATCTCTGTGAAACTCTCCCGGCATTCCTGGTAAACATCCGCTACGCGCTTCATCGCCTCGTCGATCTCGAGTCGCATCGACAGACCTTCATGCGGCCAGGCGAGTCCGCCGAGCGTGCGTGCCTCGTCATAATGCATGCGATGCGGCAGGTCGAGGTCCGGCAGGAAGCGATCGACGTCGGCTTGTTCGGGGAGTGCGGTCCCGGTCTGTGTATGCGAGACGATGAACGCGTCCATGCACGTCAACGCCGGTAACAGAATGCGCCGATCCTCCGCCAGCCGGAATGCGAGCAGCGTGGTATCCAGCACCTCCTGATTGTCTTCGCAATAGAACTGCAGCCAGGCGAAGTCTCTGAGCATCAGCGTGTCACCCTGGTCGGCCCAGATATTCCATGGCGGGCCCAACGTGCGATTGACCGCGACCATCACGATCGGCAGTCGGTAATAGCCGGCCACCATGACGTTCTCCGCCATATAGGCCAGCCCATTCGCCGAGCTTGCCGTAAAGGCCCGCGCGCCGTTCATTGATGCGCCCATGGACACGGCCATCGCGCTGTGTTCGCTCTCCACCGGCACAACGCGGCCTTTGCTGAACGGGAACTGAGCCACGTACTCCACGATTTCGGTCTGCGGCGTGATTGGATAGATGCCACACGCGACGCCCCGGGCCGTTCGATTGGCCTCGCCCGCGACGCTCAACGCGTAGCCGGCAGCGTGGTTTCCCGTTATGACCTGTACAGGCATCGTTGCTCTGACTCCCGGTTATAGATGACTCATGAAAATGACGCTGCGCGGGCACTCTGTCACGCACACACCGCAGCCCTTGCAGTACGCGTAATCGAATTCGAGACGGTGACCCACTCGTTTCAATACGCCCTCCGGACAATAAGTGCAGCAAAGGTCGCACTCGTTACAGACGCCGCAGGACAGGCAGCGCGCAGCTTCGGTCGCGTCTTCGAGTCCCATGTGTACTTCGTCGAACGTCGAACGGCGTTCGATTATCGGAAGCGACTCGCCCTCGGCGGCTGCTTGACGTTCGAACAGGTGCAGCTTCAACGCATCGGCACGAATGACCTCGTCGCACCAGACATCGACATCGCAATACTCGTCGGCGTGCTCGGTGATACGCACGTGCGCTCCGCTTAGCACTCTGTGAATGTGCACGGCCGCGCGCCGGCCACTGCCAATGGCAGCGGCGATGGTGCCGTCGTGCGTGGCGAGATCACCGATAGCGAACAACGGCGTCTCGAGCAGGCCGAGGAGCTGAGTGCCTTCTCTGACCTCCGTGCCCTCCGGAAACACGGATACGTCCGGCGACTGGCCGAGTGCGAGGATGACCCGGTTACAGGTCAGTTCGAAATCCGAGTCCGGAATTTCCATCGGTGCGCGACGCCCCGACTCATCCGGCTCGCCGAGTTCCATGCGTCGGCAGGTAAGTCGATAGCGCCGCAGGAGGCCGTCGCTCGGCTCTTCATGCAAAGCAACCGGCTGGGTGAGCAAATCAATGCTGACGCCTTCCTCAGCTGCGTCGTGGATCTCTTCGCGGATGGCGGGCATCTCCTGACGGCTGCGCCGATACACCACGCGAACGCTCCTTGCGCCCAGGCGCAACGCCGACCGGGCAGCATCCATAGCCGTGTTGCCGCCACCGATCACCACGACGCTCTCGCCGTCCACGCGCACGTCGCCCCGATGCACATGATCGAGGAAATCAATGCCCTGGACCACGGCCTCGGTGCCGTCCATTCCGAGCTGCAGATCCCGCTGCTCCTGCAGGCCCGTGGCGACCAGTACGGCATCATGATCTCGCGCCAGGCCCAGCAGAGTCTGGCGATCGATCCGACGGTCGGTCTCGACCTCGATGCCGAGACCGAGTATGCGGTCAATCTCGCGCGCGACCACGTCCTCGGGCAGCCGAAATTCGGGAATGCCGGATCGCAGCAGCCCGCCGATTTCGGCTCCGGACTCGAACACTTTGGCCCGGTAGCCGAAGCGCGCGAGATGATAGGCGGCCGTCAGGCCGGCGGGACCCGATCCCACGATTGCAATCCGTTCGTCGCGCCTGGCCAGCGGTGCGGGCGTCACGACACCATGGTCGCCGGCATAGCGCTCCATCTGGCGTACATTGACCGCGCCGTCGAGCTCGATGCGGTTGCACGCTTCCATGCACGGGGCGGGGCAGGCTCTGCCGCAGATCGACGGAAATGGCGTGGTGCGCAACAGAATCTCCAGTGCCTCGTCCGGTTCGTCGCGCGCCAGGGCGTTGAGAAATCCCTGCACATTGTTGCCAGCCGGGCAGATGTGATTGCACGGTGGAATCATCTGCCGGCGCCGCGGCTGCTCGGTCGCCCACTGTCCTGTCTTGAGCGCCGGCAGCGCCGCGCCGGCACCCTCGAGGAGGCTGGGTCCGCGCCGTTCGTCCGCCGGCGCCCCTAGTGCTTCAGGAGGGCCGACCTCGCGCGGCGATTCAACGAGCCGGACTTCCTCGTAGGCGCGGCTGGCAGCAGCCAGGTTGGATCCTTTGAAGCCGAGATGCTCGAGTGCAGCGCAAATCTCCTGAAGTGGAATCGCTAGCATCCTGCCAACGGCCCCTGCGAGCGCGGTGTTGACGATGGGTACGCTGCGAGTTCCCAGATTGTTGTCACGGGCAATAGTGGTCGCGTCCACGGTGGCGAGACGGTAACGCGCAAACTGGTTTGCAAATTCCCCGGGCGGTTCCGGCGAGTTGACCAGTATCCAGCCGCCGGTTTTCAGCCCTGTCGCGATCACTGGCCCGACCAGGGTCGGATCGAGCACGATGACGTGATCCGGCTCGTAGATTAGATTGCGATTGGTGATCGGTTCGTCGGCGTAGCGACAAAATGCCTGGATCGGTGCGCCGGAGCGTTCGGCGGCGTACAGGCCGAAGGCTTGCACCGACAGGCCCTGCAGAAACCGCGACGTGGCGATCAGCTTTGCCAGGGTGACACCACCCTGGCCGCCGCGGCCATGTATTCGGATCTCAATCATTGCATCGTTCCGCGGGCGAATTCCTGACCGCGGTTGCTCCAATGAATGCTCGCACAAGGAGTGCTTTGTCAACTCAGAATATACAGTTTCCCGGTCGCTACCCGAATAAGTAGATTCCGTCCGGAGCCGGTGTTGAATAGGATCCCCTGACGGCTGGTCAGGTGTGCGCTAATCCAGTTAGCGCAAATACGGCAACGGCACGTGTTTCAGGGCGATGCCATTGACGGTCAAACCCGCGTCGGCTTGGTCGGTCGGGACAACGGCGAGGATGGAGTCGCCGATCGCATTGAGCACCTCACCGACATCGCGTTCGCCATCCGAGACCTTGTCGCCAGGTTTGACGGGGCTGGCGCTGTCAAATCGGTGCAAGCGACGCTTCGTCGCGCCGCGAAAATGGGTGCGGGATACGATCTCCTGCCCCGGGTAGCAGCCTTTGTCGACGCTGACGGCTTCGAGCAGATCGAGGTTCAGCATGTGCGGCGTGAACTGCTCAGATTGCGGTTGCCGAATTTCCGGAATACCGGCCTGCAGATTGGCGAGCTGCCAGTCCTCGATGGAACTGCCGATGCCGAGCTGCTCGTGCGTCGCCGCTTGAACGGCAAAGTCGACCTTGGAGCGGAAACGAAACATCGTCAGGCGCTTCACCACCGCATCCGTGAGTTCGGTCGGCAAGCTCAGTGTGTAGCCCTCGCTAAGCCTGGCTGCGCGGAACAGGCATATGACGCGTCCTTTGGGATTGCACCAGGCAGCCAGAGTCCGTGCGCTGTCCGTGAAGTCTGTGACATCGGCGGCCAGTTGCGCCTGCAGGAAGTCAAAGGCGTCGTCGCCGCTGACAGTTATTGTCGAGTAATCAAGGTCGGTCATGCTGCGTCGATTCTATCCTGTTACTTGTCGATACACCTGGCTCATGCAGGTCAATGCCGTGTCTGGCATACTGCCGCCATGCCAACCGACGACACAGACCATAAGGCGGCCGCGGGCGATGCCAAGCCAGCGACGGCGACGCGTGAGACCGACATTGTCAGGGAGAAAAATGCGCACCCACCAGCCGAGATTGGTGGTCGCAAGGGCCTCGATCCGACGCGCTACGGCGACTGGGAAAAGGCCGGTCGTTGCATCGATTTCTAGTTATCTAAGTATTTAAATAACAAAAACTTATGAGCAATACTGAAAGACCATTATCACCTCATATTTCGATCTATCGCTGGCCGATAACGATGGTTCTGTCGATAGTGCACCGCGCTACCGGCATTGCGATGTCGTTGGGCTTTGCCGTGTTCGTAGTCTGGTTGTTTGATGCCGCGTCCGGTCCCGATTCCTACGCAGTCTTCCTCGCGGCAATGGATTCCACGATCGGCAGATTGTTGCTCATTGGCTGGAGTTTCGCGTTTTTCTATCACCTGTCCAACGGCGCCCGTCATCTGCTTTGGGACACCGGTCGCGGGCTCGAAAAAGCTCAGGCCAACACGTCGTCGTGGTTAGTGTTGGTCGTAACCGTCGCACTGACGGCCGTGTTCTGGTGGGTGGCACTATGAGTTTGCGTTCCCCCCTTGGCCGCGTACTGGGATTGGGGAGTGCCAAAGACGGCACGTCACACTGGTGGGGGCAACGCGTATCAGCGGTTGCCTTGCTGCTGCTCGGTATCTGGTTTGCCGGGATGCTGGCGACGATGAGCGGATTCAGCTACGCAGAGGCGGCCGCGTTTATTGCGCGGCCTGTCAACAGCATTCTGCTATTGCTGCTCACCGTCAGCATGGCTTACCACTCCTATCTGGGCGTTCAGGTAGTCATTGAAGATTACGTCCACGCGCCCGGTATAAAAGTGGTGAGCCTGCTGCTTACCCGTTTCGTACATACTCTTCTTGCGGTAGCGGCCCTTTACGCGATCTTGAAAATCGGCCTCGGCGCATGAGCGACTACGAATTTATCGATCATGGCTACGACGTTGTCGTGATCGGCGCCGGTGGTGCGGGTCTGCGCGCCACCTTTGGGCTGGCAGAGGCTGGATTCGATACGGCGTGCATCACGAAGGTTTTCCCGACACGCAGTCACACCGTCGCAGCGCAGGGCGGCATCAGTGCGGCGCTCGGAAATATGGGCGAAGATGACTGGCGCTGGCATATGTACGACACGATCAAGGGTTCCGATTGGCTCGGTGATCAGGATGCGATCGAGTACATGTGCAAAGAGGCCCCCGACGCTGTTATCGAACTCGAACACTATGGCGTGCCGTTCTCGCGAACCGAGGACGGCAAGATCTATCAGCGTCCATTCGGCGGCATGACGACGCGCTTCGGCGAGGGCATAGCGCAACGAACCTGCGCAGCAGCGGACCGAACCGGGCATGCGATGCTGCACACGTTGTATCAGCAGTCGTTGAAACACGATGCGGAGTTTTACGTCGAGTATTTCGCCGTCGACCTGATCATGGAAGATGGCGCATGCCGCGGCGTCGTTGCCATCGATCTTGCGACGGGACGACTGCACCGCTTCCGCTCGCACCAGCTCATTCTGGCAACCGGGGGCTATGGACGGGCGTATTTCTCATGCACGTCGGCGCATACCTGCACAGGTGATGGCAGCGGCATGGTACTGCGTGCCGGCCTGCCGCTGCAGGATATGGAGTTTGTGCAGTTCCATCCCACCGGCATCTATGGCGCCGGCTGCCTGATCACGGAGGGCGTACGCGGCGAGGGCGGCTACCTGACGAATTCGGATGGCGAGCGATTCATGGAACGCTATGCGCCCAACGCCAAAGATCTGGCTTCGCGCGATGTCGTGAGCCGCTCGATGACGATAGAGATTCGCGAAGGCCGCGGCGTCGGCGCCGAGCGAGACCATATCCATCTGCATCTCGAGCATCTGGGACGTGAGGTCATCGAAGAACGACTTCCGGGTATTGCAGAAACGGCACGGATTTTCGCGGGCGTCGACGTGACCAAGGCTCCGATTCCGGTGCTGCCCACGGTGCACTACAACATGGGCGGCATACCGGCCAACTTCAACGGCGAGGTGGTCACGAAAAAGGACGGTGACCCGGAGGCAGTGGTCCCCGGCCTGATGGCCGTCGGCGAAGCGGCATGCGTATCGGTACACGGTGCAAATCGACTCGGCTCGAATTCCTTACTGGATCTCGTCGTATTCGGCCGCGCGGCCGCGCATTACTGCGCCGAAACGATGACGCCCGGTGCGCGACACAAACCACTGGCACCCGATGCAGGACAGGACAGCGTGCGGCGAATCGACGCGCTGCGCCATGCCGATGGCAGTCGGCCGACGTCCGAGATCCGACTCGAAATGCAGAAGATCATGCAGAATCATGCGGCGGTCTTTCGCACGGGGGAGACGCTGCAGGATGGCGTCGATCTGCTCAGCAAAACGTTTGCGAGCTTGAGTGACGTCAAGGTCTCGGATCGGTCGCTCGTGTGGAACACGGATCTCATCGAAACGATGGAACTCGAGAATCTGATGCTCAACGCGATGGCGACGATTCAATCGGCCGCAAACCGGCTCGAGAGCCGCGGCGCCCACGCTCGCGAGGACCACGCTGATCGCGACGACGAAAACTGGATGAAGCACACGCTGGCCTGGGTGAACGATAGTGGCGCGGTGAACTTCGACTATCGCCCAGTGCATCAGGAAACATTGACCGATGAGGTCGAGGCCGTGCCGCCTAAGGCGCGCGTCTACTAGGAGCCTAAGCAGGAGTAAGGGACCTTGGCTGAGTTCAGACTTCCACCGAATTCGAGAATCAAAAAGGGCAGGCATTTCGATGCTGCCAACGGCGCCGCGAATGTGCGCCGCTTTGCCGTCTACCGCTACGATGCCGACAGCGGCGAAAACCCGCGCATCGATACGTATGTCGTCGACATCGACAGCTGTGGACCGATGGTTCTCGATGCGCTGATCAAGATCAAGAACGAGATCGATCCGACGTTGACGTTTCGTCGTTCCTGTCGAGAAGGTATCTGTGGTTCCTGTGCGATGAACATCGATGGCGGCAATACACTCGCCTGTACGCGCTCGATTGACGGCATCAAGGGCGATGTCAAGATCTACCCGCTGCCGCATATGCCGGTCGTCAAGGATCTCGTGCCCGACTTGACGAATTTCTACGCGCAGTACGCCTCGATCAAACCGTGGCTGCAGTCGCGCACGCCGCCGCCGCCCGATCAGGAACGCCTGCAAAGCAAGGAAGATCAGGAACTGATTAACGAGCCCGCTGCCTGCATCCTGTGCGCCTGTTGTTCGACAAGTTGCCCGAGCTACTGGTGGAACAGCGACCGCTATCTTGGACCGGCGGCGCTCCTCGCCGCGTATCGCTGGCTAGTTGACAGCCGCGATGATGCGACCGGAGAACGCCTCGATGAACTTGAAGATCCGTTCCGACTTTATCGCTGCCACACGATCATGAACTGCACACAGTCCTGTCCCAAGGATCTGAACCCGGCTCGGGCGATCGCCGAAACGAAAAAGATGCTGGTCGAGCGCCGTTATTAGCGACGCGCAGGACTCCCGGCTGGCGTGGCAATGCAGGTTGCACTAGCAAGCGTATGCAACAGTCAAAACTCAGGTGGCAGTGCAGGCGAGGCATGCGCGAACTCGACGATTTGTTGCTGCGTTATCTCGAGCGGCACTACGGCGATGCACCGGAGGTCGATAAGCAAGCGTTTCAGTCACTTTTGCAGCTGTCAGATCCCGAGCTCATGGGCTACTTATTGCAAAAGCAGCAGCCGGCAGCCGAGCTCGCCCGTGTCGTCGCACGCATACTCGACCGAACTCAGACCTGATACGACACTGCGGCAGTTCGTGATGCTCGCCGGCCTGTCTACGGCCTGCATCGGTTTTGCGATGATCCTGCTGCTGCCGATTGAGCGGCCCTGGCGCGTACTGGCGGCCATTGCGTGGTTGGCAACATGCACTCACGACCTCATCGTCATTCGCAAGGGGCACCGGCAATGTCGGCGCATTCGCATACAGCAGGATGGGGGCGTGCAGCTGCTGTCGCCGGATGGCTGTTGGTTTCCAGCAACAATCCTGTCTGGCAGTATCGTGCTGCGCGGCGTCGCATGGCTTCGCTTCGAAGCCGATAATGGCCAGCGATTCGCTGAGCTGATCTGCCGCAAACGACCACAGCTTGAGGCCTGGCGTCGTCTGCAGGTCATTTGGCGGCACTTGGGAGCAGGACGCTGAAACTGCTACCATGCCTCGGCTGCGAACTGAGTCACATAATGCGCCCAATCACCGTTGTTTTTAGAGAACTTTCAAGTGTCCGGCCGGTCTATCCCGGTGTCGGCGGAATACAGCCGCATGTCGAATGAATCGACAGATAAGGAACTGGTCAAGCGGGTACAAAAAGGTGACAAGGGCGCGTTTGATCTGTTGGTGCTGAAATACGAGCAGAAGATCGTCAATCTGGTAATGCGATATGTGCGCGACCCGGAACAAGCATTGGATATCAGCCAGGAGGCCTTTATCAAAGCCTACCGGGCTCTGCCGAGATTTCGGGGCGACAGCGCGTTTTACACCTGGCTATACAGGATTGCTGTGAATACGGCGAAGAACTACCTCGCTGCGCAGCGCAGACGGCCGATGGATATTGAGCTTGACCTGCAGGAGCAAGAGCAGTACGGCCTGCATGCCAAACTTAAGGAGACGGATACTCCCGAAACAGTGACGATGAGTCACGAGTTACAGGAAACACTGGAACGCGCCATAGAATCACTGCCTGATGATCTTAGAACTGCGATTATCTTGCGTGAACTGGATGGCATGAGTTATGAAGAGATTGCGCAGACGATGGATTGTCCGGTAGGTACCGTGCGATCGAGGATTTTCAGGGCCCGCGACGCCATTGGCAAAAAAGTCGGGACCCTGGTGCGGTAGTAAAGCGGGGACCTATGAACGATGCGATAAGAATGCAGATCTCGGCCTTTGTTGACGGCGAGTTGCCGCACAACGAAGCCGAACTACTGTTGCGAAGGATGTGCCAGGACCGGGAACTCCGCCAGCAGGCTGCCGAGTACCTGGCAATGGGTCGCGTCATGCGCGGTGAACACAGTATTGCCGGCATGAAATACCTGCGCGAACGAGTTGCCGCGGTTCTCGATGATACTACGCTTCTGCAGGAAGACCCTGTCGTCGCCGAGTCGGATCGCCCACGGTTTTTGCGGCCGCTGGCGGGCGTGGCAATCGCAGCGACCGTTGCGCTTGCAGCGATTTTTGGGCTGCGGCAGATGACTGCGATGCCGGACATCGATCCGCTCCAAGAGGGTGGGGCAATCGCGGAAGCTGGCGACGGCAGATCTTATACGGTCCCGGACCAGGACGATGGTCAGCTGCGCGATTATTATCTGAGCCACACTGCGGATTCCTCGTACTTTGGTGCCAGCAGCATCAATGCGCGACTGGTTACGCTGCAACTTAGAGAAGATATGGACATCGAGTCCGACGTCTCAGAGCCGCAGGTCGACGATGAAGAGGCCGCGCCGGCCGAATCGATCGACATGCAAACGCCATAAGCCCGATGACGATGCGACGACGAAACCTGACCGTGACCGCTTGTGTTGCGTTCGGCAGCTTGCTGGCAGGCGTCCCATACGTGTCAGCAGAGGATGTTGCGCCGCGAGACTGGTTGAACAGGATGGCGAGCGCCGTACAGACGACGAATTACGAGGGCACTGTGATTCGGCTGCAGAATGGCAAAGTCGAGGCACTCAAAGTCGTGCACGTGATTACGGACGGCGTCATTCGCGAAAAGGTGCTTGTGCAGGAAGGAAACGGGCTGGAAATCATCCGTAACGGTAATGAGGTGCAGTGCATCTTACCGGACAAGAAATCCGTACTCGTCGAGGAGTGGAATGATCAAAGCAACTTGTTCTCGACATTGCCGGCGAGCGATATTCGCTTTGGCAACGAGTATGACGTGTCCATCGTACGTCACGGACGGGTTGCGGGCCGCAAGGCCATATTACTGGCGATCCGGCCTCACGACGGCTATCGCTTCGGGCATCGCGTCTGGCTCGATATCGTCACTGGATTTCCGCTACAAACGACGCTGATCGATGATGCAGGGGACACGATCGAGCAGGTCAAGTTCGCAGACATCAGCCTGGACGAAGAAATTCACGCCAGCGCACTGGCGCCGTCGATCAGCACCGAGAATTTCCGCTGGATTACGCAGCCGCGGCGCACTATTACCGCCGCTGTCGAAAGCACATGGAACGCGGCCAATTTACCAAATGGTTTTCGCGTCGTGTCGATCCATGAGGAAAAGCTGTCCGGCAGGGCAGTGCCCGTCATGCACATTCTTTATAGCGACGGGCTCGCCAATGTGTCGGTATTTATCGAGCCGGCCAACAGCAACAAGATCGCGCGTCGCTCGCGAGTCGGGGCATCGAATTCCTTCAGCGTAGAAACTGATGGCTATCAGATAACGGCCGTCGGCGAGGTGCCAGCCGCGACTGTGGAGCAGATCGCGACCTCCATGCAACCTCAGTAGGTATTCGATGGACAATCCCACGGGAAGAGTTTTGTCGCTTGTCGACGGCGCAGACGGCACGCGCGCCATTATTGACATCGAAGTTGCAGACGCCTGCCCCCGATGCGCGGCGGGTAAGGGCTGCGGAGCGGGTCTCATGACGGGTTCCGGCCGCAACAGGCAGGTCGAGGCGTCGATTCGCGCGGGACTGAACGTTGCCGAGAATGATTTGGTCGAAATCGTGCTTGCCCCGGATGATGTGCTGCGTGCCGCGGCGATCGTATACGGGCTGCCGATGCTGGGCGCCGTCGCGGCTGCCGCTATTGCCTATGCTTTGTCGCTTGGTGACGCGGCGGCGGCCGTGGCTGCGCTCGCAGGTCTGACGGTCGGGTTCACGATCGGTCGCTGGCGATTGCGGCAGACGCCCTGTCTGCGCCGATTTTTGCCGTCGGTGCAGCGCCGCCTCGATACCGGCAGTGGGTCCGCAATTTGAAATCCCTGGCGGTATTTAGCAGGCGGGGGTGTCATCTTTGTGAGCAGCTGATCGAGGAACTGCTGCTCCTGGTCCACGGCCGACTCGAGGTTTCGGTTCTTGATATCGACAGTCGCGAAGACTGGAAAACGCAATACGACACGCGGGTTCCGGTTGTCGAATATGACGGCGAGCTGATCTGCCAGTATCATCTCGATCGCGACGCGCTCACAAGGATTTTGAGCCTACATGGACCGAATTCGTAATTTCTCGATCATTGCTCACATAGACCACGGCAAGTCCACGCTCGCCGATCGGTTTATACAGCTATGTGGCGGTCTTGCCGATCGCGAAATGGCCGAGCAGGTGCTGGATTCAATGGATCTCGAGCGCGAGCGCGGTATCACGATCAAGGCACAATGTGTCTCGCTCAATTACACAGCGCCGGATGGTGAGGTGTATGAACTCAATTTCATCGATACGCCAGGCCATGTCGACTTTTCCTACGAGGTGTCGCGATCGTTGGCAGCCTGTGAGGGGGCGCTTCTGGTCGTGGATGCCGCTCAGGGTGTCGAAGCGCAGAGCGTCGCAAATTGCAACACGGCCATCGATCAGGGCCTCGAGGTACTGCCCGTTCTGAACAAGATCGACTTGCCTGCGGCCGAGCCGGATAGAGTCAAAGCCGAGATCGAAGACATTATTGGCATTGACGCCCAGGACGCCGTTGAGGTCAGCGCCAAGACCGGCGCCGGTGTACCCGAACTTCTTGAAGCGATCGTCAAAGAAATACCGCCCCCGCAAGGTAACCCGGATGGCCCGTTACAGGCACTCATAATCGACTCGTGGTTCGACAACTATGTAGGCGTCGTTTCGCTGGTGCGCGTCGTCAATGGCAGTCTGCCCAAACGCAGCAAGATAACGATCATGTCGACCGGCGATTCTTACATGGCGGATCGCGTTGGTTGCTATACCCCGAAGATGGAGGATCGCGATGCACTAATGATCGGCCAGGTCGGATTCGTGATAGCCGGTATCAAAGACATTTACGGTGCTCCGGTTGGCGATACCATAACGTTGACGCGTCACCGCTGCGATGTGCCGTTGCCCGGATTCAAGCAGGTACAGCCCAGAGTGTTCGCCGGACTGTTTCCGATACTTTCAGATGATTACGAAAACTTTCGTGACGCACTGCAGAAGCTTCGCCTCAACGACGCGGCGCTGCATTTCGAGCCGGAAACTTCGGCTGCGCTTGGCTTCGGCTTTCGCTGCGGCTTCCTCGGCATGTTGCATATGGAAATCGTGCAGGAACGCCTGGAACGCGAATACGATCTGGAACTGATCACAACCGCGC
>Ga0224497_10001084_pt1 | contig 17776 bp, 10 predicted proteins | sample SF_Jul11_sed_USG_4_FD_167970 | JGI IMG/M metagenome (GOLD analysis project Ga0224497, IMG submission 167970) | Sediment microbial communities from San Francisco Bay, California, United States - SF_Jul11_sed_USGS_13 | ecosystem: Environmental > Aquatic > Marine > Sediment | place: USA... | reverse complement strand
CGTGCTGATCATATCGGCACCGGGCAGGAAGGGTTCAATCGGCCATTCATGCTTCTCCACCGTGAACATCCCGTTCTGCTCATTGCTGGCGCCAAAGACGTGAATCCGCACTTTGTCCCCCGCATGAGCTTCAATCACCGGCGTGACCGGATCCTGCGGGTTATCCACTTGGCACGGTTGGAACATCCGGCCCAACGAACAGCCGGCTTCTTCCCGATGCAGATAGGGTTCCGCGCGATAGTTCACGCCGGTCAGCCCCGCCACATTTTGCACATACGGCATGAAGCTGGTCCCGATGATGTTGTCCTCATCTTGGAAGTACAAGGCCACGTCCCGATAGTTGACCCGGCTCTCGTACCCTTCGATCGTCCGATCCACGATCACATCCGCATTCCAACTATTCTTCAGGGAAATATCTTCCCCCGTCTTGGGATCGCGGTACGTCGAGCCTTTGGGCCCGATAATGATGCCCCCGAACAGGCCGTTGCGGGGATTCGTGGCCACATTGCCCCAATCCCACACCAGGCTCTGCGTCTCGCCATTGAAGGGATCCGCATAATACGTGTACGTCCGGGATTCACCGGCTGCCACGGTTTGGTCGCCGGGGTTGTTCCCCACATTCACGCCTTGCGAATCTTTGGGATCGAAGGCCAAGCCGAAGGCCGCAAATGACGCGCGCCCTTCTTTGAGCTTGTTGGTCAATTTGACCTGCAAACAATCCCCCACGTTGGCCCGTAGCGTCAACGGCATGGGTTGCACATCGCCCCCGACCTTTTGCACCTCGTCTTCGAGGACATAGATCTTGGCCTCGGGATTGCGCAATTCAATCTTGCGTTCAAAGTCTACTTCAATCGCTTCCGGAGCATTGCTATTAAAACTCATCCCCGGATGATCCAAGGCCACCACCTTGAAGCTCTTCACCGGCGCCCCTTCTGGACAGACCGGCAAGCGCTCCGGCATGCCTTCTTTGCCATACGCCTTATTCGGCAAGGGCTGCAGATCACCCACCGGCTTATCTAAGACCCGGATGAGCCCCCAGGTACCTTCCGAAAACTTCGAGCTGCGTCCATTAAAGAACATATAATCACCGGCTTGATGGCGCGGGCCACCCGCTTCCGGAATGACCAGGTCATACCGTTCGGCAATCCCGATATGCAACGAATGTTTGCGATTCGCTTCTTGCGCATACCGCTCTGACCAGAACGTATGGCCGGATAACGTGAACACATTACTTTCATTCATCGTCACATCCAACAGTCGGAATACAATGGCATCACCCAGGTAGGCCCGAATCATGGCCGTGCTGGGATCGCCATGCACCGCACTGCTGAAGAGCTTGGAGGGATCCGGGTTATTGGCCAAGCGTTGCGCGAACGGCTCCGCCCGGAAATTCAACGCGCCGCCCGTCGTATGGGTTCCCCCATTCAAGAACGGCATCGGGGTCATTTTGATCTTGTCGTTCGGCGGCATAATGAAGGACACCGTCCGACCGGCTTCCAAGGCCACATCAATCGGTTGCCCTGGCGGATTGCCTGCCGTCACGATATTCACCGTATGCGGCACGGTATCCATGATATGCACCATCAATTCACGGAAGCTGCCGGCCACATCATGGCCCACCCGCTCCACCGCATGAATATCAGCCACCGGACCCGAGCGAATCCGTTTGCCGGTTTTCGGATCATGCCAGGTGGAGTTGAAGGGCTCCGCAATCATGGTCCCGACCGCCCCATGGGGCCACGTGGTGCCACCAAAGGCATGGTCATGCCAGAACACGCTCCCTACATCCGCATCCACCCAGAATCGCTGACGGACATATTCGACGGTCGCAATGTCATTGACCGGATGCGCATGCTTCAACGCCTGGGCCAAGGTCAGCGTATTGCCATCGATTTTGACAATCCGTTGCACCTCCTGGCCTGTCACATTATCCGCCCCAATCAAGATCGGAATGCCCACATGATATTGCTTGGCATTCGAGACGACCAAGGTTTTATCGCCTTTCTTGGCGGCCTTGGTGACCTTCGCATTCATCGGAATCGGCAACCCTTTTTTGGTGGGTTTGTCAAATTGCGTGAACGGGCGCATGGACTGTTCATACGAAAAGCCCGAGATCACGCCATCGGAGGCTTGGTTGTCAAATTGAAAGAAATGGAAATGCGTGTTGATCTTGGACGATTGGAAGTTGGTGATATCATCATCTATCCACTCGCTGGTGAGCGTCCAATCGATGCAATCATACACATTGGCCCGGACCACCAACGGAAACTTCTTGTCGTTGTCGGCTCGCACCGCTTCCTCTTCCTCTTGCACCACATACAGCAACCCGTTGGGGTCCACAATCGCCGGTTCTTTTCCCTCGGCAGCCGACAATTCAATCGGCAACTTGATGAAATGGATTTTGTAATCCTGTGATCCGGCACGATCCGGACACAAACTCCAGGGACCATTCTCTCCGGGCTTGGCGGGCTCCACTGACCGCGTGCCATCCGGATTCAACCGGACCATTTCCAACCAGGGGGCCGGATTATGATCGTTCGAAAACGGCACCCGTTTGCCGAAATGCGGCGTCAGCCAGGGCCACGCCACTTTTCCAGTGCCTGGCTCAAACATAATGCCATGTCGTTCGCCAGCTTTATACCCTTGCAACTCTGGACGATATTTTGGACTACCACCCAGCGTGGCTTCCTTCTCGCTCATGGCCTTATTGCCTTCCCACACCCAATCCATGACCGTGGCGTCATAGGCCATCAGTTGCCCCTTTTCATCATCTGTATGACCGGGCTTGCCCTGATTGCTCAACTGCATTTCCACCCAATCTTTGATATTCACCACGGCTGGCTCGGCGTTCCAATCGCTCTTGCCTTTTCCCACGATCTGAAATTGCTTGCCAAACCAACTGACCGTCTTGCCCGCCAGTTGATCGGAGGTCACGGGCTTATGAATGCGGCCTAACCGATCCGGCAACTCCCGTAAGGGCGCCATCACGTCATTTTGGATGCCGGGCTCTTGCATGGTGTTATACACCCGCCAGTAGCCCCACATCCCCGCCACATAGTGATGCGCCACATGGCAATGGAACAGGAAGTCGCCCGCTAACCATTGGCACAGGCCCGAGCCGCATTCCGTTTCCAGATCCAACGCTTCGGACGGCCCGATGGCTTCCACGTCCACCCGGTCCGACTTCGTGCGCACGATGGGATATTTCACCGGTCCGTTTTGACCGGTATTCCAGACGGGCATCTGCGTCGCCCGTGGGCTGCGTTGCCACCGAATCGACCCGCCATGCGGATGATGGGAATGGAACACTTCCGATCCGCCATGCACCACCCGGAACTTGGCTGGATCCCCTAAATAACTCCGCGGAATGGTCGGGGCCGCATCACCAAAGGTATAGGAACTATAGGCCATCGACTCATCTTCAAACCCGAAATATTCATGTTGGACATGCATGTTGTTGATGCCGAACGGCTCACTGCGATAGTTGAGCGCCCGCGCACCCGGCCGATAGGCATCCGTGAGCGGATCCCGTTGCGGCAGGAAGTCCCCATGCTTATTCACCGGACGAAACGCTTCATCCCCGACTTCATGATAAATCAGGACAAATTCCCGAAAGTCCGGACCGGTCCCATTATCAATCATCACCTGCCAACCACTCGTGGCTTCCGTGGCGGCTCCCGTGCCTAAGGGCTCATAGTAATTCGACCCGCGGGGTTCCACGACGAACACGCCGAACATCCCCATCACCGTCAGCTCCCGATCATTGGCAAAGGTATGAAATTGCTTCCCACCTTCTTGCGTATCGGGATGGATGTACCATTCCATTTCAATGGCTTTGCCTTCCGCCGCCACCGTCTCGGGATTGGTGGAGAGGGCCGGCTTGCCGGATTGGCTCATGACCATATCCGAGCCATTGATATGCAAACTCACTTCTTCGCCGAATTCTAACTGGTTGCGAAGGGTGACTTTGACGCAATCGCCTTGATTGCCACGAATCACCAACGGTTGGATCCATTGATCCTGGATGCCATTTTTCACGGCGCCCGGATCCGCATGCCCTTCCGTCTCACGTGCCGCTGCATTTTTGGCTTCTTCTGCTCGGATTTTGTCAATATTTTCGGTCAAGGCATACATGTACCCTGGATAATAATCCAGCCATTGATTCAAGCTGATTTCGACATTCATGGCGGTAATATCATAATTGCGGACGGATGCGGTCTTGGGACACAAGCCCCCTTTCATGGACACCGGTTCGACGCCGGTATTACTGGCCAGCAAGCCATTCGCGGGGCCTCCTCCATATTGATGAATCATCGACATGGAATCGAACGCCCCCGTATCGGCCCCTCTGTGGTCACCTTCTTTCTGCATTTGCTGCATCATGCGTTGATGCTGCTGTTCGACCAGGGCCGCCCGTTCAGCCCGCCCTTCCATGGCATCTTCCACAATCGTCTGGCCCTTAAGCTTTTCGGCCCATCCCGGAGACTCCGTCATCCCCATCTGGTGGACCTGTGGAGGAGACGCATTTTCGGCACTGACAAAGGATGGGGTAGCCCAAAAAGTCGCCCCTCCCATCAGCGCCAAAAACACAGACGCAGTTAGAAATCTACTCTTGCCGTGATACATTCTCCGGCCTCCTTACTTGTGTGGTGAATAAAAACCTGACTTATTTAACACTTACCCAAACATACATTGCATACATTTCTTGTTCTCTGTAACTGTCTGTAAAAAGCCTGACCTCATTTTTCTAGTGCCGACGCAGGGAGTCCTCTTTGGGAGGCAGGGCATTCCGGAGGCCGGTCCATCACACCCAACCCAGCGCCGGCAATACAATAACGAGCAACAACGGTGCCAACGCATGCTCATGTATGCTCCAATCCCCCTGAAGCCAATCCTGGAAAGAGTTCAAGGCAACAATCAAGGGGAAAGAGCATACACGCAACGAGACAGAATTTCCACAGACTTGAACACAACTCTGCCTATATTAAGCAACTTTAATATAAAACAATGAGTTGCATGTCCAAATAAATGGACACATTAAACTGCGAAATGGGGATTTAAGGGGCATGAGCGAGACTCATTAAGAAATCTTGTAGTCCCGCAATTTGTTGTAGAGGCTGGAGCGACTGATGCTCAAGCCACGAGCTGCGCGAGTTTTATCTCCCTTCGCCTCTCGGAGGGCTTGAAGAATACGTGACCGTTCGGCTTCCTGACGAGCAATTTTCCCGATCATACCCAAATCGTTTTGGGATTGGTCCAACGGATGCTCAGCAAAGAGGTCACTGACTTCAATGGTAGGACGCTGGCACGTGACGACAACTCGCTCAATCAAGTTTTCTAATTCCCTGACATTTCCCGGCCACCGGTGTTGGACAAGAGCTTGCTGAGCATCCGGACTTAGATGGATCGACGCACGCCCATGCTTTCGGGCGGACTGAGCCAGGAAATACTTCACCAAGAGGAGAACATCCTCTCTCCGATCTCTCAAGGGAGGCACGGTTAAGGGAAGGACGGCAAGCCGATAATACAAATCCGCACGGAAGCGCTTCTTTTCAACAAGATCTTCAAGAGGTTTATTGCCGGCCGAAATGACCCTCACATTCACTTTGATGGATCCATTACTCCCCACGGGCTTGATTTCGCCTTCCTGTAAGACGCGAAGCAAGCGGGCTTGGAATACGGGAGTGGTATCTGTAATTTCATCCAAAAAAATCGTGCCGCCTTCAGCTTCTTCAAACAAACCTTTGCGATCAGCCACAGCTCCGGTAAAGGCTCCCCGGACATGGCCAAATAATTCGCTTTCCAGCAAAGTTTCGGGTAACGCGCTACATTCCACCACGACAAAGGGCTTGCTACATCGACGACTCAAGGCATGAATGGTTTTCGCCACCAATTCCTTCCCAGTTCCACTTTCCCCCTGAATAAGTACCGTGGCCTCACTCGCCGCTATCAATTGAATCATTTCCACCAATTGTTGAATCGGCTCACTCTCTCCGATGATCGTCGGATGTAAAGCCCCTCGGAAGGAACCTTCTTGCTGATGAGGCAGCTCTGAGGAGGCCTGGGCCTGCGGCACCACAACAACGCTCTCACTTCCACGATTTCCCATCAATATCGCAAAATGGGTCATCCCAGTCTCACTTCTCAATGGCACCGCTCGTGGCAACGGGCACGTAGGAGTGACAACTGCCGAAGGTGAAGGACCGGAAAATGTATCCTGAACTTGAACGTGTGGCTGAAACAGTTCCACCGCGGGACAGGAGTCACATGGGACCTGTTGGACGGAGCCAGGCGAGTCGAGAGAAGGAATTAATGGGCACTCTTTCGCTATTTGACTTGCCGAAGGATTGGCATACACTAATTGCATCTGAGGATTAAAAATCACGACCGGCTCATCCACGTGATCGGCCAGGAACTTTAATCCCTCAACTCGGGCACTCAAAGACCCGTGAAAATCAGAATCCTGACGCACTAACGATCCGGCCATCGTTAACCCTTTCTGCTCTATTTCACTGCTTTATAGAGGAAGATTTCCGCAGGGATTCAAAAAACACATTTGGCAAATCCAGGCCTTCAGATCGTGCATGCGAAGAGGTTTTTCAAAATATCCCTGGGCACCACATTCTAGCGCTTTCGCTTTGGATTGACTATCTCCATATGCGGTCATGACCACAACAGGGCAACCCGGCACCCTCTCCTGGAGCTGCCGTAAATATGAAAACCCCCCGTCGGGCATTTTCAAGTCGGTCACAATCACATTCGGCACGACGGCCTTGAGGACATTCAAGGCATCGTTCCCGCTTTTGGATTCGATCACCCGGCAACCTGATTCTTGCAAGGCATCGACAAGCAACATTCGCATGGCTTCATCATCATCCACGACGAGAATGGTACAAGATTGACCGGCTTGATTTCCATCAGTCGTCGCTTGAGACATACTCTCACCCTCCTGCGAACCACTCATTCCTTCAACCTACGCTACTGGAGTTTCCATAATAGAAATAGATCAGCAAGATCCGGACCGCTGACGAATAGGTCGTAAGAACATAAATTGTCCCATTTTGTCGTCATACGCGTCTCGCAGGGAGGTCATCGTGTGGATTTTTTCTACACAGGAATTGAGACTCTTTCACACGCAATCTGTCTTAGTTTTGGATTTTGTGTCAAAGAGACCAAAAGAGGACTTGATCAAATCTTCAGTCTAATCATCTTCCTTATCACCCTCACCCTCACCCTCAACGTCCAACTGCCCCCCACGATGGCACTTCAGACATTTGGCAAAATGGCCGAGCCGATGGGCACCCTCTCCTTTCTGAATCAACTGTTCAACATACGCATTGCGCAGAAGAGTGCCGCCCTGTTGCCCTGCCCCAGCTTTCATCATGTGGCAGTCCGAGCAGGACGTCGCGCCTGTGGCCCGGAAAATCAATTCTCCATGAGGATTTTCGACCCTACCAATCGTAATGGCCGTTAACGCACCCCGATGTTCCGTATGGCAGGTCAGGCAACTTTGACCGGTTTGAATCACACCTTGATGCAATTGGCGAACATCCGGTTCGGACCGGGCTTCAAATTTTTCCATTGTATGACAGGCCAGGCATTTTTGAGGTGTGGCTCCTCTAAACGGTTCATGACAAGACCCACACGTGGCAATATCCGTGTGATACCGGCTGAGATCCCCTGGGGCCCACAAGGCTTCAGGGTCATAAGGAGAAGCCCATGCCAGAATCCCAATGACCAGCCCCGTCAAAGCCCAGATAAGGGGCGCAACCCATGGTCGGCGACATCCCATGATTCAGAAGCCTCCGAAAAAAAGCGCCCCTCCGATGTGCAGCAGCGTGAAAGAGACAAACGACCATGTTAAGGGGCCGTGAAGACATTTCCACCATCGGAGCGTCTCCTCTTGTAAGGCCAGATCATGCAGATGCGCATCGATCGCTTCCTCAGTCATCCCTTCAACAACCACTTCATGCCGTCGTTCATACAACGTTCGAAAGGCCAGATAATGCAAGGCCTGTCCGGTGATCCCACTCATCACCACCAGCACCATGGCGATAAGGGCGATGATGGGCACCCAGGCATGAAAATGCACACCGGCATGGACAAAAACAACTAAGGGACCAACGATGCCAAATACCATGTGTACCTGAAACCATCGTTGTGACCAGACCTGATTAGGGTACATCCACCGCTTAAGGGGATACACAAAAGTGAGTCCAATGAAAACCAGGCCGGTCCAACCAACCAGGTGAGCCACTTGCGTATGCCCGAATGGCCTGGCTGCTCTCACACTCAAGAGGTATTCGAGAAAAAGGGCGCCGACAACGGTGACAACAGCCAGGCCAATCACCAAAGAAGTCCGACGGGAGAGAGGTGGGATCATGCAGAATAATTCTCGTTTCTCATCACAGCAGTCTTATGCATCGTTCAGGAGGGCTGAGCAAACACTGGGGAAGAAGGAGGCAGGAGCGCCCGCAATTTTGTTTCAACGACATCAGAATCCTTAATCCCACGGAATCGCAGACTCCGGCCTGAATCCTGGCACCAAACCACCACCGTGCCTATTCCCAACATCCTGGCCACTGGCCCTTGCATCACTTCAACCCCCTTGATCATCCCAAAATCAACACTGGCAATGTCCTTTCCCGAATACCCATTCCTCAGTACCACGCGCTTCGACGTGAGGAAATATTTGGCCCAATATCGAAGCACCACCACCAGCCCCAACAACATCCCGGCCCCGACCATCCACATCTCCCAGCCCGAAAAGCCTGCGCGTACAAGGATGAGACCTCGCAATCCTGTCCACAGGCTAAAAAAATACAGCCAGCTGAATTGCCCCCACGAGGGATATCCCTCCCAGAGAATCCGTTCGGGATCTCCTGGCTCAATCACGTCTTTCATCCTTTTTGCTTAACACCTGGAATATGTTTGCATCTGATAAAACGAGACTCCGCACACACATCTCATTCCGTGAGAAACACAACAACATGCTTTTTCAGGATGCTGGTACCATATGAGGCTTCTCTTGCGACCTCTGTGCCAATAGATCATTGCCGGCTACGAAGCTGTTTCGAGGGATAGAGGGAAATTGATATCACATGAGACCCAAGGCACTGACGACAAAGGCACCACTGCCAGGGAGTCGATATGTTGATTTCTGCCCCACCAGCGAGTGGAGAACGGAAAGGACCACAGGCAACGATGACCTCACCAAGGAGGCGAAAATTTAAAAAGAAGGAATATTTTCGTCAGAAGGGATGAACTGGGAAAAAGAAAAAAACTTTCCCCCTAAAAAAGGGGCTGCGATGTTATGGGGGATCAGGATGGAGCACGGTCTCCTGGGACGTCCAGGCTGGACGAACCGCCTTCAATCCTTACCTAGCAGAGCCTACTATCTGCCTAGACTCGGAAAAAACTCTAGATGGCAGGGGATAGCCTCTTCAGCAGCTCAGATAGGGAAAACCCATGTCCCTTGTCGTTGGTGGAATAGATGACGCACCCGATCCCATAAAAGCTTCCATCGGAAAGGCAGGCTTTTTCCCCAACGATCGCAAGGTCTCCACAATTCGTTCCGGACGGCCCCAGTCACTCCACATCACATCATTAAGCTCCATGACACCTAATTGGCTGGCAAGAGGTTGCAACACGTGACGAGAAAAGTTTCGCGTCGGCATATCCTGATAGATAGCCTGGAGAGTCGACCCTTCGGCAGGAGTCCCGATCTGCCTTCGTAACCGTTCAAACCGCTCCATCATATCAGGAAAACATAACCACCCGGATTTCCACAGGGTCTCGACTTTGGCCACCAGCACCAGGGTATTCCACAAAGCCCCCTCCGACATCAATCGATTGCCATCAACAGCTTCCGGTTTTTCGACAAACGATTGAATGCCACGGATAGACGAGCCTCCACTCCATCCGAGCACTTCTCCGACGGACATCCAACCATAATCAAGCTCCAGGTGAGAAGGACGAACGCCCAGGAGAATCATCCGGTCAGATAAAAATTCTACCGCTCGCACCGCCCGACGCACCGCGGCCACAAAGCGATCTTCGGGACAGATAAAATGGTCGGAAGGCAACAGGACGACGACCGATTGGGGATCCCAGGCTCTCACATAGGTGAGAGGAAGAAAAACTCCTGGCGCAGTATCACAATTCCGCGGCTGAAAGATCAGCGTGCCCTCATTTTGCCTTGTGTAATGATGCTCCAAACCCTGCTGATGGGTTCGACCAACAACCGTCACTTTTTTCCGGGGCACCCCGATTTGGTTGGCCCGATCCCACGTATGTTGCAACATGGAACGGGTCCCGACAAATGTGCAGTATTGTTTCGGAACCGAATACCCAAGCCACTGCTGAATACAGGGTCGAATGCGTTCACCTTCACCACCAGCCAACACAATGGACCACACGGAGGACGATAGGGTCTGGACAGTCATGATGGACCTCCCGGGAATGTGAAATACTAAAAAAAAAGGAAGATGCCAGAAAATGTTTATTTCACAAACCGGAACCAAAAAGTACTGCCAGGAAAAGAAGGAATAGCTGGATTATCATAGTCCTTGTGAACTAGCAAATGAAAGGCCATGTCAGGGAAAAAGTCAACCTATTGATTTATTGAAATTTTCGTTGCTTCCCCCAGAGCCAGTCATGAGAAAAACTGAACAGGCTGAAGGCTCCAGCCTTCATCAGCATCACCATGCTCCCCCAATAAACTTGAATACAATTACAAGAAATACTCCTAGGTGATTGCAAAAAATTTCCTTGAATGTCCGACCCCATTGAAAAACTCTCTGCCATCTGCACCAGGGATGGACAGTGGCAACCGCTGTTTCCTATCAATGAAGTCCCTTGTTTTCATGTTTATTGCTGCTTCCAATGGTTTCGTCCTCCCCTCATGTTCTCCATTTGCCCACATGGAATCTTGACAGTTTTCCGATAGGGATCGTCGAGCGACCACTAAACGCGAGGGGGAACCTCTCATTCACCAGCCAACGGCATGAAACCCGCATAGCCTCGCTATGGTGGATCTTCTTCTTTGCAGGGGACTAGAAATGTTCTTCTGATATTCCTTAAAATTAAAAAATTAATGGGCTTCGCGCCTTCACACGTATTGACCAAAGGATCGTTCCATGAAATTCATCTCGTGCTTGCTCACGGTCGGACTCAACATCATCCTTATCACTCCAGCATTCAGCTATGAGGAAACCACCGTCTCCAATGGCGGCACCATTACCGGGAAGGTGACCTTAGCGGGGAAAGAACCCCCGGCCTTGGCGTACAGTCTGGTTACTAATCCCGATACGGACTTTTGCGGGCGTATTTCAACAGGAACAGGATGGCGTCTAGTGGATGAATTTCAAGTGGCGCCGGATGGTGGCCTCCAAAATACCGTGGTCTTTTTGGAGGGAATTTCTCAAGGCAAACCCTTTCCCCAACAAGGTCCAGCCAGAGTGACGGTGGAAGATTGCCTGTTTACGCCCTGGGTCTCAGTTGTGCAAAACCAACAACCGCTCCACATCGTCAACATGGATCCCATTATTCATGATGTACAAATTTATGAAACAGCCCCGTTCGGCTCAAAAGTGATGCTGCATCGCCCACTCCGGCTCAATCCGTACCATCCCAAGAACCGAATCAAGGATCATCAACACAACCCTGGAGAGGCGATGCTCGACACGGTTCAGTTCTCCCAGGGCCGTAGAATTTTGTACTTGGAATGCGGATTTCACACGTACATGCAAAGCTGGGGAGTCGGGGTAGACAACCCGTATTACGCCATTACAGATGCGGAAGGGAATTTCACCCTCCCCGATGTCCCGGAAGGAGTCTATTCCCTGGTCGCCTGGCACCCGGGCATGGGAGGATTTATAAATATGCAAGTGGTGGTCTTAGCCAACGAAACCGTAAAGACCAAAATGGAATTTCAGAATCCGATAGACCGACGTATGGCACATAATACGATGTTCCCCAATTATCGATATGGCACCGAGGTCATAGAAAAAGAAGGAACCGTCTATGATGTCCAAGCGACTCATGAAACCCAAGACATCCAAAGCGACCAGCATGGAGAGTCCCCCAGCATGCATTCAGGCCATTGATGCTTCACATCGAAGAAACGCTCTAGACAGTTGTAAGGAATGACTTTTAATGAATGTCCTTGATACGAACAAAGGAATGAGTCGGCCATTATCCCTTAGAGTGTGCCCTCAACAATGTTTCCGCTTGGTTCAGACAACCTGAATCCTGGGGCCTGACTGAATAAGTCAGGCCCCATTCTCATCATCCCACCCAGCTCCAAAAGTTTTTGCCCCCTTTCCCTTTCGCTAACTAGGCACGTGCACAACAATTTGAGAAGGACAGACACAAAACATGAAAAAACCGATCAACATAGTGGCTGGGGAAAATATCCCGTATATCAAAGAAGCCTGTGCCAACCTGGGAACCCTGACCGTTCTGCCAGGACGGTTTATCACGTCCGCGGATTTGCAAGATACGAACGTCCTACTTATTCGATCCATTACCAATGTTAACGAGGCCTTATTACATGGCACCCCTGTCGAGTTTGTGGGATCAGCCTCCGCAGGAGTGGACCACATCGATGAAACCTACCTCAAAGCCCGGAACATCGGCTTTACATCGGCTGCAGGATCAAATGCCAATTCCGTGGCTGAATATGTCATCGCATCGTTATTGTTCCTTGGAAAACAACACGGCTTTTCCCTCAAAGGAAAAACCATTGGCATCATCGGCGTCGGCAACATCGGCAAACTGGTCAAGACCAAGGCAGAGACGCTTGGAATGCTCCCGATCCTCCATGATCCACCTTTGGCAGAAACAGGCCAAATCGATCACCGGTCATTAGCCGAAACACTCAATGGTGACATCGTCACGCTGCATACGCCATTGACCACCGGCGGATCCTATCCGACGCATCACCTGCTCAATGAGCAGACACTCAAATGGTTGAACCCGTCAGCGATCTTCATCAATGCCGCCAGGGGAGAAGTCGTCGAGACACATGCTCTCCTGAACGCCATCACCCACAATTGCATCGGCCCGACGATTATCGACGTATGGGAACACGAGCCCGACATTAACTGGGACCTCTTTCAGGCCGTCACAATCGGCACACCCCATATTGCCGGCCACTCCCTTGATGGCAAAGCCAATGGCACCTTCATGATCTACGCGGCAGCATGCAAGCATCTGGGCGTGGCCCCCACGTGGAACCCCATTCAAGTGCTGCCCCCAGCAACCGTTCCGTCTTTAACCATCGCCTACCACCGGCAATCTGATGAAGAGCTGCTTCACGAAATGATCACCACGATCTATGATCTGGAAGCTGACTATCATCGCATGCAACAACTGCTCACGATTCCTCAGATAGAACGCCCTCTTCGTTTTGATACACTTCGCAAAAACTATCCGGTCCGCCGGGAATTCCACCGAACCAGCGTCAACCTCCCCAAAAACCAGGAAAGACTTCGGCACCTGCTGGCAGGAATAGGATTTTTAGAAATCAGCGAAGAAGAATAAAGGCAAGCTGGCGATTAGCGGACCCCTCGGCGAGCCTGAGGAGTAAAAATCTGAGATTCATTTACCAGGCAATGGTCAGATCAATGGTGAACAGGTTGCCTGTTGAAAACGAAAGGTGTTCCGGCAAACCGGGATCTCTCTTCCTCGTCATGCCCGACATTTTCATCGGGAATCCATCCCCCCTCCGTCATGCCCGACATGTGTAATCGGGTATCTATCTTATGTAAAACAGAGCCGTCACCCTCTACGCATAGGACAAACACGTACTGCCAGTAGGCAGCTTGCACCCGGTTGTCATCCTGAGCCGGCGGCGAAGGATCTGTGCCCAGCTTGAAGATGCCACGGCACAGCGAGATCCTTCGTCTGATTCAGAATGACATATATCGGGAATCTATCACCCCATCCGTCATGCCCGACATGTGTAATCGGGTATCTATCTTTCCTGCCCCGCTACCTACCTGCTTGGATGACAGAAAGGGGTGGTCATTCCCGACATCCTTCATCGGAAATTTATCTGCGAAATTTCAGGATGGATACCTGACACAGACACGCAGGTATGAGAAAAGCGTAATGGATGCTCGCTACCAACCTGCGGGGATGCCGACTGGCTTCCTTTCCGCTTAGCCCACATGCTCAATGTTATCTGACGCTGCCCATCAACGGACATCTAAGTTTTCACACCTCAGGAAAGGCTTTTCAACATGCTGCTAGGAATGACCCTATTGTGATGACCGGTACAGCGAAAGGTAGACGGTATCCGCTCGCTTCTTAATCCACGGAAATCGGAATAACGTGCGAATTTGACTGGAGTACTGCCCGATATTCGCCTGTTGCCAAAGGCCTTTTGCAAAATAACGGCGATTCTCCCCCTCACTCAAAAATCCCACAAACTTCTTGTCTGTCACGAAGCTCACCGCCCAACTATTCGTCCATATTGGATGACAACGCTGAACATAGTCATCGACCTCGAGAAGCAAAGATTTCATGTTCTTCAAATCCGTCATGACGGATTCCGCAATGAGAAGAAACAGCACATTCTGGTCAGGAGGAATTTTGATGAGGCCAATATGGTTTTCCAAAACCAGACAGGCTTGGGGATCAATAACATACTCATCCGGCTTACCAGGATCGGCCTGAGGAATCGTCAAGAAATTGGGTGATTCCAGTTTGCACACAAATTCCAAGGAAGCCGGAGGACAGTCCCACTCCAATTGCACACCGAATTGTTCAATATCCTCCAACAGAGAAGGTATTCGAGGGTTTAATGGGATCGTATCTTGAATCGATTCTCCCGGCACAAGGCGAACCATCCGTGATCCGAACCGGCCAAGGGGATAGTATTGCTTGATAGGACTTTTTTGAGCATCCATTCGAAAAGCCGAGAGCCAGGTGGGGCCATCCGTCGGATTCCATGGCAAGCCCCGGACGTCGACTTCGACCGGTTCATCACTGATATTGGTCAAATGGACATGAAGTTCATACAGATGCTTGCCGGGCTTCTTGAGAAAGGCCTCCATCGCCAACGGCAACCGAGGCTTTTCTTCAGAATCTGCGGCTCTGCTGAGGGAGGGCGACAAGACCACCGTCAGGGCCCAAATGCAAAAACTTAATATGAGGCAAAAAAATGGTTTCATGGAAATCCCGGGCATAGGTCGTGGCAAAATCCTTCTCTGAACTCGTGAGCATCTTCAACAAAACTCCAAGGAAGATATGTCCTTTTCTGGCAAATGGTCAAATCATCATTTACAGATACAGAAAATAGTTTTCATTGGAAGAATAAGAGCCAGAGAATTTTAAGGGGAGAGCGCCGCAAACAGCGATTTTAGTCTTTCAACTTTCAACTAAGGCAGCTCGATTCTCCCTCGCCCCTTCGGGCTTCGTTCCGAAGAGGAACGAAGGCTGGGGTGATGAGGAATTGGCCATGCACACCCACAGGCAATGCAGTTGCGGCCCTATTATTCGGGAAGTGCCGGGAACTCAAATGGGATCGTTTCACCCGTGAGAGCCTTCAAAAAGGCCGGGGGGTCACCTTTTCCATGATCAGTAAGCCCCAATGGTTTCAACAAGGGACTTAGATAGGGATTAGGTCCGCCTCCTTGATCGAGAAAATTGACAACCTCTCACATTGTTTTGAAGACCCCGTCATGCATGTAGGGTGCGGTTTCCGAAATGCTGCGGAGCGTAGGGATTTTGAATAGGTCCCAGCACCTGTTCCTCTAACGAACCGGCTCTGCCGTCCCAGAACACGTGTGAATGAAATGCGGTGTTGAACACCGTTGGAGCCTGCCGTCCTCCGACTTTTCCGTCGATCCCGAAAGAAGACTGGCGAGGATCGGCAAAGCCAGCATTTGGAAGATGGCAGGACGCGCATGAGATCTGATTGTTTTTAGATAGTCGGCCATGGGAGAAACCAGTTTTCCCAATTCTACCTTCGCTTGGTAATTGAGATTTGTAGGTGGGACAGGAACGGTAATCGGCAACGGACCGATATCAGGTACGGCCATCCCACCCACGCGCCCCAGACCCGAATCAGAAACGGTAGACGGTGGATCCGTGGAGGGTCAGCCAGCCAGCAAACACAGACCTGCCCAACTGCCGAATACCACAACCATGAAAAATATTATGGTTCGCGGGTTGATCACGGGTTTCGTCCACGTTTGCCTTGGTCCCATATGAATTGGGGTTACGCAGATTGAAATGGGAAATGGAGGTGGAAGGTCGTGCCGACACCCTCTTGACTCTCGACGGTGATAGAACCCTCATGTGCATCAATAATGTCTTTGATAATTTTGGTGCCCAACCCGGTTCCTCCAGGTTTTGTGCTGATGGCCCCTGTAGTGAAAAGACTCTCTCGCACCTTTTGTGGCATACCTCGGCCTGTATCGACCACTGACAAGACCACCTTATTATCCGCTGAGGAGATACGCCCTTGAATCGTGATAGACCCGCCCACGGGAACTTCTGGTATCGCATTATTGATGAGGTTATAGAAGAGCTTGAAGAGGCGAGGCTCATCAGCCTGTATTGGTGGAAGATCGTCAAGTCCTTCCGTTCGAAGTGCAATACCCTTCTCCTTAGCCAGAAACCGTAAGGTCTGAATAACCTGGCTCACGACCTCAGCCAACTGGCAAAGGCTGAATTGGGGAGGGCTACTCAAGCCCTTGACACAGTCAGCAATATCCCTCACTTCGTTTTGAATACGCTGAGCATTTTTCCGTACCATGTCAATGATTTCATTGCTCGTCTCTTGGCTGGTCTTCGCCTCTCTGGCCTGTGATTCAGGCAAATGAGTGAAGTGCTCACTCAGCTCGTCCTCCAGGAGCCAGGCCCCGCTCAGTATGGGCATCAACATATTCTTTATTTCGTGTCCAATGCCTCCGAGCATTCGTGCAACCTCGGCTAGTTTGGTTTCTCGCTCCAGTTTTGTCTGAAGTTCCTTGTTCCATTCAGCCAGTTGGGTGGCTTGCGCCTGGACGGCCTGATGAAGCTCCCGAATCCTGAGCAGTGAGCGGACCCTTGCGAGAAGTTCCACTGGATTAATCGGCTTGGTGAGGAAATCATCAGCGCCAGCTTCAATACCGTTCACTCGCTCCTTGCCTGGATCAAGAGCTGTCACCATGATCACTGGAAGAAGGGATGTTTGTAAATTTTCACGTATCCTTTGGCAGACTTGATATCCGTTCAGTTCGGGCATCATCACATCAAGCAGCACTAAGTCTGGGTTTTCCTTTGGCAGAAGTGCCAAGGCTTTACTACCGGAGTCGGCGGTAATCACGGCATAATTTTGGTGCTCGAGGATGGCAACCAAAAGTTTGATATTTGCCGGGGTGTCGTCAACGACTAGGATTTTTGCTTGAGTCTTCACGATGTTCCTCCTAAAAGACGTGAGGCGAACCCCTAGCTAGCGTCCTGGCTGTCCAAGCGCGAATTCAGGACATTTTTGATGGCAGGGATAAACTCCTTTATGCTGATAGGTTTGGATTGGTAGCCGTCAAAACCCGCTTTCAGTATCTTGTGATGTTCAGTTGTCATCACTGAAGCGGTTACGGCAACGACGGGGATGGCTTTCGTTAAGGGATCTGCCCTGAGATGTTGTAAAGCGGTCATACCGTCCATTCCGGGGAGTTGAATGTCCATGAGGATTAACGCAGGGTGGTGGGTGCGAGCGATTTCGATCCCCTCCTCGGCAGTCACCGCTTCGATGGTTTCATATCCATTGAATTGAAGGAGG
>Ga0224497_10001083_pt1 | contig 17786 bp, 15 predicted proteins | sample SF_Jul11_sed_USG_4_FD_167970 | JGI IMG/M metagenome (GOLD analysis project Ga0224497, IMG submission 167970) | Sediment microbial communities from San Francisco Bay, California, United States - SF_Jul11_sed_USGS_13 | ecosystem: Environmental > Aquatic > Marine > Sediment | place: USA... | reverse complement strand
ACCGTCAGCAACGAGCTCGCGTTGTCGTTGCGCGATCGTCTGCTCTATGCGGCGTTGCGCACCCCGGGCGTTCTGCTTGGGTGGCGGCAAGGCCACGGTGTAGCCGGCGACCGCTCCCGCCCTGTCGACTGCACGCGCGACGACGTGCATTACTACATTGGCATCGAACTATCGCCACGTCGTGATGGCAGGTATAGCGCCAACCTACGAGCACTCGATCTCGAAGACCGTACCTGGGTAACGGGCTTTGGTAGCAGCTGGCGTGGCCAGCTGACACCGATGCAGCGCCAGGCGGTCCACAACGTGCAGCCCGACAAGACATTTCTGGGTGCACGCGATGTTCCGTTTACTGCGGATCAGTCCGACCTGCTCGCCGCTCATCTCGCGCACGAGATGACCTGTACGCTGTCGCGCGAGACCAGTGGGAATTACGTCGTGACCGCGACACGAAACGAAGCGGCCCTCGACACACTTGGTCATACTGCAGAACTCGTCAGTAACAATCTGGCTAGTCGCCTTACGCTGGAATTCACGGCAGAAGATGAGCAAAGCAACGCGATATTGAGCGGCAAAGCGCATCGTATCGACGGGTCGTTATTCCAGTACTGGCTGACGATTACGCCAAAAGACCCGGACGGCGAGCTGTCTCCACTCAGCGCAAGCGCGTATGTGTCGTTGCCGGACTCCGGGCTTGTCGGAGAAAGTACGCTGACGGCGGCAAGTGCAGCCATTTCATTGCCGACGACTGCCAAGGACGCACTTCTCGGTCCGCTCAGAGTCCTCAGAGCGCAGGATACGCCGTCGTGCCGAAGGTGTTCTTTGCTAACGGCAAACGCGAATGCAGATGCGATTGTCTTCTTTCTTCAGTACCAACCGAACTACGGCCTCGTACGGCTTGCGAACAGCGTGTGTCGCAAGCGCACCGCTGCGCACATCATAACGTCAGGCTCGGCAATGCAGTACCCGATTCCCTATTCACCGATGGGAAGCGGCGACACGCGTGAGACGGATGAGTGGTTTGTTTCTCCGGGCGCAGAAACTTACTACGCAATCGCCGTCGCCGATGCACGCGCGGCACGCCGCTTTGCGAATCATCTGGACAAACTGCCGATGCGCTGCCGCAGTAAGACTCAATTCGGACTGAGAAACCGTGAACTGCAAAGTTGGCTCGACGAATTCGCCATGCTTGCCGCGCGTTCAGCACCGCACGTCGATTGGCGCGCCATTGAAATCAGAGACGTGCTATGAGGGCGAGCCGATGATGCGACTTCTGGGTGTCCTCGTCGGCTCCGCTCTGGCTGTCGCAGCGCTGCTCATTTTTGTCGGCATTCCGCAGGTGCAGACCGAGTCGCGCGAGATCGCAATTGGCGATAACGGAGTCATCAGGCTGCCGACACCGCCTGTTGCCGAGTCCTTGGCTCCGGCCCAGGCCGAGCCCGAAGCGGCGCCGCCTGAGGCGAACAATCACGGCGACGAGATTTTCGAACAGCTCGTCGAGGCGGCGGCCGACGAACCCGCTCTCGACAGCATAGACGTCCCGGAGGACATGCAGCAGTGGTATGCGTTCTGGAGCCCGTTTCGAACTGAAATTGCCGCGGCGGGTTTCGTCACTCAGCTACAGCGTGTTACAGGGCTGGATTACCGCGTGGTCAAGGTCAAGACCGGCGTTTATGAAGTCGCTTTTGCCTATCGCGATGACGACGAAATCATGTCCAATCTCTCGCAGATCTCGGCGGCGACGGGTTTGCGGCTTCCGGAAGGCTGACGTGTTCTTCAGGCAGCTGGCAGCCGTTGCGCTACTGATCGCTACGATAATCTTATCGCGCGCGAGTTCGGCCAATGCCAACGACACAGACTTCGATAGCGCCTGGCGCGTTTTTGCGACGACACAGACGCATTTGACACCCGCCTACCGTTTTCCGCATGCGACCTGTTTCGGTAGCGCGGCGCTGCAATACGACTTGCCTCTGACGCTACTGCTTGCTGTCGCTCGCGGCGAAAGCGACTTTGAGGCAAGGGCGCGATCCCGGGCGAATGCACATGGCGTTATGCAGATTCTCTGGCCGGACACTGCTGAACACCTGGGTATCAATAGGCTCAGCGAACTCTATGATCCGTGCACAAATATCGACGCCGGCGCACGTTATCTGAAGGAACTCGTGGCGCAATATGACGGCAACCTGCACCTCGCGCTGGCCGCCTACAACTATGGTCCGGGACGCATTCCCGCGAGCGGCGAAAATATTCCGACCGGCGCCAACTGGTATTCGGGGTACATCTATCGCCACCTGGGCTACGTCCTGGGCAGCCGCTCCGGCACGAAGCCGTTCGGCGATGCGCTGTATTCGGAGCTCGGCCAATCCACGCTGGTGTCCTTCGGGGAGCCCTACCGGGCAGCCGCGTTTATTGCGCGCCTTGAGAAATACGCACCGGAACTTAGCCTCGACTGGTTCCGGCGTGGCACTGGCGAGTTCGAGGTCGTGATGACTTATGCCGACCGGCAGGAATTTGACCGCAGCGCAGGACTCCTGCAACGCGCCGGATTCCGCATCGACTAGCCGCCGATACGCCCCGCAAACCGTCTTCGCTCCGGCATTTCGAGAGCGAACGCCGCTAAAGAATCGCCGCATCCGGCCGATAACCACCCATGTTCTTACGCGGTTGCCCGTGGGACGCGGGCTGGCAATGCTCAAGACCGTTCGCCCGCAGCGCGCATCGATGATACGGAGACATTGAGGTGATGAAACCGCCACTTCCGCTCGACGAGACTGTTCGGCTCAAAAGCCTTCACTCACTGCGAATTCTCGACACAGAACCCGAAGAACGCTTCGACCGCATCACGCGCATGGCAAGGCGCATTTTCGACGTCGATATCTGCCTCGTCAGTCTCGTCGACGCGAACCGTCAATGGTTCAAATCCAAGCAGGGACTCGAAGCTTGTGAGACCTCGCGGGAAATATCGTTCTGCGGCCACGCCATACTCGACGAAGAGATCTTTGTCGTCGAGGATGCGCTGACTGATCCGCGGTTCGCAGAAAATCCGCTCGTCACGGAGAATCCGCATATTCGCTTTTACGCAGGTTGCCCGATTCATGGCCCGAACGGACAGCGCATCGGCACATTGTGTCTGATTGATCGCAGGCCCGGCCGCCTGAACGATGACAACAAGGAAATACTTAAAGACTTTGCGAAGCTCGTCGAAGACGAGTTGGCCGTGTTGTCGCAGAGCGCTGTCGACGATCTGACCGGAGTTTCGAACCGCCTGGGCTTCAATACGATCGCCCGACACATGCTATCGCTTTGCCGTCGCACCGGCACAAAAGCAGAACTGGTGTTTTTCGACCTCGACGGTTTCAAGGACGTTAATGACAGCTTCGGCCACGGGGCCGGCGACAAACTTCTCAAGCTGTTCGGCAAGCTGCTTACGCGATGCTTTCGCTCCTCCGACGTCATCGCCCGTCTTGGCGGCGACGAGTTTGTCGTGTTGCTGACCGGCACGGATCAAAGCGAGGCCGCGTTGGAACGCCTGGCAAAAATCACCGAATCAGAAAGCGCACACCTGCAGGGCAACCTGGCCTGGAGCGCCGGCAAAGTCACGTTCGACCCGGAGCGGCACGAGACGCTGGAAAGCATGCTTGCCGAAGCGGATTCGAAAATGTACGAGAAAAAGGTACAGCGTCGTTTGACAGGAAGCTGAGTCGTCGTGTATCAGCGGAGGCATGACCGACACAGGACATCGAGGTGACGCGCTCACCGAGCAGCTGATCACCGATTTCATGCAGTCACACCGACTGCCGCCTGCGTTTCGCGGCCTGATTGCTGATCACTACTTACCGTTGGTTTCGTGGCTTGTTGATCGCCGATCATCGGGCAAAACGATGATACTCGGCATCAACGGCGCGCAGGGTACGGGCAAGTCGACGTTGGCCGATTTTCTGCAGCTCGCACTTGAGCTGCAGTACCAGTGGCGCGTGGCCGTGCTTTCAATCGACGACTTCTACCTGACGAAGTCCGAGCGTCGTGACCTTGCCGAGCAGGTGCACCCATTGCTCGCGATCCGAGGTGTGCCCGGCACTCACGATGTGGGCATGTTGTCGCAATACCTCGACGATCTCAGACATCTCGCGGCCGGCGAGCGGTATCGTTTGCCGCGCTTCGACAAGGCGCAGGACGATCGCGCTCCTGTTGCTGCCTGGCCGCAAGTGACCGGACCGATCGACCTGATCATCCTGGAAGGTTGGTGCGTTGGCAGCGTCGCACAGGACGATGCGGAACTTGCGACGAGCATTAATGATCTGGAACGCGACAAGGATCCACGTTGCGAATGGCGCAAGTACGCCAACGATCGTCTCAAGTCTGACTATGCGCAGTTATTCTCGGCACTCGATGCGCTGGTATTCCTGCAAGCGCCCAGCTTTGAAGCGATATACAACTGGCGGCTCGAGCAGGAACAGAAACTTGCCGCGTCAGTGCCTGCGGGTGCGCCCGGAATCATGAATAGCGCTCAGATCGCCGAATTCATGCAGTCTTTCGAGCGAATCTCTCGCAGCAACCTGGCGCTATTTCCCAAGGATGCCGACGTCGTGTTCGTGCTGGGCGAGGATCACGGCGTGCTCGCGAGCCAATACCGAAGCGGAATTCGGTGTAGCTAAAACTTTTAATATAGAAATTAATATCTTACGAGCGTATTGATCGGCGAAACACAGAATTATGCCGAGCCCGAGGCATCGCTTCGTAACGTTGTCGAGAAACCTTGCTCCTCTGTGACGCCGGTGGCACCGATTCGGGCCCCGAGCCAATGCTGTGATAGTCTCGCCCGAAAAGAAGCGGGTAATAAAAGCGGGGGACCATCGTCTGAACTCGTCAGAAAAAACTGTCAAAGCCTATCCTGAGTTAACATGGGTTGCGGTCATCGTCGGCTGGATACTCGGTGTCGTCATCGCGGTCTCGATCGGCTATGCCGCATTGATTCTGGGCTTTTCGATCGAAGGCTCCGAACTGGCCGCCATCCTCGGTTTCGGCATTCTGCGCGGCATTCTGCGGCGCAAGAGCATCATCGAAAACAACATCGTGCAAACGATCGCCAGCGGCGTGAACGGTGCATCGTCGGGCATGATGTTTTCGGTGCCCGCAATCTTCCTGCTCGGTTACGGCGACCGCTTCGATCCGGTCATACTGACGTTCGGTTGCATTGCCGGCGCGTTCCTCGGCATCGCGTTCATCATTCCGCTACGCAAGCACATGATCGACTTCGAGCGCTTGACCTACCCCGGCGGTGTCGCTGTTGCGACCATTCTGAAGTCGCCCGGCGCCGGGGTCCGCAAGGCCATAATTCTGGTCGCTGCGGCCCTCATCAGTGCAACCGTGCACGCGATCACGATCAAAACGGGCGTGTCGAACTGGGATCTCGGTGCGCTGATCGGCATGCCCGAGTTCATGAATGGCATCTGGTACCTGTCGCTGATGACCATCGGCGTCGGGTTTATTGCCGGGCGCGGCGGCATTGCGTTCATCATCGGCGGCTTCGTCGCGTACTGGTTCCTTTCGCCAATGCTTGCGGCCACCGGTAGCTTCCCGCTCGACGAGGCCGGCGAAATAATCAGCTCGCCGGAACCGCTGCGTCTGTTGCTCTACCGCCCGCTGGGCATCGGCATGCTGATCGGCGGCGCGGTCATGGGCGTTATCCTCGCAGCACCGTTGATTATGAGCGCGATCAAGTCGATGCAAAAAGCGGCGCAGGTCGAGACCAGCACCGCGGGCGAGGAGATGCCGATCAAGCTGCTCTATTTCGCCGTCGGTGGCGCAGCGATATTGCTGGGCGTCATGGCCGTTACTGCCGTCGAATCGATGACGCTGTGGGGCGGCATCGCGATGGCCATACTCGGCACACTCTGGGTGTGGATGGCGGGCATCATCCTGTCGGAGGCTATCGGGCGCACGAACTGGTCGCCGCTGTCGGGCATGACGCTTGTCGGCATCACGCTGCTGATCGTGCTGACGCAGGCGCTCGGCATGGACAGGGCCGACTCAATCATCGCCGCGATTATGGTCGGCGCGGCGATGTGCGTCGCCATGTCACAGGCGACCGACCTGATGCTCGACCTGAAGACCGGCTATCTCGTCGGTGCCACGCCGCGCATGCAGCAGTTCGGTCAGTTCATCGGCGCATGGCTCGGGCCAATCGTCGTGATTTTCGTCATCTTCGCGCTGAACGAGGCGTATGAGCTCGGCAGCGCGCGCCTGCCGGCGCCCCAGGCCCAGGCGCTCGCAAGCACGGTAGACGGCATCATGGGTGGCGACGTGCCGGCGCAGAAATACGCGGCCGGCGCGATTCTCGGTGGCGTTCTCTCGGCGCTCATGGGCGGCCTCGGCATCACGGTCGGCCTCGGCTTCTACCTGCCGTTCAACATCGTTCTGACGTATTCGCTGGGCACGCTAAGCCGCGAACTGGCCGACCGCTTCAAGGGTAAGGACTGGAGCGACAGCGTCGGCATTCCAATTGCGGCAGGATTCATCGTCGGCGAGGCGCTCGTCGGTGTTGGCGATGCGATTAAGCACGTTGTAGGGGGGCTTTGATATGAAAAAGATTGCTTACGTACTTCTCTGCGGTGGTTTTCTTTTCGGTGCGTACACGACTGCCCTCCACATTAATGACGTCGACTGGATGCTGTTCGGCGTCGCAGCTATTGCGGCCATTGCCGGCGTCATCATGGCAAAGCGCGCAGATCGTGCGCAGGCGACCTCGGGAGACGTCCTGGAGACCAACCGCAACGAACTCAATGAGTCCATCGCGAACATCGTGCGGGATCTGGGGGAGATGGCAGACGGCGACATTGCGCAGGGTGAGCAGCTGCGTGACTGGATAGACGAAAAGTTGCGCCCCGACCTGCGGCGCTTCGTCGATGCTCGCGAAAGCATGGTGCACCTGTTCGGTCTGCAGGCCTATGCGGATATCATGAGCGAATTCGCCGCAGGCGAGCGCTACATCAATAGAGTGTGGTCATCGTCGGCGGACGGCTACGATCACGAAGCCGACTCCTATGTACGCAAGGCGGCCGAGCAGTTCCAGCATGCGCAGGCACAGCTTGCTCAGGCAAGCCGCTAGCTACGCGTTTCTCGCAAACTCTGCGATCGTTGATTTTTCGGCAACGAGTTTCTCCAGTAACGGCGCTGGTGTCCAGTTTTCCTCACCGAAGCGCTCGCCAAATTCCTTAATCCGCGCCAGCACCGTGTCGAGCCCGACAGAATCTGCATAGTGCATCGGCCCACCGCGCCAGGCCGGGAATCCGTAGCCATAGACATAGACGACGTCGATATCGCTCGGCCGCTGCGCGATCCCCTCCTCGAGAATCCCCAGGCCCTCGTTGACCAGCGCATAGATGAGCCTGTCGACGATCTCATCCGCGGTAATCGGGTGCCGGTCGATGCCGAGTTGTTTCGCTTCGCGCTCGACGACCTCGAGTACCGTCGGATCGGATGATTTCTTGCGCGTCGCCGGATCGTAACTGTAAAAGCCGGCGCCACTTTTCTGGCCCAATCGGTCCATTTCGACGAGTGCATCGGGAACGCGATACGAACGCGGGTCTCCGCGCTGATCCTCGGGCAGCGCCTGGCGCGCTTTGTAACCGACATCGAGGCCGGCCAGGTCTGCGACACTGATCGGACCCATCGCCATGCCCCAGTCATACATTGCCGCGTCGATGCTCTCAGCCGTGCCACCCTCTATGAGACACAACTGCGCTTCACGAAAGTACCCCTGCAACATGCGGTTGCCGATGAAGCCGTAACACACGCCTGACACGACGGCGACTTTGCGGATGCGTTTGGCCAACGCCATTACAGTCGCCAGAACGTCGTCGGCCGTCTTATCCGCACGAACGACTTCGAGCAGCTTCATGATGTTTGCGGGACTAAAAAAGTGCATGCCCAGAACACTCTCGGGACGGTTAGTCGCCGCAGCGATAGCATTGACATCCTGGTATGACGTATTCGTCGCAAGAATAGCGCCCGGCTTACAGGTCGCATCGAGACGCGCGAAGATCTCCTTCTTGAGATTCGGGTCTTCGAATACGGCCTCGATCACGAGATCGGCGTCAGCGAGTGCGCCGTAGTCAGTCGCGCCGGTAATCAGCCGACGGCAAGAGGCTGCTTTGTCTTCACTGAGTTTGCCGCGCTTGACGCTGCCTGCGTAATTTTTGTCGACGATAGACAAGCCGCGCTCAAGCGCCTCATCGTTTATCTCAATCAACGTTACCGGGATGCCAGCGTTGGCGAAGCTCATCGCAATGCCGCCGCCCATCGTGCCGCCGCCAATGATGCCGACTGTCTTGATGTCGCGGCGAGCCGTATCGCGCGACATACCCCGGACCTTGGCGGCCTCACGCTCGGCGAAGAACATGTACTGCAGTGATGCTGATTGAGGATCCCGCATGCACTCCATGAATAACTCGCGTTCAGTTTTTAGCCCGGCCTCGAAAGACAGTGTCGATGCTGCTTCGATGCAGTCGACGATTCGCTGCGGCGCTGTCTGGCTGCGGGCCTTTTTGGCCAGATTTTTGCGGTAGTCGTCGAACACGGCGTTGTTGACCGGCGTAACATCGAGCTCACTCGTGCGGCGAATAGGTGCCCGCTGCTCCAGCAACTCGTGTACATAAGCAATTGCTTCGTCGAGCACGTCTCCTGAGGCGACCTTGTCGACCAGTCCGATCTCTGCGGCGCGCGACGCGGGGATCGGTGCGCCACTGACAATCAGGTCCAATGCTGCCTCGATACCTGCGAGCCTTGGGACGCGCTGCGTGCCGCCTGCCCCTGGCAACAGGCCGAGATTGACCTCGGGAAGGCCGACCTTGGCGCTGTCGAGCGCGATGCGGTAGTGGCTTGCCAGCGCCGTCTCCAATCCGCCGCCCAGCGCTGTACCGTGCAGGGCCGCAACGACGAGCTTTCTGGACGCCTCGATCTCGTTCAGGAGACTTGGCAGGTAAGGCTCGACGGGCGGCTTGCCAAATTCGGTGATATCCGCACCGGCGATAAACGTGCGGCCCTCGCAGTGAATCAGCACAGCCCTCGATGCGTCAGTCTGCGCCTCGCGGATAGCGTCCAGCAGCCCCTGGCGCACGGCCTGCGACAGCGCGTTGACCGGCGGATTATCCACAGTGATGACGCCGATCTCGTCGACGATTTGGTAGCTAACGCGTGAGCTCATGTTCTTGCCTTATGTTATTTGGTGACAGTTTACTCATTTCCTGCCCATTGTAGGAGCCCGCCACCAGCGGACGATCAAGAAATCTGATAGCATCATTTCATCATGTACGGACAACTCATCGAACAGGCGGAGAAGTATCTCAAGTCCCTGTATGCGCAGGACAACTACGCCGCGCAGCTCAAGCGCAAACTGGCCGAGTTACTCGCTGCGGGTGAAGCCAGTGCGGATGATGCCTGCCGGGCGCTGAAACTCAGCCGCCGGACGCTGCAGCGCAGACTCAAAGCCGAGAAGACGAGCTTCCAGAAGGTACTCCGGGAAGTTCGTGCCGTTCTCGCAGTCAACTACCTGAGTGACGAACGTTTGAAGGCTCTCGAGGTCGCGATGCTGCTCGGCTACTCGAGCATTAGCTCGTTCACGACCGCGTTCAAGTCATGGTATGACATGCCGCCGGCGGAATATCGGCAGAAGTTTCTGAGCGCGTAACCGCGGCTGTATCCGCGTCCATAGTTAGTACGCCAGGTTCGTTTCGGCGACTTGCCATTTGCCGTCCACGACCTGGTACAGATTTAGATAATCCCCACCCTGATGTTTGGTCGCGCTGAACGACAATGACGGGCCACCGAAAGGATCCTCGTAGCGCTCGATCTTTTCGAGTTCGGCCAACACTTTATCGACAGTAACATCCGGCCCGGCCGCTTCGAGTGCGCGAACCACGAGGTCACTAACGACGTAGCCAATGACCGACTGGGGCGCCGGTTCTTCGCCGAACTTGGCGACGTAATTCTCATACCACGTGCCTGCCCAGCTTCCGGCTGCGACTTCGGCCTCGAAATCGGGCCAGATAAAGGATGCTGACGCATACAGGCCCTCCAGGGCGCCATCGCCGGCTCTGGCCACTTCGGGCACGTACGACACCATGTTACTGATGATCGGCGCGTCCCAGCCTGCGTCACGGGCCGCGCTATAAATCATAATCGTATCCTTTACAAGCGGACCGAGAACCAGCATCTCGCAGCCCGAGTTCTTGATTGCCGTGATCGTGCCGATGAAATCGGTTTCAGTCGCTTTGTGCCGCCCGGCATACGCGACTTCGAGCCCGAGTTCCTCGACCGCCTGTTCGAAGCCGAGTTCGTTCTCATGACCATAGTCGCTGGACACGGCCTGCATGCAGACTTTCTTGAAGCCGTGTTTGGCAATCATGTGCTTCATCGCGCCACGAATCTGATCGCGATAACTGACGAAGTAGTTGAACTTCATCGGATGCAGCGGCTCGTGCATCTGCACGGCGGCCGTTAACGGGAACAGACTCGGCACGTTAGCCTCGAACATGCGAGGCATCAAAGCGATGTTCATGGGCGTGCCCATGCTGCCAACCATTAGGAAGATGTTGTCCACGTTGAGCAGCTTGTTGGTCGCTTTGACTGCGATGGGCATCTGGTATTGCGAATCCTCGATGATGAACCTGATCTTGCGGCCGTGAATGCCGCCCGCCGCGTTGGCCTCGTCAAATCGCATACGTTGACCGTTGGCCGATGGCACACCCCAAATCGCCAACCCTCCGGAAAGATCGGTATGCGAACCGATGACGATCGTGTCATCGCTCACGCCGCGCGGCAAGTTACTGCCTGGTGCATCCTGTCCGCCGCCGCAACCCGCAAAGATCAGCGTAACCAAAATCAACATACTCCTCATCGACTTTCCTTTTGACCAATAGCTAGTTTGCATACATCGTCTCAATCAGCTCCCCGTACTTTTCGCTGACATAACTGCGCTTGAGCTTCATCGTCGGCGTCAGCTCTTCATCTTCAGCTGTCAACAGCACGTCGATCAGCCGGAACTTCTTGACTTGCTCCACGCTGGAGAAGTCGCTGTTGACCCGCGCAACCTCGCCGTCTATCAAGTCGATGATCTCCGGGCGTGCGCATAGCGAACGATAATCTGTAAATGGTATCGAGTGCGTTTGCGCGAAGTGCTCGACATTTTCCTGATCGATCATGATAAGGCAAGTCAAATACTTGCGTTTGTCGCCGACAATGACGGCATCCGAGATATAGGGCGAGAATTTGAGCTCGTTTTCCATTACCGACGGCGTGATGTTCTTGCCTCCGGCCGTGATAATGATGTCCTTGAGACGATCAGTGATCGAAAGATTGCATTCTTCGTCGAGTTCACCGACATCGCCCGTGTGCACCCAGCCGTCGACAATCGTCTCGGCCGTCTTGTCCGGCAGGTTCAGATAGCCGTCGAACTGGCCTGCCGAACGCGCGATAATCTCGCCCGTAATGTCGATGCGCACTTCCGTGTGCGGCATCGCCTGCCCGACGGTACCAAACCTGAATACACCTTTGCGCGTCGTCGTAATGATACCGAGCTCAGTCTGGCCCCAAATTTCGTCGATCGCGAGTCCGATGGCGAGAAACCACCTGAGTAAAGACGGAGAGATCGGCGCGGCGCCGGACGCAGCGGCCTGTGCACGATCGAGACCGAGCACTTTCTTGACGTTGCGCAGTACGAGCCGGTCTGCGATTCCGTAAAGCAACCGATCGATCGCAGTCAGCGCGTCTCCGGCAATCAGTTTGTCGGCGCGGCGCATGCCAGCCGCAATTGCGGCTTTATAGGCCAGCTTTCCAATCCAGGTTGCCTCGGACATGGCCGTCGTAACGCGCGAATAGAACTTCTCCCAAACCCTGGGCACCGCAAAAACGTACGTCGGAGACAGCTCCTGCAGGTTCTGCGCGACAGTCTCCGGGCTTTCCGCGAAATTGATCGTGGCCCCGTGCGCAACCGGCAACCAACCCGACAGGATTCGCTCTGCAACATGGCACAGTGGCAGGTATGTGAGTATTTCATCGTCGGCCGTCTGCCGCAGATAGTCGGGCGCAAATGTCATCTGGCAAATGATGTAGCGTTGCGAAAGCATCGCGCCCTTGGGCAGGCCCGTTGTTCCGGATGTATACACAAGTGCCGCCAGATCGTCGCCGCTGCCCTGCGCGGCGATCTGTTCGATCAAACCTGCGTTCTGCTGACCGAATCCACGGCCGAGCTCGTACAATGATTCTATTGGCGCAACCTTCTCGTGCTCGAAATCCCGCAGTCCTCGCCAATCGAAGACATAGACTTTTTCGACAGTGCGCAAGGCGTCTTCTATTTCGAGATATTTGTCGAGCTGTTCCTCGTCTTCCACGAAAAGGAAACGGCACGCCGAATCCGTCAGCGCGTGCTCGACCTGCCGCGACTGATAAGTCGGATAGATGCCGTTGACGACACCGCCAGCGAGCATTGCACCGACGTCGGCCCACAACCACTCGCGGCAATCCTCACTTTGAATTGAGACAACATCACCACGCTGCAGCCCGAGTGCCAGCAATCCATGCGCTATGTCGCAAGCATAACGACGATAGTCATGCCATGAATAGCTTTGCCAGATACCGAAGTCTTTTTCGCGCATTGCGATGCGATCACCGCGCTCGATTGACTTTTTTAGAAAGAGCTTCGGCAGCGTATCGCAACCATCGACCGTGATGACTGCCTTACTCATCGCCAGGTCTTCCTCTTTTTCCAGCGCCGGCGGCCGCGCACGCCTTCCTCTTTCTTCCCGAGATAGAACTCCTTGATGTCCTCGCTCTGGAGTAGAGCATCACTGCGTCCATCCATGACCATGCCGCCGACCTCCATAACGTAACCGCGCGATGACACCTGCAGCGCCACGTTGGCATTCTGCTCGACGAGCAGTATCGTCAGTCCCTGCTCGCGATTAAGCCGCGCAATAATCGCGAAGATTTCCTGCACGAGCGCTGGCGACAACCCGAGTGATGGCTCGTCCAGCAACAAGAGTCGCGGTCGCGACATAAAGCCGCGTCCGATCGCGAGCATCTGTTGCTGGCCACCCGACAGGTAGCCGGCCATCTTGCCCCGCAACTCCCGCAGCGCCGGAAAATAGGAGTAGACCGTTACCAGGTCCGCGGCGACGGCATCTTTGTCGCGCCGGTTATACGCGCCCATCGCGAGGTTCTCGGCCACCGACAGGAACGGAAACACTTCCCTGCCCTCTGGAACATGCGCGATGCCTTGACGCGCAACCCAATCGGGATCCCTGCATTGAATTTCCCGCCCTTCGAGTAACACCTGACCCTTGTTGCTGTCGAGTGCGCCAGTCGCGGTCTTGAGCAAAGTTGTCTTGCCGGCACCATTCGCGCCGAGCACGGCGACGATCTCGCCTTCTTTTACGTTCAGGCTGACCCCGCGTATCGCCATTATCGGGCCGTAATACGTCTCGATGTTACGTATTTCGAGAAGCGGCGCCGTCATTCCGTCACCCCGAGGTAGGCGTGCTGCACGTCCGGATTGTTGCGCACTTCATCGGGCGTGCCAATGGTCAGCAGCTTGCCATCATTGATCGCCATGACGCGATCCGCCACCTGACCAACCAGGTTCATGTCATGCTCGACCATGACCAGCGTTACGCCGAGATCGTGCTTGATATCCTCCAGCCAGAAGGACACGTCATCGGTTTCCTCGTTATTGAGTCCGGACGCGGGCTCATCGAGCAGCAGCAAAGACGGTTCCGTACACAACGCTCTGGCGAGTTCTACGTTCTTGCGCGCGCCGTACGGCAAATTGGCAATGCGCTCATCGCGATACTGCGCGATCTCCATCAAGTCGATGATGTCCTCGACCTTTTCCCGATGCTTCATCTCCCGCCTGCGAACACCGGAAAAGAACACGAAGTCGCTGAACGGATTAGCATGCATATGACAATGGCGGCCGACGAGCAGGTTTTGCAGCACGGTCGCGTTTTCGAACAGCTCGATATTCTGGAACGTGCGACCGATACCTGTGTGCACGACCCGATGTGCCGGCAATTCGAGCAGGTTCTGGTCACCGTAGTGAATCGAGCCTGCCGTCGGTTCATAGAGGCGGCTGATCAGGTTGAAAATCGTGCTTTTGCCAGCACCGTTAGGGCCGATGATGGCAAACACCTCGCCGGGCTCGACGTCGAAGGACACGTCCTCGACAGCGTGCACGCCGCCAAATTCGATCGATAAATTCCGCACGGAGAGGCTGCGCTGCGTGCTCATCGCATGCGCTCCGTCTTCAGGTAGCTCTTCTGTCGGACAAACGAAGACTTGCGATAATACGGAAACGTCTCGAAGAAGAACCGCAGCTTCATCCAGCGGCCGTAAAGCCCCAAGGGTTCGAAAACGATAACGATCACGATGATCAGACCGAACAATAGCGGCTCGAGGCCAGCCTGCTGCCCAATCGACGACGGCAGGACATCTTTGAGAAAGCTCAGCGCGACGGGCAGGATCGAAATGAAGATCGCGCCGAGGATCGCGCCGAGAATGCTGCCCATGCCGCCGACGACAATCATCAACAACAGTTTCAACGACTCGAGCACGCCGAACACATCCGGCGCGAGATACGTCAGGTGATGCGCGAGCAGCGCGCCGGCCAGTCCGGTTATTGCCGCGCTGACGCCGAACGCCTTGATCTTGACCCACTCGACATTAACACCCAGGCAGCGGGCAGAGAGCTCGGAGTCGCGCACCGCGACAAAAGCGCGGCCCGTGGGTGAACGAAACAGGTTTGAGGCTCCCCAAATCACGACCAGGGTCAGTACGAGGTCGAGGTAATACTGCTGCCACGCCTGGGCCAACGGCACACCGAAGACTTTCAGATTCGGCACGGCGAGGCCCATGTAACCACCCGTCAGGCCGGTCCACTCGCCAAATACCGTTTCGATCAGGATACCGAAGGCGAGTGTCGCGATGGCAAGGTAGAAACCATGCATCTTCGACGCCGAGCGGCCTATCGCCATACCGGCCATTCCCGCGAGCAGGATCGTCAATACGATCGACAGGCTGAAGGGCACGGCATGCGACATCAGTATCGAGTGCGCGTAAGCACCGATGCCGAGAAAGCCCGCATGACCGAAGCTCACCTGCCCGGTGTACCCGGTCAGAATCATCAGGCCGATACCGGCGATGGCATACACCAGCAGCAGGCCCAGCTCGGTAAGGTAGTAGTCCTGCAGTATGAGCGGTGCCGCGAGCAGTAAGATGAGCACCAACGCAACACGTATCTTCTCGCCGGTCTTGGCCAGGAAGCGGATATCGTCGTTATACGAAGTCTTGAACAGAAACTGCATCGCTCAGACCTTCTTCTGATACGTCTGCACGATGAGTCCTTCGGGCCGCACGAACAGGACGATCAGCAGCACAACGTAGGCCGATACGCCTTTGATACCCGGCAGATAGTAGTCGGCGAACGGCTCGATCACGCCGATCAACAGGCAGCCGAGCAGCGCACCGGGTATCGAGCCGAATCCGCCGACGATGGCGCCGGCCAGCGCTTTGATACCGAGGAAGCCTATCGTCGTGTCGATCTGTGTAACCGGGGCCAGCAGCGCACCGGCTGCGGCCGCAATGAATGCGCCGAGCGCCCATGTCAATGAGACCAGGCGCTTGACCGGTATGCCCATGTAATAGGCGGCCAGTTGGTTTTGCGACGCGGCCTGCATCGCTATACCGAACCGCGTGCGGCCAAAGAACGCGTAGATCGCCGCAACGAGAATCACGGTTGCGACGATGATCGCAACCCGGTCCATATTGATCTCTACCATACTGCCGATCGCGATCTTGCCGTCGAAAGGCGTGTCCAGTGAGCGTGTGTTCCAGCCGAATATCATTCCGGCCAGCGCGCGAAATATGAAACCGAACGCAACGGTGAGAATGAAGACGCTCGCCTGAGATTCGCCGATAATGCGCCGCATGATTTGCGCATCGACGAGATAACCGACCACCGCGATCGACAGGCAGCCAAGGCCGAATGCCGGCCAGAATCCCCAGCCCAGCGCCTCGGAAAACGCGAGCACGGCAAACGCGCCGAGCATCATGAATTCGCCGTGCGCGAAATTGACGACCTCGGTCGCTTTGTAAATCAACACGAAGCCGAGTGCGATAAGCCCGTAGGCGCATCCCTGCGCGATACCGGTAACAGCCAAATGAATGACATCACTCAGCGGTAACAATACTGCCCCCATTTTCTTGTTCTTGCAGGAGCCTGCCTACAGCTAACTGGCCTTGCGTATTTCGTCCGTCAGTCTGTTGATCACACTGCCCACCACATCAAGCGCCTCGGCCAGCAATTCCGGTTCGATCGTCAAAGGCGGCAGAAACCGTATCACGTTGCCGCGCACGCCGCATGTCAACAGCACCACACCCTCGGTCAGGGCCTCCGCAGCAACGGCTTTGGTCAGTTCCGGATCCGGGCGATCGGCATCGCCGTTATGAACGAACTCGATTGCGCTCATGGCGCCGTTTATACGGACATCACCGATCGCATTGTTGCTGGCCTGCAGTGCGCTCGCCCACGCACGAATCTGCTCCCCGATCGCTTTGGCTTTTTCGCACAGACCCTCTTCTTCGATGATATCGAGCACTGCGAGGCCGGCGGCACAAGACAGCGGTGGGCCACCGTAAGTGCTGCCGAGACCGCCCGGTGGAATCGAATCCATGATCGACGCCTTGCCGACGACGCCGGACAGCGGCAGGCCGCCGCCCATGGCCTTGGCAACGGGCATCAGGTCGGGTTCGACGCCGGCCTGCTCACTCGCAAACAGCGTGCCGGTGCGGGCGAAGCCCGACTGCACCTCATCAATGATCATGACGATGCCGTGCTCGTCGCAGATTTTTCGCAGCGATTGCAGGAAGCCTGGCGGCGCCGGGTAGAAACCGCCCTCGCCCTGCACGGGCTCGACGATGATCGCCGCAACGCGCGACGGTTCTATGTCCGTCTTGAACAGCTTGTCGACCGCTTTGAGCGAATCCTCGGCCGACACGCCGTGGTATTCGATCGGGAACGGCACGTGGAAAATCTCCGGCGGGAACGGGCCGAAACCCTTTTTGTAAGGCACCATCTTGCCCGTGAGCGCCATGGCGAGCATCGTGCGGCCGTGGAACGCGCCCGAGAACGCGATGATGCCGCCGCGCCCCGTGTGGAGACGCGCAATTTTTGACGCGTTCTCAACCGCTTCGGCGCCTGACACAAAAAACAGAGTCTTCTTCCGCGACTTGCCCGGCGCCGCTTTGTTGAGACGCTCCGCGAGCCGGACGTACACGTCGTACGGCGAGACGACGAAGCAGGTATGGCTGAATCGTTCGAGCTGCTCCTTCACGGCCGCTACAACGCGCGGGTGATTATGTCCAACATTCACGACCGCAATACCAGCGGACAGGTCGATGTAGCGATTGCCCTCTACATCCCACAGTTCGGCATTTTTCGCCTTGTCGGTGAATATCTCGTGCAACACCGAAATGCCCTGCGGGGTCTCTTTGTCGCGGATCGCGAGGAGTTCTTTATTGGTCGTCACGGTGCACCTCCTTAGGCCCAGACAGACAGGCTACACGAGCCGATTTAGGATATCATTCGCGGCTCGCTCAGGAGGACTATTGATGCGCGAAATGCTGCAGTTTTACATAGCCGGCCAATGGGTCGATCCCGCTACCCCGAATACGCTGGACGTTGTCAATCCGGCTACCGAGGAAGTCTGCGGGCGCATCAGTCTTGGCTCGAAAGCCGA
>Ga0224497_10001082_pt1 | contig 17790 bp, 14 predicted proteins | sample SF_Jul11_sed_USG_4_FD_167970 | JGI IMG/M metagenome (GOLD analysis project Ga0224497, IMG submission 167970) | Sediment microbial communities from San Francisco Bay, California, United States - SF_Jul11_sed_USGS_13 | ecosystem: Environmental > Aquatic > Marine > Sediment | place: USA... | reverse complement strand
TCCATAACAGCAGCGTCGCGAGGAAATTCCCCGCCAGCATCTGATAAACGAGACTCCATGCCCCGTGACCGAGGAACGCGGCCGTAATGCCGACCAGCGAGGCGAACAGAGACGCGCCAATCTCGATTCGCGCCAGCTTGTCGAACGCGAGGTTCCGCTCCAGCAGCGACATCTGCACGTTGCTGAGCCCGGACAGCAGGAACGACAGAGACAACACCTGCATGATGGGAATCACCTGCGGCTCGTGGTAGAACACGCCCAGCAGCGGTGCGAGAAGGTAGAGCACCATCGCCGCCGCGAGGCCAAAGCCCGCGTTGAGCCAGAATACGCTGGCAAGCAGCCCCTGCGAGGGGTCTTTGCGCTGGATCACCGCGCTTGCGGTGCCCAGATCCTTGAACAGCTCGATGAAACCGATGACAACGGCTGCCATCGCGACCAGGCCGAAGTCCGCCGGCGCCAGCAGGCGCGCCAGGATGATGGTGGTGAGCAGCGACAGACCGCGGCGCCCGAAAAGCGAGATCGACGACCACTTTACTCCGGAAATCGCCGATTTTCTAAGCGACATCGGTGGGCCTATTCGAGATCGCCAGGCACCTCCGGATCCGTTCCTCTGTCTTCATGAATCTATCGAGCACTCGCGCGATTCCCTGAATGAGCATGACCGGCCCAGCGATCTTTAGAGCGTCCACAGTTGCGAGTGGCTCCAAAACGAATACAGAGTCAGCACCCGGAGATCCCTACGATTGACGGATCCTGAACCGGAGATGGGTCCAAAAAAACGATTGCCCGATTAGATGGTCATCGAAATGCAAACACATGACACCGCACAAAGTCCCGTGGATCTTCTGGATACGATACCGTTCTGAAGCCGTGATTGACGAGGAATCGCTCGACGAACTGCTTGGTACGATAGTACTCACCTAATCCACGATCCGCCAAGAAATCATGACAGGCAATGCAAATGGCCTTGGTGGATTTGACTATCGATTCCATCCCGACCAGTGCGTATCGCTCTGCCCCCTCAATATTCATCTTCAGGAAATCAATATGCGTGATGTCCAGCTCACTGCAAATCTGATCGAGTGTACTTGAGGCAACCCTGATATTGCTCGACGCACCATCCGCAGCTACAGCGTTCGCTCTCCAGTCGTTTGCCTCGACCATTGAGATTTCACCAGGCTTGTCCATGACGGCCAGGTTGAGCAGCGATATGTTTTCTAGTTGATTCAGGCCACAGAACGTCTCCAATAACTCGTACGACAGGGGATGAGCCTCTATGGCAATGACGCGCCCGGTACTGCCTATCGCTCTAGAAAACGCAATAGTATCCTCGCCACGACCCGCTCCGATGTCGAACAATATATCTCCCTTACCCGGTTGATAGCGTCGAAACCAATAGTCTTCGGCGTCCCTGAAATACCCTGCCGGCAATTCCGCCCACTACTTAAATGATGATCCGTAATAACGAAACTTTCGGTCGTCGGGAAAGAATGTCAAGTTCACATGATGAATCCATAAACGGCCGTTGTGAAAAACTTTTACCTCGCGACCCAGTTCGCGCCTTGCGAGTGCCGCTGTTATCTTTGCCAAAACAGTCCGACCACCCTTACGGTCCAGAAGATTAACAATATTCCTCTTCAGAGACATTAGCGCTCCATTGCAGGTTGGATAATCAATGACTGGTTTGGCTAGCGACGCGGGTCAGGAAAACGTTTTGTCGAGGCGATCTGGATGCCAATTGTACAGAAAAGTGATTCCCGCCGATGACACCTACACAAAATACTTGCATCATCCGCGATGGAAAGTCCGAAGCGATCCTCGACTGGTCCTTTGCGGGACATAAAGCGGGAGTACGAAAAGAAATTCGGCCGGTCTCTTCCAGAGGAGACCCAATCCGCCGACTATGCCGTGATGAAATGCGCGAAGTGTGGGCTCGTTTACGCGACACCTGCGGTACCCGGAATCAAAGTACGACGCGATCTGTGCGTTCCATTGCCCCGAGCATGTTGACGACCCCAGATCACTGATTCAGTCCATGTCGAAGGCGCTGGCGCCCGGAGGCCGGATATTATTAGTGTCCCCTATTCGCCCACAAGTCTCGACGCCGTCAAGGCTGACTGCATGAATCCCCCCCCCACCGCCACCTGACTCAATGGAATGAAAAATCCCTCACGCGAGTTGGGAAAGTTGTCGGGTTCGACGTTGAAGTCCTGACGGATGACGGAATTTTTGTCGATTCAACGGCGCAGACACTATATTGGTATTTCATGTCGAATTTCAAGGCGGGCTCAACCCCTTCCGTATATCGGAATTTCTTCCGTATGCTGTCTCATCCCGCCTTGTTGCCGAAATGCGCCCGATTTGTTGCAACGCGTGACAGGATAGCGGGGAAGCGCGCGGGAGATACCGCTCTCGCAATTTTTCGTCGTTGACTCCATGAGCGCGGTCGATTTTCACGCAGGATGAGGATCGTCCCTCGTGATCACCGGCTCACCGACGCCTGAATTCAATGTGCCTAGCCATGAGCCGATTGACCCGAGGCCGATAGGAAGAATCTCCCATGTTGGGGTTCTCAATAGCCTAAATGACATTGAACCGGAGAATGCGGGGCACGGCTAACGCCGATAATGGTGGCACCACAGAAAGCGATCGCGGCGAAAGTCCCGGTCGCCGGGTAGAGCATTTTTCAAAAATGCCTCATAATGTTGAAAGTTTGCGAAACACTATGTGGCGAAGCGGGCCGGCGGCCCGCGTAAATTGGAAGAGAACGGAGTTTCATTCGCTATGGCGCATGAAGACCTGTCCCGGGATCAGCAGGTAGAAGGATCGTCTGATCGATCCTTTGGCCTGGTGTTCGCGGGCGTGTTCCTCCTGATCGCGGCCTGGCCGCTATGGTACGGAGCAACGCCGCGGTGGTGGGCGGCCGGCATAGCGGCGGTCTTTGCCGTGGTTGCCGTGATGAGACCGGCCCTGTTGGCAGGACTTAACCGGCTGTGGATCAAGCTCGGCGTTCTCCTGGGTAAGGTGGTCAGCCCGATCGCTTTGGGCATTTTGTTTTACGGCGTGGTCGTCCCGATCGGCGTAGTGATGCGGCTTACCGGGAAAGACCCGCTGCGCCTTAAGCTCGATTCCGGCGCGGACTCGTACTGGATCCCGCGGAAGCCGCCCGGCCCCCCGCCGGATTCAATGACAAATCAATTCTAGGAAATTGCAATGGAGATGCTTAAAGAACTCTGGGCGTTTATGCGCACACGTAAGAAATACTGGTTGTGGCCGATCTTCCTCATGATGGCCTTGTTGGGTGTATTGATCGTGCTCGCGCAGGGCTCAGCTGTCGCACCTTTTATTTACACACTGTTCTGAGGTGCGGCGTGCGCATTCTCGGGATTTCTGCGTTTTATCATGACAGCGCGGCAGCGCTAATCGAGGATGGTCAAATTGTTGCCGCTGCGCAGGAAGAGCGTTTCTCGCGCAAGAAGCATGATGCCCGGTTTCCGGCCCATGCAATCCGCTACTGCCTGACCGAGCGCGGGACCGGCCTGGGCAGTGTGGACCACGTCGTGTTCTACGATAAGCCGTTCCTCAAGTTCGAACGCTTGGTCGAGACCTATCTAGCCTTTCCGCCGCGCGGGTTCAAGTCGTTTCGCATGGCGATCCCGTTGTGGCTGAGGGAAAAGCTTTTTCTAAAAGACTTGTTGAAAAAGGAACTGGGAAGACTCGACGGGCACGACGGCTGGAACGAGGAATTGCTATTCAGCGAGCATCATCTCAGCCACGCGGCGAGTGCTTTTTTTCCATCGCCTTTTGATGAAGCGGTTGTTCTGACGATGGATGGCGTCGGGGAGTGGGCAACGACTTCGGCCGCGATCGGGAAAGGGAACAATCTCGAGGTGCGCAAGGAAATCCACTTCCCGCATTCTCTAGGGTTCCTATATTCGGCCTTCACCTATTACACCGGATTCAAGGTCAATTCCGGCGAGTACAAGGTGATGGGCCTGGCGCCGTATGGTGAACCCAAATATAAGGACAAAATCCTCGACCACCTGATCGACGTAAAGGACGACGGTTCGTTCAGACTGGATCTGTCGTACTTCAACTACTGCACCGGCCTGACCATGACGAACAGCCGGTTCGACGATTTTTTCGGCGCCCCGCCCCGGAAGCCGGATCAGCTCCTTACCGATTTCCACATGGATCTGGCGGCCTCGATCCAGGCTGTGACCGATGAGGTGGTGCTTCGCCTGACGCGGTCGCTGCGCAAGGAGACCGGGATCCGGAATTTGTGTCTGGCAGGCGGGGTCGCCCTAAACTGCGTCGCGAACGGAAAAGTCCTGCGCGATGGTGGCTTCGAGCAGATTTACATCCAGCCCGCCGCGGGCGACGCGGGCGGCGCCCTGGGCGCTGCGCTGGTCGGCTATCACATGCAGCTCGGCCGGGAGCGACGGGTCAACGGCGATGCCATGCAGGGCTCCTATCTGGGCCCGGTGTTTTCACAGCCGGATATCGAGGCGCGGCTGGAGAGCTGCGGCGCTCGGTTCGAGTTGCTGGAAGACACCGCGCTGATCGCAGCCTGCGCGGAGGACCTCGCCCAGGGCAAGGCCCTGGGGTGGTTCCAGGGGCGGATGGAGTTCGGCCCCCGCGCACTGGGCAATCGCTCGATACTGGGGGACCCTCGCTCGCCGACGATGCAAAAGACGCTCAACCTGAAGGTTAAGTATCGCGAATCGTTTCGACCGTTCGCGCCATCAGTGCTGCGCGAGCGAGTGAGTAATTGGTTCGAGATGGACTGCGATAGCCCCTACATGCTCCTGGTTGCCGATGTGGTGAAATCCAGGCGGCGTGAGATGACCGCCGAGGAAAAACAACTCTTTGGAATCGACAAGCTCAACGTGCCCCGTTCCGACGTTCCCGCCATCACGCATGTGGATTACTCGGCTCGGATCCAGACCGTCCACGAGGACACCAATCCGCGCTACTACGCGCTAATCTCGGCATTCGAGCGAAAGACCGGGTGCCCGGTCGTGGTTAACACGAGCTTCAATGTGCGTGGAGAGCCCATCGTATGCACGCCGGAAGATGCATTTCGCTGCTTCATGGGCACGGAACTGGACGTCCTTGCAGTCGGTAATTGCTACCTGCGCAAGGAAGACCAGGACCCCACTCTCAAGCAGAACTATGAGTCCGCGTTCGAGCTTGATTGACCGCTCTGCAGCATAGATGGGGTTTCCACGTTGGTCCTTGTTGACATGCCTGTCGCGGCCGTTCGCGAACTTATCGATAGCCATCGCGGCATGGAAGGCGCCACCTGAAAGTGACGCGCGTGAAGGAGGCGTTCCATCTCGAACGGAGCGCGGCGAGGTACCATGTGATCCAGTTCAACCTGCGGAAGTGACGTGAGCACCTTGTTCCGGCCGGAAGCAAAGGAGCTTGCTCGGGGCGCTGCGCCGCAGGCGATGGCAGTTCGGTTGCGGCTCAACGAGGGAACGGGAGTGCAGGGCCGCGGATTCGGGGCCACAAAGCTGGTGCAAGGCGAGGTTGTTTTCAACACCGCCATGGTTGGGTACGTGGAAGCCCTCACCGACCCCTCTTACTGTGGCCAGATTCTGGTTCTCACCTATCCGCTCGTGGGCAATTACGGCGTGCCTCCCCCCAGGACGCCTGGAAGCCTGGATGGGCCGTACGAATCCGGGCGTATCCAGGTGCAAGGTCTCGTGGTCCAGAACTACGTCGATGCCTATAGCCATCACGCGGCCAGCCGTTCGTTGCATGAATGGCTCTCGGCCGAAGGTGTTCCGGGTCTGACTGGCGTCGACACCCGCTTTCTCACCCGGCAACTGCGCGAGCACGGCACCATGCAAGGTTGGCTCGGCCCGTCGTCGACGAACGAGGACGATGTGCGAGAGCGCGCCGACTCGGTGGAAATGCGCGATGAAGTTTTCCGGATTGTGGCGCCACCAGAACCGGTCCGCTATGGAGATGGAAAGCGAACCATCCTTTTGGTGGACGCCGGCGTCAAGGACAACATCGTGCGTTCGCTTCTCGAGCGTGGTACCTCGGTACTTCGAGCGCCATGGCACGCCGACCTGGCACGTTTGGCCGCGGTTGCCGACGGGATTCTGATTGGCAATGGCCCTGGCGATCCCAAGAACCTCACGCCGCTCATCGATCAGGTTCGATCGCTGCTGAACAGCTATGGAAAACCGATTTTCGGGGTCTGCCTGGGCAACCAGATCCTGGCATTGGCAGCCGGGGCGGACACATACAAGCTCCCCTACGGGCACCGCGGCGTCAATCAGCCGGTCCAGGATCTTCTCACCCGCCGCTGTTTCATCACCAGCCAGAATCATGGCTATGCTGTGAGCGACCCGTCCCTGCCAACGGGCTGGGAAGCCTGGTTTGTCAACATCAACGACGGGACCAACGAAGGGATCCGGTCCCGCGACCGCCCCTACTTCAGCGTTCAGTTTCACCCGGAGGCAAGCCCCGGCCCGCAGGACACCGGCTTCCTGTTCGACGATTTCCTGCGCCTCGTCGGCACCATGGCGCAACGCTAGCTGCCGGTGGAAGACGACAAGCCAGGTTTGGCCACGGAATCACACGGAAAAACACGGAATGGAAAAACAGCAGATCCCCTTCAAGATCCGGGGCCGTGCCGACGACGTCTACCGGGTGCTCGGCGCCGGCTTTCTGAAGCAGGTGTACCGGAAAGCCCTTGTGCCCGAACCCGAAGCGCGGGATCTGGATGCCGGGATAGATCCTGTCCGTGTCCTTTCGTGTGCTTCTGTGTACCTTTGTGTGCCTCTGTGTGTCTCTGTGTGCTTCCGTGTGTTTCCGTGGCTGATGAATCTTAGGCGATTCTAGGCATGTTCGGCGTTTACCTTCCGCGCAAACCGCGCCGGGTTTTGGTGCTCGGTTCGGGCGCGCTCCAGATCGGACAAGCGGGCGAATTCGACTACTCAGGGTCCCAGGCGATCAAGGCTTTGCGTGAGGAGGGGATCGCCACGGTGCTGGTGAATCCCAACATTGCCACCATCCAGACCAGCAAAGAACTTGCCGACCGCATCTATCTTGTCGCGGTGACCCCGGATTTTGTCGAGAAGATCATCGTCAAGGAGAGCGTGGATGCCATCATGCTGTCATTTGGCGGCCAGACTGCGCTGAACTGTGGCCTTGCATTGCACGATGCGGGGACATTGTCGAAGTACGGCGTCCAGGTCCTCGGCACGCCGATTGCGGCAATTCGCGATACGGAAGACAGGCAGCTGTTCGTCGAGCGCTTGGCCGAGATCAGCGTCAAGACCGCCCGCAGTCGCGCCTGCCATTCGCTGGCTGATGCGCGCGACGCGATCCGACAAATTGCGCTTCCCGTCATGCTACGCGGCGGCTACGCATTGGGTGGAAAAGGCAGCGGCATCGTCCGCCTTGAAGCGGATATCGAACCGACCCTGCGGCGTGCATTTGCCGGTGGTGTCACACAGGTGCTCGTGGAGGAATGCCTGGAGGGGTGGAAAGAGATTGAGTACGAAGTGGTGCGGGACGTCCGTGACAACTGCGTGACCGTCTGCAACATGGAGAACTTCGATCCCATGGGCATCCATACCGGTGATTCGATCGTCGTGGCGCCATCGCAGACGCTCAACGATGCGGAGTTTCAGTTGCTGCGCACTGTGGCAATCCGCACCATTCGGTATCTCGGCATTGTGGGCGAATGCAATATTCAATACGCTCTCGAACCCAATGGCATGGACTACCGCGTCATCGAAGTCAACGCGCGATTGTCCCGATCGAGTGCGCTGGCGAGCAAGGCGACCGGCTACCCCCTCGCCTACGTCGCTGCCAAGATCGCACTTGGCTATGCGCTAACCGAGATTCCCAATGGCATCACGCGCCGTACCACGGCGTTCTTCGAGCCCGCATTGGACTACCTGGTGTGCAAATTCCCGCGTTGGGACCTCGGAAAATTCCACGGTGCGTCGACACGGATCGGCAGCGAAATGAAAAGCGTCGGCGAGGTGATGGCGATCGGCCGCACGTTTCCGGAGGTCATCCAGAAAGCGGTGCGCATGCTCGACATCGGCGTGTCCGGACTCGATCCGGACGCATTCCGGTTTGATGACCTGCGCGATCAATTGCGGAACGCCACTCCGTTGCGGATTTTCGCCATCGCCCAGGCAATTCGCGACGGCATCAGCGTCGACGAGATACACGAGCTGACGCGGATTGACCGCTGGTTCCTGCGCGCCATCGAACCCATCGTTCAGATGCACCGCTCCCTGGCACGCTCGACGCTTCCCCTTCGTGCTGATGTTCTGCGCGATGTCAAGCGCCTCGGCTTCTCCGACGATGCCATTGGAACACTCACACGTTCGGCGGCAGAAAGCGTTCGTGCAGCACGCAGGGCACAAGGCATCGAGTCCCATTTCCCGCAAATCGACACGATGGCGGGCGAGTTTCCTGCCGATACCAACTACCTTTATTCAACCTACCATGCCGATGGCTTCGACGTGGCCCGGTCACCGCGCAAAAAGATCCTGATTCTCGGTTCCGGCGCCTACCGAATCGGTTCGAGCGTGGAATTCGACTGGTGTGCGGTCAACGCGGCGCAGGCTGCGTCCGCCTTAGGCTACGAGACCCTCATGTTGAACTGCAACCCGGAGACAGTCAGCACCGACTATGACATCTGCGACAAGCTGTACTTCGATGAGATCAGCCTTGAGACCGTGTTGGATCTGTGTGAGTACGAGCGTCCCGAAGGTGTCGTTGTCAGCATGGGCGGCCAGATTCCGAACATCCTCGCACTGCGCCTGGCCAAAGCCGGTGTCCGGGTGCTCGGCACCAGCGCTGAGTCCATCGACCAGGCCGAGGACCGCGCAAAATTCAGCTCGCTGCTTGACAAGCTGGGTATCGATCAGCCGCAGTGGTCGCACGTTACCGACGCTGCCGAGGCCGACCAGATCGTAGATCGGCTCGGCGGATACCCCGTGCTGGTGCGCCCGAGCTACGTTCTCAGCGGGGCAGCCATGGCAGTCGCGCACGAACCGAACGAGCTTCGCCGTATCCTGGCGCGGGCCTCAGATGTCTCGCCTGAACACCCTGTTGTCGTCTCCAAGTTTGAGACCCACGCGCGCGAAATCGAAATCGATGCCGTTGCTGATCGCGGCGAACTAGCGCTGTGGGCCATCTCCGAGCACATCGAGGACGCCGGCGTCCACAGCGGAGATGCCACTCTGGTGCTGCCGCCCCAGACGGTCTATATCGCGACGATACGCCGCGTCAAGCGGATCGCGACGATGCTGGCGCGTGCGTTGTCAATTACCGGGCCGTTCAACGTCCAGTTTCTCGCCCGGCACAACGCGGTGAAGGTCATCGAGTGCAACTTGCGGGCCTCGCGCAGCTTTCCGTTTGTCTCCAAGGTGATCGGCGAGAATTTCGCCGCGGAAGCCATGCGCCGGATTCTCGGCGTGTCCCGCGAGATCGCGAATCGGTGCCTGGATCTCGACTATGTCGGCGTCAAGGCGCCAATGTTCTCGTTTTCGCGCTTGGCAGGTGCGGACCCAATGCTGGGCGTCGAAATGCTTTCAACCGGCGAGGTCGGCTGTCTGGGCTGGGATTTGCACGAGGCATTGCAGCACGCCTTGCTTGCGACTGGGATGAAGTTTCCGCGCAACGGCGTGCTGCTGTCTCTGGGCCCGGTCGTCGAGAAGTACTGGTTCGCAGACGAGGCTCGGATCATCGCAAACGAACTCCATCTCCCCCTCTATGCCACGCGCGGCACGGCAGAAATGCTTGATGAGATCGGCATTTCGTGCATTCCTGTAGAGAAAAGCTCAGGGACGGGCGTGAGCGGGTTGGACGTTATCGAACGCGGCTTGGTCGATTTCGTAATCAATATTCCGCGCGAATACGATCAGTACGGTAGGCCAGACGGCTACCTCATTCGCCGGCAGGCGATCGACCTTGGCGTTCCGTTGCTCACGGATTTGCCCCAGGCACGCGCAATCTTCCAGGCGCTGCGGTGGCGTAAGCCGTCTGACCTTGACGTGGTCGCTTGGAACGACTTCGTAGGGCACAGCATGCCTTGACTAAAGATCGGGATCTCCAGCGATGACTCTTCCCGTCATTGCTAACCGATATTTTCTCCGAGAGCCTTGCCTGCCCCCTCCAACAAGCTGATACCTCCACAAAGAAAAGGCGTGGGCATCGGATTTGTCGAGGGAGTTGACTTAACCAGCTTTCGGCTTGGCTGACGGCTGCGCTCAAGATCCCGGCACTAAGGGATGAATTCGCGTGGAGAACTTGAACTTTGAAACATTCATCCCTCGTATATGCTCCAGAATGGTCTTTGCTACCAATGTCTGACCTTGCGGACTCCAGTGGAGCAAATCGGACAGATGTGCCGTCGTATCCTGTGGGTCAAGATAATGGTCCAAGAAGACGGCATCGAAACCAAGCTTTTTGATGTACTGTTCTACTTCCTCCGATATGTTCAACCCTTCTGCAAACACGACCATATAAGCTGCCCCATCTTTCTCAGCCTCTGCCTTCGTTTCTTGCAGTAGCCGAAGGGTCGTTTGCCAAGCAACTGAACGAGATACCTGAGCGAGCCCAAAACGTTTCTGAGTGACTTGCCCCTGAGTTTCACCTACGGCTTCGTTCGGTAGCTTCTTCTCGACACTGATCTGGTAGATGAGCCGTTGGACTCCGGTTAGGAAGTAAGACCGCCACGCCGCTTGCACAATCATTCGCTTGAGCCAAGATGTTCGAACAACGGGCTGATTGACAGAAACCAGTTTCCCATCCGAGACGACGAATGCGGGTTTGCTGTAGATCAGGTATTCTTCGGTGCTCAGATTACTGGCTAAATCGTTCGCAGCCACCACCTGGATCACGAGATCTGCACGATACTTTCGGGCTTCATTTCTGTAGAGAATCAGTTCCTGATCGGTACTATACCCACTGACCCCCAACCCGATGACTTCGACATTATCAAATGCACGTTGGAGCTTTGCTTGAAACGTGTCTTCGTACTCGACGCCAAAACCCCACACGAGCGAATCTCCAAGGACGACTATGCGTTGCGTTCCTGCCTGAGGCTCATATTGGACTTCCGGTCCTCGAAATCCTTTACTATTTATGAAGACATCCGTCTTGCGTCCATCCATAACAAAGACACCGTGGAAACCCTTAACGTGAGACCATCCATAGGCAGAATCGAATTGCCAGAAGCTCGAAATGTGAGCGGTTCTCGGACCCCATTCCGGCATTAAGATCCTCGCCAACCCCTCCACCAAACAGAAGGAGGCCACTATTGCCCCTCCCAGCACCAACAGATTGGTGATCAACCTTTGCTTCATGAATCTCCCCAGACTTCGGTGACGGTCTTCTGCCGGCTAAATACGCTACGGTCCAGTGCGCTTCCGAGCGCGATCCGTTGATACTCACATCGAACTGTTGTGCGAGAGTTCAATGGATCTCAAGAATGTTTGAGTACTCCATCAGATTATAGTCCCCGTCGGTCAGTTGTCGTGCGTGAGTCAAATCAAATGCCATTCGTAATAGAATCGGAAGAGATCGAGCGCGATGGACGCTTTGTGCAAACCCCGCCCGTATCGGGAACTCTGCTTGCGGAGCGCCGGTGGCCCGTTTTTGCGGCTCGCGCTAAAGCCGCCTGGGCACGGCTGATGCGCTGGGCCGGATCCGGGCCGTGTGAGGCAACCGGCGTTGCAAATCGGGCGATCCTGCGCGCAAAATCCCTGCATGCGGGATCTCTGCTCGAACCAGATCGGCGCGAAACTGCCGCAACTGGCAAAGGGCCGAAAATGAGCCGGATCGATTTTTCTATCCGTCCGCGGGCGACTACGCAACGAGCTGGAGGCGTCGACCTGTTGCGGCTGACCTCGACCCGCGAGGGCTGGCCGAATGGGATGCTCGAATCCTTATCCTTGGCCTGCACCACGCTGGTCGTGGCGGTCACGGCCCGGCCCGGCTTGGGACCTGATGCGTTTGCAGCCCGATCGCGTCGAGGAGCATGCGGTGCACTTCAACCGGTCCGTGATCTCCAAAGGGCAACGGAACCTCTTCACGCGGGTTATGCGGGAACTGCCGAATCGGCTGGCAGGCTCTGTGGCGAGACTTCATTCGGCCTGGTGTGCAGGCAACGGGACGGGTCATGTACTCCGCCACCGCATTCCTGATCTTTTGTGCCGCCTGCACGGTGCTGGCATTTGTGCGGCACCCGATCTACGGTTTCTATTTCTACCTCGCGTCGACGTATGTGTTTCCGCCCGCGCGCTGGTGGAGCTACATGCTCGGGGACGAGACGCGCTGGTCGCTGATGGCCGCCGGCGTCACGGTGCTCGCGGTCTTGCTCCATCGGGGCAAGCTCCAGCCCAAGCCGGTCTGGCTCGCCAGCGTGCCGGCCATCGTGTTCGCGACGTACGCCGCGTGGATGTGGATCCAGTTCCCTTGGGCGCTCGACCCGAATGTTCACTTCCGTGGTAGCTTGCAGTACGCGAAGTACCTGGTCGCGTTCTGGTTCGTCTACCGGATCGTCGACACCAAGGAACGCGTCCGTGACGTGCTGCTCGCTCATATGCTGGGCTGCACGCTGCTTGGAATCTTCGCGTACGTGATGGGTCGCCAGGGCGACCGCCTCGACGGAGTCGGCGGACCCGGCATGGACGAAGCGAACACGCTCGGAATGTACTTCGCGACCGGTGCGATTGTCGGTCTCGGTCTCTTGCTCACACAAGCCGGCTGGCGCCGCTGGCTGAGCCTCGGGTGCATCGCGATCATCATGAACGGGCTGGTTCTGACCAACACCCGCGGCGCGTTCCTCGGGCTCGTCGCCGGCGGCCTAGTGATGGCCCTCTTCAAGGCCAAGACACATCGTCGCCGGTTCTGGGTGCTTGCCGTCGTCGGGTTGCTCGGCGTCGCCTCGATCGTCGACCAAAAGTTCATCGACCGGATGTCGACGATCGAGAACGTCACCTCGGAAACCGAGGCCGACACGAGCGCGGAAGGGCGCTTCGTTCTCCTGGAGGCGCAGGTACAGATGTTCGTGGACTATCCGATGGGCACCGGACACCGTGGTACCGAATTGCTCAGCCGGCACTATCTCGACAAGAAGTGGCTTTCGTGGTCCGGTCACGGGGCGCGCGCGTCGCACAACACGTTCATGACGACGCTGGTCGAGCAGGGTATTCCGGGGGCTGTGCTATTCGTCTGGCTGACGCTGTGGACGTTGCTCGCGATGTTGCGACTGCGGCGGCTGGAGGTGCACCTTGGCGCGAATCTCACGACCCTCGCGGTCGCCATCGTTAGCGCGCTCGCGGCGATCTTCGTCGCCGGCAACACGGCCGACTTCCTGCTGGCCGAGGTCCAGTTCTGGTTGTTCGCGACCCTGGTGTCGATCCTGCGTTTCGCCGCCATGGGCAGCACCGGCGAACGGCCCGTCGCGAGCGGCGCGATGCCGCGGCAAAGCCTGACTTGAACGATGTTGCGACTGCCTCAATCCATCATGTTCTACTGCATCACGGTGAAGGGGCTGACTCCACCGCGACGAGCGTCCTCGCGACTCTAGCCGCCGTGGAAAGAAGACGGAGGGTATCAAGACTCAGCTGGGAGGCGTTCTGATTGCTGCGACAATTCTCGCCGGCTGCGGTGGTAGAGGCGATGGAGGGGCGAGGGCGAAAGCCGCCATTACAATCGGCGTCTAATCTGTTCTCGAGATCGCTTCGATGAGTATCACCGCACTGGCAGCACGCTGCGCGCAAGTGACGCCGAGCAAGCGGCACGTCGCTTTGCCGCTGCTTTTCATGGCCGTCCTCTACTGGCTCTCCTCGCTGCCCGGGAGGCCGTTGCTCGATGACCCTGCGCTCTACGCCGTGTTCTATTGGGTGCCGCCTTCGGTGCAGAACGCCTTGCACATTCCGGCCTACGCCGCCCTCGCGTGGGCCTGGCACTGGGCGCTCGGCGCCTGGCTGCGTGTGCCGGTTGCGCGGGCCATCGGCGCTTGCGCGATCGCGTCGGCCTACAGCATATTCGACGAATGGCACCAATCCGTCGTGCCGGGGCGCTATGCATCGCTCACCGACGTCACACTGGATGTCGCAGGCGCCGTGCTTGGGGTCTGGCTCGCTGCCTGGATAGAATCAAGAGCAAGATTCGTTAAGAACCGGTCTCACAAATGGCCACGGAATCACACGGAATGACACGGACAAGAACCCGACCCGGTTTAACGTCCCGGTAATCAGCTAGTAATTTCTGTGTGGTTCCGTGTGTTTCCGTGGTTAAAACGGTTTTTGAGATGGCTTCTACGCCACAGATAAACACAGATAAACGCAGACGGAAACCCCCCGTAAATCAAAACACTTCTTCTTTATCGGCGTCTATCGGCGGCCATCGGCGGCCAAACTGTGGTGTTAATCTTGAATTGTTTTGATCTGTGTTTATCTGTGTGTATCTGTGGCTCAATGAATTGGGCTCGATTGGTCGGCGTCTATCGGCGGCTGGCACGAGTAATGACCGTAATGACCGCGAGCAGCCGCTTCACCAAAGGATGCTGATGTGACCAGGTCAGTTCTGATGATCGCGTACCACTTCCCGCCACTGAGCGACAGCAGCGGTGCGTTACGCACGCTCAAGTTTTGCGAGCACCTTCCCGATTACCAGTGGCGGCCCATCGTGCTGACCCCGAATGCACGTGCATATCCGGGTGGCGGACCGCCGGCAGAACTGCCTGCCGGAATCGAAGTCCACCGTGCGTTCGCGCTGGACGTGGCGCGGCATCTTTCTGTTGGCGGCGCGTACTTCAATTGGATGGCGGTTCCAGACCGATGGAACACTTGGCTGCTCGGCGCCGTCCCTCTCGGGCTAAGACTCATCCGCAAGCACCGGCCCGCTGCGATCTGGTCGACTTACCCGGTGCCGAGCGCTCACCTGATCGGATATGTGCTGAGCCGGTTGAGCGGCATCCCATGGATCGCCGATTTCCGGGATCCGATGGTGTACGGCTCGTGGCCGGCCAACGCCGTGCAACGAAAGGCCTCCGCCTGGATCGAGAGGCTTGCCGTCAACAACTGCCGTACCGCTGTTTTCGTCACCCCGAGCACCCTGCGGCTCTACGCAGAGCGCTACTCCGCGTTGGGCGAGTCGCGGAGAGTGTTGATCCCCAATGGATTCGACGCGAGCGATCTAGACGATCTCCCGCGGGTCGACAAGCCGCCCGAGGCCAGGCTATTTCTCCTCCATAGCGGCCTCATGGACGTTACCGATCGCGACCCAACCAGTTTTTTCGACGCGCTCGCCGAGTTGCGTCGCCGCGCCGAGGTCTCGCCCGGCAATCTGAAAGTCGTCCTGCGCGCAAGCACAAACGACGAGATCTTCCAGAAACAGATTCGCGCGCGCGACATCGACGACATCGTATTCCTCGAGCCGCGCATCGCGTACCGCGACGCCTTGTCGGAGATGCTCGCGGCCGATGGCCTGCTGCTGTTCCAAGGCCCGCCCTGCAACCTGCAAATACCCGCAAAAGCCTATGAATACCTGGCGACGAGAAAGCCCATCTTCGCGTTGGCCGACCGGCAAGGTGATACTTGGCGCATGTTGGAGGGCGCGGGAATAAAGGGCCTCGCGACGCTCGATTCTGCACCGGAAATTGTCGTCGGCCTTCGAGATTTCCTGGCTTCAATCAGAAAGCGGCAGGTCACGCTTCCGAGCGACCAAACACTTTCCGGTTACTCGCGTGCCGCTCGCGCCCGCGACCTTGCAGGCCTGCTCGATTCGATTGTTGGACCGGCGTAGCAAGTGGTCGCGTCGACGATCTGTTGTTCCCTGGCTGGAATGTTTGAAGCTGTAAATGTCGTTCCGAGATTCCCAACCGCGGCAACTTCTGGCTAGGTTCCCTTGAAGAAATCGCTGACTCGGATTCCGCTTTCCGCGGCCTGCGCATATTCTACTGCCAGCTTCGCCACCGCCAAATCGAGGACACCCAGACCAAACGGGCTGAACACCGTCACGCTGCTGTCGTCCCGGCGAGCAGGCTGTCTACGGAGGATAATCTCGGCCAGCGTGCAGCGAACGAAGTCATGGTTGCCGACTTTCTGCTGCGCGAGGTGCACCGAGGTCTGAGCGCGCATGACGTGATCGACGTCGTCAACCACGTTGTCGGCCCCAAGGATTGCATCCGGCATCAGGTCGCGCAGCGAGATATGGAGGATCGTAGCAGCCGGACGACATAGGGAGATGCCGGCAATGCTCGGCTGGACCGCCGTGGTCGCAAAAGAGATGACCGCGGACTTCGCCATCACGTCTTCGGGCGTTGCGCAGGTCTGAACCGGTACATTGCCAAGGACAGGCGACAGGACCTCGCGATACGTCGCCGCCCGCGCGGGGTCGATGTCGTACAGGAAGACCTTGCCGATCTTGCGCTGCAACGAAGCAACGAACCTGACAATCTGCCCGTTGATCAAGCCACACCCGATCACGCCCAGAGCATCGATGTCTCCCTTGGGATGCAGGGTGTCGGCGGCGAGGGCGGCACTTGCCGCGGTACGATAAGCACTTATGGTCGAGGCTTCCAGCACGAACTCGGGTCGCCCCGTCTCCATGGAGTTGAGCACCATGATTGCCGAAGCCCGGCTCAGTCCGCGGTCGAGGTTCTTGGGAAACGAGGCGATCCATTTGATCCCGGTGATCTCGTCATCGCCCCCTAGATATCCAGGCAAGGCGATGATCCGCTCCTTCTCTCGCCCTGGAAATCGCACGAAAACGGAATGCGGAAGAAAGCTGTGCCCGACCTGATGTTCGCAATAGGCGTTGCTGACCGCTCTCAAGATCTCATCGGTCTTGTCTTCGAGCAACTCGCGTATGTCCGGCCCACGAAGAATCAAAAGACTGTCATTGTGCGTCATGTAGCGCCTCCGCCAATGGATAATTGTCCGAATACGACCAGGGAAAACGGCACTCGTCGGTGGCGCCGTTGCGCCAGGGCCGAGTGCCGCTCGAGAAGACGGCACGAGCGACGATGCAAGGCAAAGTACCCGGGAGCGTTAAAGCGGAAACTCTTCTCCACTGAAATGCGATTGAACCCAGCTGTCGGAATATACGGTGTCGAGATAGCGTTCGCCCCGGTCAGCGAGGATGGCGACGCAACGAGCCGGACGACGAATCTTTTCGTCGGCGACCAGTCGTTCGATGGCTGAGATAACGCCTCCCGAAGAAGCCCCGGCCAGGATAGCCTCGTGTTGCACCAGCCGCCTGCAACCGACCACGCAATCGAGATCCGAGACATGCACGACGTCATCGGCGAGATCCGGAGCGAAAAGCTTGGGAACGACCCCGGCACCATGACCGGGCAGCAGCCGTTTCCCCGAAGGACGCCCGAAGATCACACTGCCCATGGCGTCGACCGCAATAATCCGGGTCGCCATTCCACGCTCGTGCAGGAATTCGGCGCACCCGCGCAACGTGCCGCAAGTACTGGTAGCGAGAAAGACATAGTCGATGTGCGGACCGAGCAGATCAACGATCTCCGGCATCGTCGTTCCATAATGCGATCCCGAGTTATCCCTGTTTACATACTGGTTGGGCCAGAAGCTGTTGGGAATCGACGTCAGTATTTGGCGCACCCGGTGCAACCTTGCCTGCAGGTACTCCCCCGTGGTCGGATCCGGCTCACTGACCAGGTCGACCCGCGCACCGTAGGCCTCGATGATCCGCACGTTTTGCGCCGTGGTCTTGATGTCCACGACACAGACGAGCCGGAGCCCAAGGTAGGCACACATCTGC